>Ga0209603_1001935_pt1 | contig 20296 bp, 25 predicted proteins | sample COGITO_mtgs_1206_FD_184812 | JGI IMG/M metagenome (GOLD analysis project Ga0209603, IMG submission 184812) | Pelagic marine microbial communities from North Sea - COGITO_mtgs_120607 (SPAdes) (version 2) | ecosystem: Environmental > Aquatic > Marine > Epipelagic ... | reverse complement strand
AATAAACTGACTTCGCTTTCCTTTACTATATTCAACTCCACAACATATAAAAGCCTTGGTACCATATTTTATTTTTATTTCACTATTATTCATATCTCTGTAACAGTTGTTTACATCATCAAACTGAGGTTCATATTCCTCAATTGTTTCACAAATTGGATAATTATCCATAATTATTTTATAAAATTTATTTTATTTATTTTTATTTTATAAGTATTTTAATTTCAATTTTATTAAAATATTTAAAAAATATATATGCCAACTACAAGAAGCCAAACAAAAAATAAAAGCGCGACAAAAATTCAAGCTGCTACAGAAAGAGCTCAAACTGTAAGATACACTCGTAGTGAATAATTATGCTCTTTCGAGATTATACTTGAATCGTTTTTTTGTATTATTTAAAACTCTTTTACATTCTCTGATATCTGGTAAATATTTTTCATCAATTTCCTTTTTTTTTACTTTTAGCTCCTTCTCTCTATATGGTAACGCTTCATGCATAAATAGTTCCAAAAGATCACATAGTTCATTATAGTCTTTTTCATAACCATAGAGTTCTGTTTCTTGATATATTTTGATAACAGTATTATCAACTACTTTCATTTCATATGTAGAATACATTGAGTTAATAATTTTCAAAAGCTTTTAATATTAATCAGTTATAAATTAATATTAAATTCAATTTTTATTTTTTATTTTTTTAGTATTTTTTACCTTTTTATTTATTTTTTTCTTTTTGGTAATTCTTTTCTTTGTATTTTTCTTTTTATACACTATTTTTGATTTACTTTTGTATTTTTTCTTAGTTTTTTTATTAATAACCTTTTTATTTTTATTTTTATTTTTGTTTCTTGTTTTTTTTCTACCTCCAAATGATATTGGAGTTTCTGGTATATTATATTGTTCTTCATTTAAACGTTGTCTTTTACCTTGTGATAGTTCTTTTTTTATTGAAGGGGGTGGAGGAGTTTGTGGAAGTGGAGGAGGAATTTGTGAAGGTGGAGGAGTTTGCGGAGGTGGAGGAGTTTGCGGAGGTGGAGGAGTTTGCGGAGGTGGAGGAGTTTGCGGAGGTGGTGAAGTATCTACATTGATATCTGTTTGAACTGTTAAAATAGGAGAAGGAGCAGGAGCAGGAGCAGGAGCAGGAGCAGAAGCAGCAGGAGCAGAAACAGCATCAGGAAGTTGTTGAGAAGTTCCTAATAATACAGATATATCTGGATTATTTTCTACAAAAAACTCTAATTTTTCTAATAATTTATTTGTATATATTTGATAATTATCTATTTCCTGTTCCATATTTGGAAGTTTATTACTATCATCTAAATAATATAATAATTCTTCAGAATATAAATTATTAATTTCATCATCTGATATTGAGTTGGGAATAATAAAATTATTTATTGGTTCTTTTTTATCATTATAATCTGGTAGTAAAATATTAGTTATAATTTGATTTAAATAAGTTAATAATGCTTCTCCTTCTCTCTTTAAAATATATGGTAATAGATATGGGTTACAATAAATATAGGGATATAATAATGAATAACAATATAATGTATTATATTCATTTTTATTAAAATCGCTACTATCAATTTCTTTGGTTCCTCCATTTTGTCTTTGATATCTAGACTTTACTATAAAATTTAATACACCATCTTCAAATAATATACTATCAATACAATCCTCCCAACTAAAAAATTCTTTTTTAATTATTAATTTTTGAGGAAAAACACAGTATTTACCGGTTATTATTTTTTTTTTTTTGCCTTTGTAAATAAAAATACTTTGACATTGAAATGATTGAATTATCATTCTGAATTCATAAAAAGATAAATCAGTTAATTCTTTATAATTTGTTTTTCTAAGAACTATTCTTAAAATTCCGCTTATAATTCCACTACTTAAAAGCTGTTCGTTTAATTTATTTAAAAATTCGTTTGCTTTAGTTATACATTCTATAATTCTTCGAAATCTATCTTTAACTATATCATTTATTTTGTATGTTGCGCCTTCAATTATAATTTCATTCGAATTACGTTGTATAATATTTAGAAATTCTTGATATTCTTCAATAATTTTTTCATTATGTTGGATTGTTTTTTTAATTTCAGTTAATTTCATATTTTTATCATAAGTAGCTTCATCTATAGCGGCATAATGAGTAATAATAGAATTACTATTTAATAAATATGGCACATTTAATATTGCACTTCTACAAGCTAATATAGTGTCTATTGTTAATAAACACGAATTATCTTTAATAATTACTCCATCTTCAAATAGTCTATTTATTACTATAGGTTGAGTTGTATCTCCTAATTCTTTAAAAAATATTAATAATCTACATAAGTTTATAATTTCATCATTATTTGTAGTTTTATTTTTTTCAATATAAGTATTTTTTTCAGTATTACCTTGAAATAAATTTTTAAATATATCAGAATAGCTTCCTGAATTACTTTGAGTATATACAGTTCCATCTAAGCAAACACTATATTCATCACCAATTTTACCTTTTCTATCAACTAATCCTTGAAAATAATTATTAGAATCTAAAATAATTTCTATATATTTATATTGGCCTTTATCCATATTTTTTCTATAATTAAATTGAGAACCTTCTCTAAAACCATATGAATTCAATAGATAATTTTTATTTTCATTTGGATAAAATGAATTATTGTCTTTTCTTGAACCTGGATCTATATTTGATGCTGGTGTCTCACAAATATTTATTGTATTTGCTATAAAATATTTAGATGGATCCATTGCCGCATCTATAAATGCATTAGTAACATTAATAGGAACAACTTTTCTACTATTTTTATTTATAAAAGTTACATTTGTATAATTATTACTAGAAACTCCATCTTCAGGTATTGGTAATAATGTTCCAAAACAATATTTTTTTACACTATCTAATATTTGTGTATTTATTATACTTTTTAATTCATCAAAATTTTTACCATCTATTTCACAATCTCTTCCGGTAATAAAATTAGCAGCTTGTTTGAATATCGGTTTTCCTGTTATATTTGGTGACTCTTTACCATCTTTTTTCATATCACCACAATTTAATATTTGATGTTTTTGTAAAGTATCAAAAGTACTCATTATATATAATAAAAGTTATTTTATTTGTGATTAATATTTAATTACTTAAATATTAATCTCTCCAGCTGGATTCGAACCAGCGACCTGGGGATCACTGCTGAGAACCAATTACAGTCCCTCGCTCTGCCAACTGAGCTATAGAGAGGAGAGGATATATATTTTATTATATATAATAAAATATTAATTATATTTTTTAAATTACTTTATTCTTTTAATAATAAAGTAGAATTATTATTTAAACTCTCAATAATAGATAGCCATAATGTAAATGTAGCAAAATTTATCATTCCACCTTCATTATTATATTCTTGTTCCCAGAGAGAAAATTTTTGCATTTCAATCTCTGTTAAAGGATATATAGTAAAACATTTAATTAAAAAAGTAAGTATTTCATCACTACAATTATACCCATTAAAATAACATATATTTTTCAATATTTTAATTATATCTTTGGGTTTCTTTGAATAATAAATACGTAATCTAATATAATTTAAATAAAGTATATGTTTTTTTTTTATCAAAATATCCAAATAATGATACATTTAATATTATATATTTAACAATATTTATTTTTTCTCATATGTAAATACATCGTTTCCTGTTCATTTGTTTTTCTATTTAGAGCATCGTTTCTTTTTGGAAATCTACCAAATTTATTGAAAATTTGTTGATGATTTTCATAATTTTTTAGAATTTTTTTGAATACTTCATTATTATTACCTAATTTTTCTTCTATTTTTTCTAATATTTTTTTACTTTTCTCTCTATAAATTTTATTTTTAGTATGAATATATGGCATGAAAGCAAATATTATCTCCATATTTGTTAATTCTTCAAGATAATATTCAAATCCATTATCTGTAAACTCCATAATTTTTTTATCAAAGGAAAATGCTCTTTCTGTATTTCTATAAATTTGTCTTGGAAATTGGTCTAATAATATTATAAATGCTATAAATTCTTCTTTATTTTTAAGATGATCCATCCCTTTTTTCATTTCATAAAATAGGAGCATTTTCTCAAATCTTTCTTTTATCTCATTATCATATTTGTAACTTTCAATAAACCATTTTTTACTATTAAATTTTTCTTCTTTTTCAAACCAATATAATAATATTTCTTTACTATTCATAATTTAATATAATACTTGTATAATATTATATTAATATAATGTTATATCAATTTTATGATAATTTAATTAAATTTCTTTTACCACTAATTATTACCTCTCCTTCTTTTGTGCCTTTTTTTAATTTCTTTAATATTGTGTAAACTATTTTCAAATCTTTTAAAAATTTATATTTACTATTCTCTCTACATAAATTAGCGGCATAATTAAATATACTATCTATTTCTGTTCTAGAATATTTTTCTTTTAATTCTAATATTGATATTTTCATTATAACATATGAAGAAGGAAAACTATTCAAATGTAACCACACATAATCAATGTTTATTTCTTTATTTTTTTCAAATATTTCCCAGTTTTCCTTCGCATTTTGCCCAATTTCAAATATTATATCTCCATATGATTTTTTTTTTATTATCTTAATATATACTAATATAATAAATTTTTTTAGCTTTTAATGACTATAAAAAAAGCACTATAAATAAAGAACTACAAAAAAAGAACTACAAAAAAACACCAACTATGATACAAATTGTGCTATAAACATTAATATTATACGCATTATTTTATATCTGAAAACAAAATTTATTATTCTCATCATAGTTTTAATTGATAAGCCAAATCTTCTTTTGTTTTTATCTAATTTTATATTCAAATATGATTTGTATAAATTTTCTAGTAAATTATTTTTTGGTATACATAGATTATTAAATCTTAATATATCATTTACAAATGTAAAACAATTATCATCAAGAGAATAGTAGCTATGTAGAGAATATATGCCCTTTTCTTTTATGTAATTCTCTAAAAAATGAGAAAATAATATTTTTCTTTTGGATAATTTTACACTTTTCAAGTATATTATATTATTTAAACTATTTACTTCTCTCAAAACAACTCCAGATAATAGCTTATCTATCTTTAATATTATATTTTGTCCTTCTTTTTCCATAAGTAATATTAATGATGTATGATGCTTTATTAGTTTTTTTATATTTCTTTCTTCGCATATATATTCTAATATTTTTAGTAAATTTTTATCAATATAACTGATTGTTAAATACATTTTTTTTATTTTTATATTTTTGTATTTTGAAAATATATCATTATTTTTTTTATCTATAAATATATCTTTTGACATATTTGTATAATTAATATATAATTTTATAAAAATATATACTTAATTATATGATAGGTGGAGGACCTTATATTAAAATGACTGATACTATGAATAAACAATTACAACATATTGGTGAAGGACAATCTTGTGGTGCTTGTGCCTTACAATATTTGGGCTTACCTAAAAATATTATTGATAATTTAGTAAGAACAGCTGAAGGACATACTAGACAACAAGCGTCTGGTCTTCAAGATATTAACATGAGAAATAATATTAGAGCTTATGAAAATACTTTTGATGATACTAATAGTCAATTAATTAATAATTCTTGTCCTAGAACACAAATATATTTATATGGTGCTGATTTATCATCAAATGCTTTTAATCCAAAAATTAATAAAATTTTAATTGATGATAATAATCAATATTATAGTGATACAGAATTAGGATTAAAACCATTAACAAATGAATTAATAGAGCAATCATTGAATGAAATATACAAAATTATACCTTCTGGATTTGCTACTATTGTTGGTGTTACATGGAAAAATAACTTCTCGCCTGGAATAATTGGTCATTATACTATATTTGCTAAAGGGATGAATAATAATTTATATTTAATTGAAAATCAAGGTATTGGTAACCAAGGAATATATAAAAATCCGGATGAAATTCGTGAATATTTTAAAAGTCAAGGAGATATTGCTTATTTTGTTACTTTTGAATGTGGAAAATTAATAGATTCGTCTACTGAGAAATGGCTTGAAGGAAGAAGAACAACATATAACCCAGCTAATATTTCTGATATACCTCAAATTAAACGATTACCATCAACCAGATATACAAATTATATTAATATTACCAATGAAGAGTTAGTAAATATATTTTTGCATAGAATAAATCCACATGTATGGTCTGATACTCAATACCCTCATATAATACAATATAAAGATCAGAATATTTATGCTTTTAATGATGGGAATCAAAAATATATTTTTTTAGATCTAACTAGTCCAAAAATACTTTTGACATTAAATGATGCTGAACAATTTTCTAAAAAACAAACACCACAAGGATGGGTAAATTTAGAAGGAGGTATATATAAAGGACAATATAAACAACTATATGATTCTAATGTAAATGTTTTAAAAATACCTACACAACAACAAGGAGGAAAAAAATATAAAAAAACTAAAAAAAAGAACAAAAAAGGAAAAAGAAAAACCTATAAAAAATAAATTTATATAATAATTTTTATAGAAATATTATTATATTTACATTTCTTTAGCTGCTACTTTTTTCGCTCTTGGTAATTTTACACCTAGATTTCTTTCTACTTGAGAAATTTGTAAATTGGTAGGTAATTCTTTATTAGATTCCCATTTTGCTAATATTTGCTGTGTTACACCTAATTCATATGCTAAAATTTTTTGTGTTTTTCCTTTAGTATTTCTTGCTTGTGAAATAAGCTGTCCTAATTGTTTTGGTGCTTCCATTCTTACTTTTTCAGGAACATTACTTACTTTATTACTATTGACTTTTCTGCTTTCCTCCTTTTTCTTATTTTGAGAAGGTGTATTAAAAGTAATTGTATTCCAGTCTTGACACTCCATTATATATTTTATTTATATTTATTTAAAATATATAAAAATATTTCAATTTTTAATAATAAATCTTCTGTAATGGATTATCAAAAAATTATAATGATAATATATAATGGCTCCATCTACAAAAAGTAAAAAAGGTAAATCTACTAAAACAAAAAATCACCATTACCTATTACTACTAGACTAAATAAATTACCTTTCCATTTACAAAAAGAAATTTATTCTATAGTTACCGAACAACAATATCCATTAAAAGAAGAATTTATTAGAAGAAATTTAGCTAATAATTATATTGTTGGTTTAGATTTAATGATATATGATCCTTCAAAAATTAGAAAATCATTAAAAATTAAGCAATATACTAAAGAAAAACAAATGGCCGAAATTATTATGGATTTTAGAAGAGATTATATTTTTCCATTAACTAATTTGTTTTTGGAAATACAAAATATTTATTTTTTATTTGATCGAGAAAGTAGAGATTATTCTTATTATGAAAGTAATATAAATTATGCCGAAAAAAAATAAGACACCTTATTAGTGAATTCAACAAAAGAGCAACTCAAGTAGAAAAGTTATTTAATTCATATATTATTCCAGATAGAATTCAAGAAATTAATAATTTTATAATGAAACTTAATATGCTTTTATCTAAAAAATTACCATTATTACATAGCTATAGTTCAAAAAATATCTTATAAAACTTCTCCTATTAATAGTAAAATAAATTCAAAAACGAGAAAAATAAGATCATTATAAATTATAATGAGTGTTAATATAAGTGTTTCTAATACTAATCAAGTAAATTGTAATAATATTATAGAAAAAATACTTTCTTGTGGATTTAATTCAAGAATTATTGATACTATTTCTATAGTAGATAGTAACATCGAAAAGGGTTGTTTAATAACTCTAGGTAAAGAATATAATACTAAAACTCAAGTTAATAAAATTTGGAATTCTATAAAAAATGAATATGATTGTGCTCATCTAAAAATAGATGGTTTATTTGATGGTTGTATATTAAATTTTCTAAGTGAAGATAAATGTCCCGGTGGTAAATAAAAATTAATTTAAATTATTATTAATATTTTCAATTAAAATTTCATGATATAATTCTTTATGTTGATCATAAAACCAATGTCCAAAATTTGCCAAAATACTTAATTTTTCTTCTGGTTCAATATCTATATATTCTGTATTATTATAGTCTACAAAAATATAGTCACCTTTATATTCATGTATAGATATAAGCAATCTATCTTCTACTTTTGAAATTATTAATCCTGGTTTTTTTGATTCTTTTATCAAAACAAAATCACCTATATTTTTTTTCATATAGTTATAATAATTTTAATTTTTTATATTTATTACACCTATATAATAATAATTTTTGTAAAAAATTTATTATTTCTATATATTATAGGTAACAACATATATGAGTAACACTAAAGACATTTTTATAACACATAACTGGGGAACAGATAACCGTTACAGAGACAATCATTCTAGATGTAAAGAACTAGCATATTTATTACTTAATAGAGGTTATTCTGTATGGTTTGATAATTTTGATATTGTAGACAATATTGATAAAAACATAATTGAAGGTATAAATAATTCGAAAGTTGTATTGATATGTTTAACAGAAAAATATTGTAATAAAATATCAAATGGCACTAATAATCAAATGATTTCAGATAATTGCTATAAAGAATGGAATTATTGTTTATCAAAAGGTAAAAAAATTATTCCAATAGTTTTGGAGGAAAATTTATTCAAATTAAAATCTTCTGAAATTATACAAATGTATATAAATTCTATATTTTATATTGACATGAGTAAAAATATCACAGATAATCTTGATTTATTGTGTAGAAGTTTGTTAAAACACAACGTTTATTCTGTATATGAATCTCATGCTTCAAATAAAATTACAGAATTTTATAAAAATTTTAAATCATGTAAATATTTTATATTATAATATTATAAATGAATATAACTTGGAGTATAGAAAAACCGAATTCAAAAAAATAGAAATAGAAGAAAAATATAAGAGAGATTTAATTAAGTTATTTATTAAATTTGATGATAATGATAATAATTCTATTGATATACATGAATTCAAAGCTATATTATCTAAAATTAAATGCTTCAGTGACGAAAAAATATATGAAATGTTCAAGGAAGCTGACCTCAATGGAGACTCGCAAATATCTATAGATGAGTTTATCCTATTCTTAGCTAATAATGACGAATTAACTGAAAAACTTAAATCGATATTAGATTGTAAATTCGAGCTCAAAAAAAGAAATGATAAGCAAACTCTATTATTTAATAATTTTCCTGGCTCTCCATTAAAAATAAATTGGTGCCCATCACTAAGCAATTTAAATCGTATGGAATTTATTAAGAATAATATATAAGTTAAATCATTGCTTCCCAACCAGAACCGGGTGCTAATTTTTCTTCTTCTAGCTTTTCATAAATAATTTTCAATAAACTCAAAGGTGGAGCTTTAATTATTAGTTCATTTTTTGATACTGTGCTTTTATAATGATTCATCTTATTATGTAAAATTATTACATTATTATCCCAATGTATCTCATCATCTTTAAGTAAATTTATTTTTTCTCTCTTATTTCCATATTCTATAACGGCGTTACAATCAAAAACAACTTTAAATTTGTAATCTTCTTTAAAGTTATCTTCATTATAAAATTTTGATTCTTTACTTGTTAAAATATATTAATAAGCCATCTATTCTCTCTTGCTTTAATTTTTATTTTATAAATATTTATTCAATTTTTATATTATTTTGTATAATTTATAAAGTAAATTATGTCTTATGTATATTTATTACATTCTACTGATAATTCTACTTATGTAGGCGCAACTGTTGATTTAGATAGACGACTTAGACAACATAATAAAATTATTAAAGGTGGTGCTCATGCTACTTCTATGAAAGTTAATGCTGGACAAATGTGGGAAAGGGCTTGTTATGTTGAAGGATTTCCTGATTGGCAAGCCGCTTTACAATTTGAATGGCGATGGAAGCAAATTAGTAGAAAATTATCTAATAAATTATTTCCTTTAAAAAGGAGAATGATTGCTTTGAAACAATTATTATCACTTGATAGCTCTACTAGTAAAGCAATTCCATATTCTCAGTGGAATACTCCACCAAATATTATATTTGAATCTGAAATCGCAAAGAATTTTTATAATGATTTATGATTTATAATATTATTTTTGATTTAAAATTGATATTATAATTATTTAAAAATTATAAACTAAATATAATTATGTCTTCTAAACAAAATGCTATGAGTTTATTTTCGGGTATGGGTGGCGATACACTTGGAATTCATAATGCCGGATTAAATGTTTTAGCATTTAATGAATTTGATAAAGCTGCTACTGATTGTCATAAACTCAATTTTCCTAATTCTACACTTATCTGTGATCTTTCTCAAAAAAAAACAAAAGACCAAACAAATATTCAATTAATATCTGATTCTATATTTTCAGAATATAAAGATAAGGTTGATTTAATCTTTGCGGGATTTGCTTGCCAGGGCTTCTCTCAGGGAGGCAAAAAATTACCTGACGACCCTAGAAATACTCTTTTTAGAGAATTTGCTAGAACTGCTAGACTTATTAAACCAAAATATATTATTGGAGAAAATGTTGATGGATTACTTTCTAGAAAGACTGCTACTGGAGAATTATATATTGATGTAATTGTTCAAGAATTTGAAAATATAGGTTATAATATTACATATAAAGTATGTCACGCTGTTCAATATGGTGTTCCTCAATTAAGAAAACGTCTTATTATTGTTGGTATTCGTAAAGATTTAAATCAAACTTTCACGTTTCCCCAACCATTAAACGATGGTAAAAATAACCTTCCCAATCTAAAAGATATTATTAAATTCAGTATGGAAGGTGCTATTAAAATTGAACCTGAAGATTTTGACATGACTTCTATTCCATCTGAATGTATTATTACAGACATGAAGAATAATGAAGATGAAGATATTAATAATATTCATCCTTATCTACGTCTAAAAGCTAAAACAAGAAATCAAGAATATAATGGAAAAGTTCATGAGAACATGTTATCATTCAGTAAACGCGATTCGCCTGTTCATGCTGAAATTATTGATATTAGAAATCCTAGTAAGACTATTATATGTACTTATGATCATCAACCTCGTCTATTTGTTCCTCTAAAAAATAAAAAAGGTTACTTCCTTCGCTGTATTCTTCCAGATGAGCTCAAACAAATTCAAGGATTTCCAGCTGATTTCAAATTATGTGGAAATAAAAAAGTTCAAATTAAGCAAATTGGTAATGCTGTTCCACCTCCCCTAATTACCCTTATTGTGAAACAACTTTTTAAGATATAATTTCTTTTTTTCTCTCTCTTCTACATTTTTAATATCCTACCAATTTATATCCAATTTCTTCCAATTTTGGCTTTTCAATACAGGTAATTGTAGGTAATTCTTTCCCATATGTTCTTGGCATTTTTGGAAATAATTTTACTTTACATGGCCAATGTGTTGTCATTCGCATTTCTTCAAATGCTTTTCTCCGTTTTTCCAATTCTTTTTTTGTAGCTAGTTGTCTTGGCATATAGCAAGTATATATTATTGCTCTGAAATTTGGTTTTGTTCTTCCCTTATTTGCCTCTACACCACAATGAATTGTTCGGCTATCCCACAAAACAAGACAGCCCTTCGGACATTTTATTTTTCTATAATAACACTCATTATTATAGTAAAATTCCTTCTCAATATCATCTAATTTATACCAATTATCTTTTTCTCTTATTTCAAATTCCCTAGCAAAATGCTCATGAAAATTATGACTTCCCTCTAAGAATGACAATGTAGCATCGTCTTCATTTACATCTAGAGCAGTTACCCAACCTTGAAGGCATTTAAAATCATTTTCAGTAAATGATTGATCACTATGTAGCCAGCAATTATTTCGATTCCATCCTTTTTTTGTTACTTCAGGAGGAGGATTGAAACTTAGTCCATCAAATGAACTGAGTAATTCCTCTTTACTACAATTCCAAAAATGCGAATATATATCTAGAATTTTTTCATTTTGACGAACATCCCAGCAAGCTTGTGAATGGCCAATATTCCAATGCTGAACTAACATACTATGTGATGGAAATAATTCATAAAAGCCTCGCCATGATTTTTCATCTTTTCTATTTATAGGAGTTTCCCATTCTTGACTAATGTCTTCAAAATAATCCCATATTCCCGACAGCATATTACCACATTCTTTTTCATCCAATACATTTGGAATTATCGCTACACCATATTCTTCAAGTGTTTCTCTCATCTTTTCTTTGTTCGTAAGATACTTTTCATATTCATAGCACGACATAATTCTCTTTGCTCTAATTCAATTTACTAATATAAAAATTTCAATTTTTTTATTTTAGTTTAATATAATTGTCTATCTAAGTAGATATTATGTAATTATATTATGTAATTATATTATATAAGAATGTCATTTTTTGGACGTCAAACGGGAGTAAGTGATAGACGAGGAACAAGAAAGATAATAAATAGAGATGATAGACTAAGATTAAAAGAATATATGGGCGATACAGATCCGGATGATATGGCATCAATATTTATAGATAATTTATTAGAAAAACACGATGCTATATTACCAATAGATTATAGATTTGTTGTAGAAATGACAATATTATTATATTATGATGAAGATTTTTTAATAAAGATAAAAGATACTACAACAAGATATGAAATGTCACAATTAAGATTGAAGGTAAATAAAAGTTTTCAAGAAAAAATAAATATAATGATTAGTAAGTTTAATGAAGAATTATCAAATAATGATATATTACAAGAATATGAAGAGTATTTAACAAAAGATAATTTATTAAGTCTATTAATAGATAATATAAATCAACTATTAATAATAACATCAAAAGCAAAAGTAGCAACTAATTTTACTATTAAAAATAATTTAACATTATATAGTGGTTTAGGTTATTTACAAGATTGTGATAGATTAATGTTAGAAAATTTATTGTATTTAAATAATATAGGGGAGAGGGAGTGGATAACACCTACATTTATTTCAACAACACATTCAAGAGATACATCAATAAGATTTGCAGGAAAAATAAAAAAAAATTCGGATAGCTTAGTTATATTAAGAATAACAGTAACAGAAGATAGATTAAAATATTTTCCATATAATCCTATGTATGATAACGTCATACAATTACCTATGTCGAAAAAAGACACAACTCGCGAGAGCGAGGTATTATTACCACCATATATAAAACTAGCATATATGGGTGAAACAGAGGAACTTATAAAATATTTAGTTCCACATGGAGACGGTAAAACGCAAATAGAAAAGATTAGCAAAGTAGTATTTCTGGATTTAATGTTTATAGATTATGCAGATAAATTCGCATTAGAAGATAAAGATATAGACGAAAGAAAAATAATATTGGGAGAGAGTATATATAAAGACCCTCTAACTATAGTTAGTGAATTAAAAGACGTTTTTATTAAAAAAAGAGGAGGACGAAAAAATAGAAACAAAAGTAAAAAAATAAGAAAGAAAAGTAAAAAATATAATAAAAAAAGGAAAAAAAATAGTAAAAAAGTCAGAAAATATACTAGAAAACGTATTCATAAAGGTGGCGGAGATTGTCAATCATATATTATTACAGGAGCACATGGTTTTATTATATATGATAAAGAAGATTTGATTACTATCCCTGATAATATGAGATTAACTGTATATAGTGATTTTTGCGGTAAAGCTTGTAATAATGTAAAAACAATAATAAAATATATTTGTAATGAACAACAAGATAAAATAAGTGAAATTGCTTACAATACATTAAATTCTGGAAGTAAAATACCTGAACTATATGTAATTCCTGATAAAAAAGATAATGTAAAATTATCTAATTGTAATAATACTCTTATATACGAAGAGATTTACAATGAAGATAAAAATTTAAACAAAGCGATTCCTTTAAGTGTTATTCTTGAAAAATTAAAAGCATATTTAAAAGCCAATAATTTAGAAGATACAAAAATAGATTTACATTGGACAATATGTTTAGATGTTATAGATAAAGAAAGAATTAAAATAGAAGACCCTGATAATACTATGTTATCAAAAAATAAATATGATTATACCGAAGATGAATTGATTAGTAATTTTAAATATAATTTTAATCCTTGTAATGAAGAATTATTAGGTATTCAATATAATCTTACAAATACAGATTTTACAAATTGTAAAATAAAAACAAAAAAGAATACCTTACAGGTTTTATCTAAAAATATAGAAGGAAAAAATATTAAAATATATTTAACATATCCAGATATTATCAAAAAATCATTAGCTGTTCCGTTTTTGATAGATAAAATACAACAAAATCAATCTCAAATGATACAAATATTATCTGAAAAAATTAATTCTATTACTCTTGATAAAGTATTTACTGATTTTATAGAAAAAAAAATAAATGAATACATTCAAAAGGGAATTATACCAAATAAAAGTAAATTATTTGAAAATATTATACAATATAGTATTGATAATGATGATGTTACAATAAATATAGATATGACTGGTATCAATGAACAACCTATTATTACAATTATAATAAATATAATATATTTTAGTTTAATAGAATTGCCTATTTATGTAGATATTATGTAATTATATATATAATGCCTTTTGTTGATAAAAAAGGAGCGATGAAGCTATTAAAAGAAATTGAAAATGGTAAATGTGCCGGTGAATGTAGAGCTATTTGGATGCGTAATATTAAATATGCTTTAAAAACTGAAACAAACCCTTTAAAATTAACAAAAACAGAAAGAGAGAAGATGTTAAAGATGATAGAAAAGATTTCTGGAAAAAAAACTAAAAAGACAGAAAAATCTGGAAAGAAATTAACATTAAAAAAATATAGAAATAGAAAATCTCCTCCATATCCAGCTAACGATTATTGTAATAAAAGAAAGAAAGGTAATGATGGGTTAATGTATATATCCAAACCAAATAAAAATAAGGTTTGCTCTTGGAAAAAAGTTTAGAATAAAATTGAAATGCTTTTACTTTTTAAATAATTTATTATTAATTTATTATTTAAAATGCCAACAAAACTATTCATTTCACATGTTGATTGGAATGTAAACACTCCATTTGTTAGTTATAGTGATGAGAAATTTGTTAAAGAATTAGAAAATATTAATTTCTCTCCTATTGTTGTATATTTTGAGAAGAGAGCAAAAATAACTAATCGATACTCTTGTGGAATATATAACTATTTCATTAATGTAAGAAAAAAGAAAATAGAAAAACAAAATTTATTAGAAAAAAGAGAGAAAATAACTTTATGGTCTTCTATTATGAAGTGTTTAGGTTTGTAAAATATTATTTTATTATCTTCTCTCCAACTAATTACATTTTTTTATAGAAAAATTGATATAATAATATTTTATTAATATAATTATAAAATGATTATTAAACAAAATAAAGGATTAAAACGTAACACAATTGATAAATATTATACAAAAAATAATATTGTTACTTTATGTATAAATTATATAAGTCAAAATATTAAAATAAATAAAAAAGATTTGATTATTGAACCTAGTGCTGGTAATGGTGCCTTCATTGATAGTATTAAATCATTAACTAATAATTATTTATTTTATGATCTAGAACCAGAAAATCATGAAATAAGTAAACAAAATTATTTGGATTATAATTATAATAGTATACAAAAAGTATATGATAATATACATATTATAGGTAATCCACCTTTTGGTAGGCAGTCATCAATAGCTATTAAATTTATAAAAAAATCATGTGAATTTTGTAATACTATATCATTTATATTACCAAAGAGCTTCAAAAAAGATAGTTTAAAAAAAGCATTTCCTTTAAATTTTCATCTGGTATTAGAAATTGATTTACCTGATAATTCATTTTTGGTTGATAATATCGAACATAATGTGCCTTGTGTTTTCCAAATATGGAAAAAAGAATCATATAATAGAACAGTAAATAATATATTAATACCTAATAATTATGAATTTGTTAAAAAAACAGAAAATCCTGATATATCTTTTCGTCGAGTAGGAGTTAATGCTGGAAATATTGATACTGTAATAGAGAGTAAAAGTGTTCAATCTCATTATTTTATTAAATTTAAAAATGAATTATCTATTGAAGAAAATATAAAAAAATTATCAAATATTAATTTTGATTTCAATAATACAGTTGGTCCTAAATCTATATCTAAACAAGAACTAATACATAAGTTTAATGAATTACTATAAAATTACTTTGTAGATTTATTATTGCGTTTTCTTCTTAAGCTTTCAATTGATAACGCAATTTCCTTATTTCTTATTAAATTTGGATATTCACATGATGACATATATCTTATAAAATTTTGAAGAGTTGTTTCAAAATTTGGTATTGAACATTGAACTCTACTTTGTTTGCTATCTACCTTTGGATTTATTTGTATTAAACTATTTTTTGATAATTTCTTCTTTTCATTCAAATAATCAAATATTTTTTTTGCTTCGTTACCTTTAACATTAGAAAGAATTGATTTTACACCTTTCACATATTTTTCTATTTCTTCTTTTGTTATACAACCAAATAATAGCTTATGACATTCTTTATTATAATCTATTTCATAAATTTTCTGAATTATTTTATGAGTATCTGTTTGTTTGTATCCTATAACAATCATTGTATTCAATTTTGTAAAATCATAATTGTAAAATCTCAATATATCACCACAGCATACTGTCTTAGAACCTGTTGTTTTTATTGAAACATTTTCATTTGGATTAAATTTATTCTCTCTACATGGAATATCATGTATATTTGTATCATTGCTATTTGGTTGTAAATCAAAAACCTTCTCTCTTACCATACCTTCAAATTTAAAACCGTGATTTTGTGATTGCTTCATTTGTTCCATTTTAATATATAATCCAAATATTATAGAAAATAATATTCAATTTTATTTTATAGTGTAAATACTTTATAAAATAAAAAATTGAAATACTTTTTATTTATTATATTAAAAATATAACTAGTCATGACTAGTGAAGATAAAACTCAACACGAACATCTTATTAACAAAGGTAAAGGAGCTGGTGGTTCAAATACTAATAATAATGGTTTACCTTATGAAAAAATTACAGATTTAAGTGACCATTTAACTGTAATAAAAGAGTCAAAATATTCACAAGATATATTTTTCAAAGATTGTGAAAAAATAATGATAAGAACAAAACAATCTAATTTATTCAAATGTATGGAAAAACATATTGATAAAAATATTGAGAAAGCACATGGATGTAAAAATCCCGATGAATGTTATATAGATGAAGAAAATAAAAATATATTTATTATAGAAAAAAAATTTCAACAATGTAATGGTTCTGTATGTGAAAAAATACAAACGCCCGATTTTAAAATTTGGCAATATAAGAGAACCTTTCCAGAATTTAATATAGTTTATATCTATTGCTTATCAGATTGGTTTAAAAAAAATTGTAAGGCTGAGCTTGAATATTTACAATATAAAAGTATTCCGATATTTTGGGGTAATAGTAGCACATATAAAGAAGATATCATTAATTTTATAATTAATTATAAATGATTACTTCTGTTGTTGTTGATTCTGGTTTCTTAGAATTTATAGCTCGCCTTGCTATAATATCATCATAATTATATTCTTTAAAATTATCAACAACCAAATCTACCTTTGCATTACTCATTACAAATTTGATTTTATCTAACTTTTTTATTTCACTAAATAATAATTTATGCATTTCTAAATCAAAACCATCTGCTACATAACCAACAAAAGACTTTTCATTCTCTGGAGCATATGGTGGGTCAAAATATACAAAATCACCTTCTTTTATATTTTTTATTGAATCCTTAAAATTACTATTTATAAATTCAACATCTTTTATTAACTCACTAATATAATATAATTCTTCTTTATTTATTATTGTAGGTGTATTTTTATAATGTCCATATGGAACATTATACCCATTTGGTCCTTCTCTATACATACCTCTAAAACAAAGTTTATTTATTATCATAAATAATGCGGAGCATTCTATAGTATTTTTATCTATATTATTATATTTATCTCTTATCCAATAGTAATAACTTTCCTTTGAACTTTTTGCTTCTTCTAAAGATTTGGGTTTTCTATTAATTACTACACCATTTATGCTATCATATTCTTTAATATATAAATTAATAATTCTATAAAGCTCATCTTTATTATTTTGTATATTTTTATATACATTTATTAGAGGTTTATTGATATCATAAGCATAAATCTTATTTTTAATTATAATTTTATTTTGTTTTCTTAATGATAAAACTGCTAATAATACACTTCCACCACCTAAGAATGGCTCATGATAATTATTTATTTCGGTAGGTATTTTTGAAATTATTTCTTTAATTATTTGTGTTTTACCACCAACCCATTTTAAAAATGGTTTTTGTATTTTTTCTTCTATAACTTTATCTTCTTTACTATCTACATTATTTGTATTCAGTTCTTTTAATTTTTCTTCCACTGCTTTATCTACTAGTTCTTTAATTTTACCCATATTATTCTCACAAGGTTTTTTACGCCGTTTATGACTGTCATAGTGTGATTTTTGAGAGAATTCTTTTCCACATCTCTCACAATTATAATTAACCATTTTTGTTATATATTGTTTGTATATTTTTAAATCAATTTTTAATTAACAAAAATTAACGAAATTTGTTAATTAGAAATTATAGTTATTGAAATGCTTTATAAAATAAATAAATATACATTATTTTATAAAGTTATGGTTTGAACAGTAACAATTAACGTTTTTTTTATTTTTAATTCTTCATTCCATTTTTGAAAAATGGACATAAAAAAATGTCCAATTTTCATTTTTCGATTTGAGAATTGTAAAAAAAAGTGAAAAAATGAGTTTACAGCATAATGCTCTTAATTTAATTTATGAAAAATAAAAAGTGTTACTGAACTATAAAAATTATATTTTGCTGCCCTTTTTGACATTTCCACGATGGAAATATTTGGAAGTATTTGGAAGTCTCAAAAAAGGGCATTAATTTAATAAATATAAATAGTGAGACTATAATACATATATTAAATTTTCTTTATATTTTTATTTATTTACACGATAATTTATGTATGTCCATATGGAAACGATTTTTGGGGGGTAATGGGCATTCTTTTGTGTGATTATGCTCTTAAATTTATTAATACATAATTATATTTTCGTCATTTATATCTTCTTCATCTATTTTTTGATTATTTTCTTCATTTTTTATCCAATTGATAGCAAAGTTGATAAAATCTATTCTTGCATTATTCCAACTATTTCTATCAACTTTTGATGAGTTCCAAATAATCCAATTTAATAAAGTTTCATATACTAACCAAGATTTATTATTTAATTCTATTTTATCAAGAAATGATTTAGTTATTCCAGGATTACCTTTATTCCAATCACTTCTACTCCAATTATCAATAAAAGCATCAATTAAATGTATTCTATTTAATAACATATATTTTTCAGCATAATCACTAAATCCACTACCTTTAGTATAATCTATTTCTTCTTCAAAAATTTTATAATCATCTTTTGAAATAATAGAATCTATTTTAATAAATATTTCATTAAAATAATTAAAATATGTAAATCTATTTTCATTATTTATTCTAAAATCACCAAAACTATCTTGAATATCAAGATTATTAATTTCATACCATAAGTCTCCTATCAAGTTACCATAACCACTTATTTTTATTTCTTCTATATTTGTAGTAAAATATTTTTCAATTACTTTAAAACGATTTATATTATTTTTTATATTATTTAATTTGTCAAAATCCATAAATGTATTATACATAATAGTTCTTAATCTTTCCCAAGATGTAGTATTCATATAGAAATAAGCATTTTCTCCATTTTCTTTTATAAATCTAGAACGAATAAAATCTTTAAAACCATATTTGTTTATGTTTTGAATATCATTATTATCAATATATTCCAAATCTCCATAATGAGATAATTTTTTTCCACCTCCTCTTCTTGGTGGTTTCCTTAATTGTTCATTTTCACAAGGATTGTTAAAATCAAATTTTGTTGTATAGCAAATTTTCATATTTATCTTTTTGTTATGTATAGAAAGGTAAATATATTTCAATTTTTATTATTTTTT
>Ga0209603_1001931_pt1 | contig 20320 bp, 19 predicted proteins | sample COGITO_mtgs_1206_FD_184812 | JGI IMG/M metagenome (GOLD analysis project Ga0209603, IMG submission 184812) | Pelagic marine microbial communities from North Sea - COGITO_mtgs_120607 (SPAdes) (version 2) | ecosystem: Environmental > Aquatic > Marine > Epipelagic ... | reverse complement strand
CAAAGGCATTGAAAAAAATATTATCAAAGGAATGTATAAATTACATTCAACAAAAAACCCAACAATAAGGCTACTTGGTAGTGGACCATTATTGAATGAGGTTATTGAAGCTTCAAAACTTTTAAACGATGATTGGGGTATTGAAGCGGGAATTTGGAACGTAACCTCTTTTACTGAATTAAGAAGAGAAGCTGAAGAAGTCGAAAGATGGAATTTAATGAACCCTGGTAAAAAACCTAAACAATCACACATAGAAAAGTCTTTAAATAAAAACCTTGTTCCTACTGTTGCGGTTTCTGATTATGTAAAAATGTCCACAGAGCAAGTTTCACCGTTTGTTTCTGGTTCTTTTTATTCACTTGGAACGGATGGTTTTGGGCGCAGTGACACGAGGGAAAACCTTAGACACTTTTTTGAAGTCGATCGATATTATATTGTTCTAACAGCAATTCGCGCATTGGTAAATGAGGGGAAAATAAAGATGAGCGTGGCTAATGAGGTGATGAAAAAATATAATATAGATTCAACTAAACCCAACCCAATAACGGTATAATATGTTAAAAAAAATTGTATTACCAGATCTAGGCGAAGGTATTGATTCGGCTGATGTAAGTGAAATTTTAATTAAACCCGGAGACACCGTTTCTGTAGATGATATTATATTAGTATTGGAATCAGATAAAGCCAGTATGGAAATCCCCTCAGAAAACAGTGGAACAGTAAAAGAGGTTTTTGTTGTTATGGGAGATGAGGTTAAAACCGGTGAGTCACTTCTCTCTATTGAGATTACACCTGATGATAAAGATAAACCAGACACTCAAAAAGCAGAAGAAACCCCAAAGGAAGTAGTAGAAAAAATCGTAAAACCTGTAGAAATAAAACAAGAAACAAGGCCATCTACAGACAAAACATTTGCAAGTCCAGGCGTTAGAAAGTTATCAAGAGAATTAGAAATTGACTTATCGTTAGTTAGGGCAACCGGTGAAAAAGGTAGAATCACAAAAGAGGATTTGCATGGTTATATAAAACAAAAAATGGTCCAAAGTGGATCAATAGCTGCCACAAGTTTTCCTAAAATTGATTTTTCTCAATGGGGGGTCGTTGAAAATACGCCGTTATCAAAAATTCAAAAAATTACTGGTGAAAGATTACAACAAGCCTGGCAAACAATACCCCACGTTACTCAGTTTGATGAGGCCGACATATCTGTTTTGAATACAAAACGAATAGAGTTAAAGAAAGAGGGTTTGAAAAAAAATATTAAAGTAACATTTTTACCTTTTATTATTAAAGCAGTTGTCAAAGCTCTAAAAGAGTTTCCTCGCTTTAATAGTTCTTTAGACCACCTAGGTGAAAACTTGGTTCAAAAAAATTATTTCAACATTGGTATAGCTGTGGATACGCCGACAGGGTTGGTTGTTCCTGTTATAAAAGATGCAGATAACAAATCGGTATTAGGTCTTTCCGAAGAATTAATGGATATAAGTGAGAGAGCTAGAACTAAAAAACTAAGACCTGAAGAACTTAAAGGTGGTTCTTTTACTATTTCTAGTTTGGGTGGAATTGGAGGAACAAACTTTTCTCCAATTATTAACCCCCCAGAGGTAGCAATTATGGGCATTTCTAAAAGCTCTTGGAAACCATTATATGATCATAAAAACAAAGAAATTATTCCAACTTTTGTTATGCCATACTCACTGTCTTACGATCACCGTGTTATAGATGGTGCACTTGGTGCTTCTTTTACAACGTTTTTTTCAAGATCTCTTCTTGATGTGTCTACTTTCGAGTAATGTTAAATGGTAAAAAATAAGCATATAGATATACTGGTAATTGGTTCAGGTCCAGGTGGTTATGCAGCTGCTTTTAGAGCCGCTGATCTTGGACGGAAGGTAATGTTGGTTGATAAAGATCCAACGCTCGGGGGGGTCTGTCTTAATAGGGGTTGTATTCCTTCAAAAACACTTTTGCATATAGCAAAGGTTTTAGAAGAGGCAGAGTCTTTGAAAAAAATGGGTGTTACTTTCTCTAAACCCAAAATAGATATTAATTCTGTAAGAGATTGGAAAAACAAGGTTGTTTCACAATTGTCAAATGGAATTGGTCAAATGGCAAAAGCTAGGAAGGTTGAAACTGTGCAAGCAGAGGCAACTTTTTTATCAAACACAAAGGTGGAATTAAAAACAGATTCAAAAAAAGAAACAGTTACGTTTGATCATTGTATTATTGCTGCTGGATCATCTTCATCCGTTATACCTGGGATTCCTTTTGAAAATGACAATGTGTTGACCTCAAAGACAGCACTCGATCTTAAGAAAATCCCCGATAGTCTCCTTGTCATTGGTGGTGGCTATATTGGTTTAGAAATGGGAACAGTTTTTAGCGCTTTAGGTGCAACTGTAAGTGTTGCAGAGTTTTTACCTAACCTGCTTCCTGGCGCTGATCCAGATTTAGTAAAACCATTAGCTCGAAAATTAAAAAAAGAATTCAATCAAATTTTATTGTCCACTAAAATTACTAAGGTAGAGGAATCTTCTTCCGGAGGTTTAAGTGTTACAATGGAACGTAATGGAAAAGAAAGTGTTGAAACATATGATCAAGTTCTGGTTTCCGTTGGTAGGAAGCCGAACACAGATAAAATGGGAGTAAATACGACAGGTATAAAAGTAGATAAACAAGGTTTTATATCGGTTGATAAATATCAAAAAACAAGTGTCGATAACATATATGCTATTGGCGATATTGTTGGGAACCCTATGTTAGCTCATAAGGCTACACATGAAGGCAAAGTTGCGGCTGAAGTGATATGTGGTTTACCGGCTGCCTTTGATGCAAAAGCTATCCCAGCAGTTATTTTTACAGATCCAGAAATCGCCTGGGTTGGTTTAACCGAAACTGAAGCAAAACAAAAATCCATTGCTTATGAAAAGGGTGAGTTCCCTTGGGCAGCTAGTGGAAAGTCTCTTGCTTTAGGTAGAAATGAAGGGCGAACAAAAATTCTTTTTGATAAAGAAACAAAAAGAACGATTGGTGTTGGAATAGTTGGTCCCAATGCGGGTGATTTAATATCTGAAGGTGCGTTAGCCATTGAAATGGGTGCAGACGCCGAAGATATTAGTTTAACAGTTCACCCTCACCCAACACTAGGAGAGACGTTTGCAAATGCAGCAGAAGTTTTTGAAGGAACTGTTACAGATCTATATATACCTAAAAAAACCAGTTAAAAAACTTTAACTCAACCGTGTTATAATTTTGCCATCTGAAATTATACTAATTGCAGCAGTGACAGTAGATGGCTTTATTGCTAGACATAGTAACGAAATAACAACTTGGACAAAAGACCTTCCTTTATTTAAAAAACAAACAATGGGGTTCCCTGTTATTATGGGTTCAAATACCCACAAGACTCTAATAAATGAACTTAAAGGAAGAGAAGTAATAGTAACTCACAGAGATGATAATCCTAAAAGCATATTAGAAAGTATTTCATCTAAAAAGTGTTTTATTGCTGGTGGCGGGAAAACTTATTCTAGGTTTTACCCCTTTTTGACTGATTTATACATTACACCCCACCCATATGTTTTTGGATCAGGAATATCGTTATTTTCAGATAAAATCAATGAGTCACAATTAATTTTTAAGAAATTAGTTGAGGTATCTAAAAAAAGTGGAATGCTCCAATATCAATACAAAATACAGAAACCATGAAGACAGTATTATTAGTTATTAGTTTTTTTTCTTTTGCTTTTTCTATTGATGTCACATCTGGAGGGAAACTATCTAAAAATCAACAAGGTATAGATATTAAGCATTACGATATTAGGCTTAAAGTTGATAGTAAGCGGAAGATGATATCGGGTTATACAGATATTAAAATGAAAATTATTGATGAAATTAGATTTATTGAACTAGATCTTTTGAAAAGTTATTTCATATCAAAGATAAAAGTTGATGGAGTTGCAACGCCGTTCAAACACCGTGAAAACAAGATATTCATAAAAGCTCAAGATATAAAATTAAACTCAACAATAGTTATTACTGTTGAATATAAAGGTAAACCTCCTGTTGCAGAAAACCCTCCATGGAGTGGAGGCTTTACATGGTCAAAAAGCAAAGATGGTTACCCTTGGGTTGGGGTTTCCTGTCAGGCTAATGGATCATATTTATGGTATCCGTCAAAAGAGCACCCAAGTGATGAGCCGCAAGGCGCTGATATTCACATAACTGTAACCAAGCCCTTATCTGTTGCATCTAATGGACTGCTAAAAAAAGTAACTGACCACAAAAATAAATGGCACACTTGGCATTGGAGCACTGATTATAATATTAATCCTTATAATATTAATTTTACTGTTGGGAGTTTTGATGTTGTTGAAAGAATTATACCATCTTTGGGGAAACCATTAAAAACTCAATTTTATGTTTTAAATGAAAATATAGCTGGCTCTGAAAAATTATTAGATCAAGCTGAGGTTTTTATAGGTTTTTTTACTAGAAATTTTGGACAGTATCCTTGGATAAATGAGAAGTTAGGGATTGTAAACACTCCTTATTGGGGAATGGAACATCAAACAATTATAGCATATGGAAATGAATATAAAGATAACGAAAAAGGATATGATTTTCTATTATTGCATGAAATGGCGCATGAGTGGTGGGGAAATTATTTAAGTGTTAGTGACTGGTCAGATTTTTGGATTCATGAGGGTTTTGCTGTTTACTCTGAGGCGTTGTTTATTGAAGAAAAATATGGGTTTGATGAATATAATTCTTTCTTTAAAAAGAACCTTCTTAAGAAAATTCCGCAATATAAGCCTATTGTCTTAGACAGAAATGCCACCATGAAACAAGTAGCTGGTTTAGACCCTTACTATAAAGGTGCGTTTGTATTACATATGCTTCGGTATTTAATAGGGGATGAAGATTTTTTTAAGGTAATTAAAGATTTTTTACATTCAAAAAAGATGGCTCATGATAATCAGGTATCTACTAGTGATTTTATAGATATTGTCCATAATACTACAGGGGAGAATATTGATTGGTTTTTTGAGGTGTATCTTTATGAAAAAAAATATCCAATTTTAATAAAAAATATTAGTCACGGCTCAAACCATACATTTGTTGAACTATCTTGGAAAAACAAAGGTTTTGCAATGCCGGTAGAGGTTATTTATAAGTCCAACACGGGCTTTACTCAAAAAAAACTTGTCGTTACTGATGAGCCAATTATGATTGCAATTCCTCAGTACAATCAAATCAAAATTGACCCAGATAAAAGAATTCTATTAACACTCGATAAAAAAGAGTAAAGTCTTCTGATATATCAAATGGTGTTTAAATGAGAAATAAAATAATTTTAATAATATTAAGTACTGTACTGATTTTAGCATATTGGTACCTTAGACACCCGTTACCAAAATATGCAGGTCATCATTCTATCAAAGGGCTTAATAAATCAGTAGATATTTTTACAGACACTTATGGTGTCCCTCATATATTTGCTCAAAACGAAGAGGACCTTTTTTATTCAGCAGGGTACTATGCTGCAAGAGACAGACTGTTTCAAATGTCTATTGTTAATTTTTCTGTCAGGGGAGAGCTATCCAGCGCATTAGGAGATGACCTTATTGATAGCGATATATATTTAAGAACATGGAGGATACACGATACAGCAAAAAAATTAGTTAGTGAGCTTGACCCTCAAACAGTTTCTTTGATTAATGCTTTTTGTGCTGGAATAAATTATCGAATTCAAGAAGTTTATAATGATCTTCCTATAGAGTTTAAATTACTTCAAATCAAACCCCCTGTTTGGAACCCCTCTATAGTTACTGGTTATGCAAGAATGATGGCCAGAGAAATGTCATCATCTTGGAAACCAGAAATTGTTTTTGGCGCCATTGAAAATTATTTTGGTAAAGAAAAACTAAAAGAGGTTTATCCATATTATAGTGTTGACCACCCAACAATTGCAGAAACAGGAAAATCAATTGATCATTCGGTATTTTCAAATATTATGGATCAGGAGTTTTTTTTAGAAGAATTATTAGGATATAACTCTTCTGTATCAGGTTCAAATAGCTGGGTTGTATCAGGGTCTAGAACAAAATCAGGTAAGCCACTACTGGCAAATGATCCTCACTTAAAATTCACGCAACCACCAAGGTGGTATGAAATGCATTTAAAGGGTGGCCGGTTTAATGTAAGCGGACTTTGTTTAGCGGGAATTCCTATGCCTATCATTGGTCAAAATGAAAACATCGCTTGGGGCTTAACTAATTCCATGGTAGATGATATGGATTTTTTTATTGAGAAAATCAATCCAGATAATAAAAATCAATATTTATATGATGGTAAATGGAAAGATATGAAAACAGTTGAAGAGACCATCCCATTAAAAAACAATAGAGATACCACAGTTATAGTTCGATTAACACATCACGGCCCAATTATTACAGATGTTCACAGCATTTTAAAATCCGAATCTGCAGCCCTATCTATGGCATGGACAGGAAACTGGCTTACAAAAGAAGTCGATGGTTTATTTGGATTAGCAACTTCAAAAGATTGGGATGATTTTACAGACGCTGTAAAAAATTATGGTGTCCCGGGTCAGAACATTGTTTATGCAGACGTAAATGGTAATATTGGATGGAGGTCGGCTGTTTACATACCGATTAGAAAAGAAGGTTCTAGCCTTATCCCAAGACCAGGTGACAATCCATATTATGACTGGGATGGAAGAGTGCCTTATAAAGAAATGCCATATATATATAATCCAGAATCAGGATATATTGCTACAGCTAACAACAAAGTTATTGATGATTCCTTCCCTTATTACTTTAGTGGATTGTGGGCAGACCCAAGTAGAGCACAACAAATCATAGTGCGCTTAGATACAATGGATAATGCAAGCGTTGATGAGATGAAATCGATTCAGCTTGATTATACTTCTCTGTTTGCTAAAGAGATAGCTCCTTATTTTTATTCAATAGATGTAGAAGAAGAAAACAATAAAATTCAAAAATCCATGAAGATTTTTAAAGAATGGGATTTTGTTGAGGACATAAACTCAACAGGAGCTCTTATTTTTCATTCAGTTTTACGTCAATTAGTTATTGAGATATTTGGAGATGAATTAGATCTTTTAGGAGACAAGTATCTGGATGCATTTACATCAATGAAGTATTTACACAACCGAAGTTTAAGGAAAATGTTAGTAGAAAGAAATTCTTCATGGATAGATGATGTAAAAACAAAAGACGAAGTAGAATCAATTGATGAAATTTTAAAAAGAGCATTTATTAAAGGCGTAAAAGATATCGAAAACTATGCTGGACATAATATGAAAAACTGGGAGTGGGGAAGAGTTCATTACTTAACACATAACCATAAGGTTGGTTCAAAAAAAATCTTAGACTTAATATTTAATTTTAATGTCGGACCGTATCTTTCAGGAGGTTCTGATAAATCACCAAATGCTGGATCTTATTCTTTTAGCAAGCCGTATGCCACTACGGCTGGAGCTTCAATGCGAAGGGTCGTTGATTTTGCAAATCTTAATCAAACACAACAAATTATTCCAACCGGTCAATCTGGATTGCCTAATAGCAAGCACTATAATGATCAAGCAGACCTATATCATAATGGCGATTATAGAACTACTTGGTTTGATGAAAAACACATAAGGGAAAATAAAAACTTTAGGAGATTAACTCTTCTGCCTATGAAATGATTATTACCTCTTTATTATTTCTTTTATTAGTAGTTAGTTATTTTGGTTACTGGAGAGGTAGGGGTTTGGAAGGGTTTTACACTTCGAAGCCAATGATGATTTCTCATCGAGGGGTTACTAAAAAGTTTCCAGAAAACACATTAGAAGCATTTATCGATGCTGAGGAGCTAGGTTTTGAAGGTATCGAACTTGATGTAATAGCTTCTAATGATGGTGTTTTATATTGTTCTCATAATTACCAACTCGATCAAGAAACAAACAGTTCTGGTTATATCCACGTAAAAACATCTCATGAGTTAGACAATATAAAAACCGGGTTTTACTCACATCCAGAGAGCCAAAAAAACATTCCTAGGCTTAGTGATGTTTTTGATAAGGTCTCTAAAAATATAAGATTAAACATAGAAATAAAATTTTCAGGGCTTTTTGACCTATCAACAATTTCATCACTTAGAAAATTTTTAAAACAGAACGCAGTTAATCATAATATTTTAATATCATCATTTAATCCATTAATTGTTTTTTATGCTAGGTGGTTAATTCCTTCAGTAAAAACCGGATATTTAGTTGAGGGTTATAATATGATAAAATGGATTAACTTTTGTCACCCTGATTCTTTGCATTTACGCGCTGATTTTTTGGATAAAGAGATTATAAGCTTATGTAAACAAAAAGAATTAACAATTAACACATGGACTGTTAATTCGATTTCTGGTATTAATTATTGTAAAAATTTAAAAGTGGACGGAATAATTACTGATTTAGAAGTCACTTATAATTAAAATAAAAAAAGGAGCCTAGTGACTCCCTTTTTTATTTATTTGATTTAATTGTTAATCAACCCAAGATGCTTTAAATAATGCGACTGACGGGTCTGCAGTATTTGCTACCAAAACAAATCCATCTTTATAATGAAGACCTTCAGGCTCTCCACTACTTACTCCACCATCTTGTTGTGTGTAGTCATTTAACTCTGAAATAGCTCCAGAATCATAGACAGGGTTTAATGGATCGGTGATGTTATAAACAACAACTGCTCCAGCATCCTGTAATGTAGAAAGCATGAATGACTGATCATCTTTATCTAAAATTAAAATTTCTTCTGGCTCAATTCCCTTCGTAACATTTTCCCATGTCCAGTTACTTGGGAGGTCAGATGCCAGGTTAGCATATGTTTGTGTACTAGGTGCGCCGTTTGGTCCGTCCAGCATTGTAACACATAATTGACCATCAATTTCACCTGCAGTTGCAACATATGTCTGTGCATCATTAACCCATATACCATCTGGCTTATGATTAGCAGAAGTAAACTCCATTTTGTAAACCAATGTATCTGGTGGGCTCAGTATATCAAACCAGCCTATTTCATTAGATTCCTGAAGTGTCATAAATACCGTTCTTCCATCAGGTGCTATTTTGACACCTTCTGGTTCAGCTAGATCACCATTAGACCCAGTGTGGTTGATTACCATATCTTTTACTAATGTTGCGTTTCCAAGTCCACCTGATATATCATAAATAGTTACGCCAGGTCTAGCAATTGAATCACAGCCACCATTAACTCCATCACCGTAGTCATATTCATTTACAACAACAACGTACTGATTATCGACAGAAATATCTACAGCATCTGGATTATATCCTAATTGATAAGGTCCGTACTTTGTTTTAGTTGCGGCTTCAACCAAGTATAACTCACCTTTAGCGCAAGCTCCTTTTGTAACAACACCAGCAATGATGGAATTATCTACACTTACATCGATTGATGATGATTCACCTTCGGGGTCATCAGTTAATGTTACTGATGCGGTACCCATTGTTAGACCGGTACCAGAAATACCAAAAAAGTCTAAAGAGTTTGTTTTTGAGTTAACAATTACACCTTCTGTGCTAGAAACAAACCTCACTAATTCAGGCTGAGAAACATCAGAGTCTCCTGTTGATTTAACATCAATCCTGGTGATGTCAAACGCAACACTTGTCGCTCCCGCTTCATCATCATTGTCTTCACATCCTATTGTAAACATAATTGTGAGAGACAATAACAGTTTAATGTATTTATTCATTTTCTATTATCCTTTCTATAATTAAAAATTCAATTCAAATTGAACAAGTAGTTGATTATCTACCATTTCAGGTTGATACTCCCGCCCTTGTCCATTATTGTATGATTCTGCTTTTTCTTTTGTATCACCAGTCTCTTCTCCAGTTATATAATACTCTAACTTAATTTTTGCATATTCAGTCAGATTATAAACCGCAGCAAGAGTTAACATCGTTCTATCCCAAGTATGAGGATCATCAAGTTGTGCTTCCCAAGTACCGCCAGGTTCAATATTCAATCCTCCGTATCTAGCTAAAATTAGAAGTGGTTTGTTAGATAAATATGAGGGGGTAAATGATTTTCTTGTTTCAACATAAAAGCCATCTCTATCTAAAAAGCCGTCTTTTGAAATAATGTATTCTGCTCTTGTGAAAAAACCAAACATATCTAATTCTGTTCTTACACCGCCCCAATAATGATCTCTGTTAGCATCCTTGGGGAGAACTTGTCCCTGAGCATATCTATAATATGTAAACTGGTCATATAGCAACCTCCAATCATAATCATCATATAACTGGCCTATATATCCCCAGCCAAGAATGTTCACTATGCCGATGTTCAATTGGCTTCTTAAACCAAATTCTGTTGTAACACCGTCCCAGTCTCTAGCTTTTTTTGGCATGTTTCCATAAACTAGCATACGATATGAATCATCTTCAGCTGGAGAATCAAAAGCAAGAGGTCTTTTTAATGCTACCGATCCTCCTAACTTCATATTCATAATATTTAGCTGTTTTTCATAATCTAGGTGATATTGCCTACCTTTCCAAAACGCTGTACCAATAAGTGGGTACCCCTCAACCTCTCTATTTAATGCGATGGCCGGCCTATTGCTTCCAATTTCTAGTTTAGAGCCAGGTTTTTGAAACAATAAATAGCTCTTATCGACATACGCATTATCATCATCAAATCTTAACCCAAATCGAAATGAAATATTCTCAGAATAAAGAATTTTAAAGTTAAGGACGGCTTTATCAATTCGTACGTAAGGGCTACGCGTTTGTATTTTTTGTATGAATTCAGTACTATTTATAGCACCACCTTCTCCCTCGACATCAACAAATTCAAACTCAACTTTTCCCTTAAGATCAATATCGATACCCGAAGGTAGGTTTATTGAAATTTGTTTTGTTGAATCTTGAGAATGAATAAATGAGACAATAACTATTGTTAATGCATATAGTGTTCTTTTCATTAGATACCCAATCTTGTTTAAAAATTGCCTTAATTAGCAATATTGATTGGAAAATGTTATTAAGCCTATGTTAGGATTATGTTAGGAAATTTATTTCCAACTGTTAAATGGACTCTGCTGTAACATGCTATTATAGTATTTTTTTTCGCCAGTTACTTCCTTTAAAACAATATTTGGTTTATTAAATTTTTCTGTTTCGCTTTCTAGCTCGATTTCGCCAATGAGAAGACCTTGATTTGCTCCATGAAATTCATCGAGTTCCCATTTCATGGAATCATATAAATATATATATCTAGTTTTTTCAATTATTGGCTTATGACAAATTTTAAATAAACTGACGGAATCAGTTTTTGACAATTCTGTTTCATATTCATAGCGTGACATTCCACTTGTACTGGTCGGCCCCTTGATTGTTAATGTGTTTTTGGTTCTTGTAGAGCTTATTGACGACCTTACTCTAATAGTGCATTTTTTATCTAATTGCAGATAACCTTGTTTAATTTTTAAAGCAGGTAGGTTTTTAGGGATTTTAGATAATATAAATTTTCGTTCTATCTCTTGCGACATACATTGTATAACGATTGTAAAGTTTGATAAATATTAAAAAATAAATATTGATCACTCCTAATGTAATTCTAATAAAGTGGTTATAATTTTTATTGTGTTAGACTCCAAAAATATAATTGTCGTTGAAGATGATTTAGACATAAGGGAATTAATTTCTTTTAATTTGGCAAACGAAGGGCATCAAGTTTTCGAAGCAAATAACGGAGAGGTTGGGATTGATAAAGCTAGAAATAATAACCCAGATTTGATATTATTAGATCTTATGCTCCCTGGAATTCAAGGTCTCGACGTTTGTAGAATTATAAAATCTAATCAAGAAACAAAGGAAATACCTATTATAATGGTGACTGCTTTGGGGCAGGAGGAAGATATTGTGAAAGGCCTTGAAACAGGCGCTGATGATTACATAACAAAACCCTTCAGTATTAAAGTTCTAATAGCTAGAGTAAACGCGGTTTTAAAGAGATCAATTGAAGTTGGAGAAGATAAAAGTAAAGATATTTTAATTAATGGAATAAATATAAAAACAAGGTCTAGAGAGGTTTGGGTCAACAAAAACCTAATAAACGACCTAACATTTTCCGAATTTCAAATTTTATACTTGCTTGCAGGTCATCCAGGTTGGGTCTTTACCCGTTATCAAATCATTGATAAAATCAGAGGTGATAATTACCCGGTAACAGATCGTTCAGTGGATTTTCAAATTGTGGGTCTTCGGAAAAAACTTGGAGATGCAGGTAAGTTAATAAAAACTGTGCGAGGTGTAGGATACCGGTTTACACCGGATGAGAAATAGACCACTTTATTTACAGTTATTATACTTTGTACTGCCTATCTATATATTAGGGTGGGGGTTTCAATACTATTTTATTGGTCCATTTGTTGAGGAATTTTACCTTGATGAAACGAAAGAGCATCTCACATCTAAAGCATATTTAATTCAATCTGGAATCGGTACAAAGAATGAGAGTGTAAGCTTACAAGATTTTGTAATGAAATCAAGCAAGCTATCAGAAATACGAATAACAATTTTGGACACTAACGGTGTCGTTTTAGCAGACTCAGAAGAAGGTCCTGCTCTAATGGAAAATCATAGAACGGTAAATAAGCGAGAGGAAATTGAAGTTGCTATAAAAAAAGGTGTTGGAAGCTCACAAAGGTATAGCACAACGATTAATGAGGATATGTTATATGTAGCGATCTTAGCTAACATTCAAAATTCTTCTTTTATCATTAGAACCTCAGAGTCAATGTTATCATTGAACATGGGCATTAACACAGCGAGACAAAGAATTGTTCTAATCAGTATAATAATATTAATTGTAATAATACCTGCTGTGATTCTTACGTCTAGATTTATCACAAGACCACTATTTGTCATTGGGAAGGCCGCAGAAAAAATATCGAAAGGAGATTTATTGGGGCCTATACCTGACTTTCAAAATAAAATTTTTTCGAATACTAAAGAAATCAATTCAATTAGTACAGCTTTAAACGATATGGCAAAAGAGCTTAACAAAAAAATTAAAACAATTACCAAGGAGAAAAACGAGCAAAAAAACATATTAAATTATATTAACATAATCCAATATTCAATGTCAGAAGGTCTTATTGCTGTAGACCTTAATAATAAAATTTCAGCAATCAATAAAGCAGCTGCGTCCTATTTAGATTTGCATAGAAAAAAAGACATTGGTAAGCCATTTGATAAAAGAATAAAAAATAAAGCGATTAAAAAAACAATAAAGTCAATTTTAAAAAAACATAGACCCCTTACGAAAGAGATTAGAATAGGTCAATTAAAAAAAATGTTTTTTACTGTTAATGGTAAAGTTCTTAAAGATCAAAGGTCAAAACCAGTTGGTTGTCTTATTGTAATGACTGATGTCACAAGATTAAAACAGCTTGAGGCGATGAGGAGAGTGTTTGTTGCAAATGTGAGTCACGAGCTTAAAACGCCAATAACATCGATAGGTGGTTATATTGAAACGGCTCAAGGAGACATACCCCTTAAAACAAAAAACGAATTTTTAGAGAAAGCAATAAGACAAAACAATCGTATGAACTCTATTATAGATGATCTTTTGAGGCTTTCTCGAATTGAAGCTTTAGAAGATGAAGATGCATTTAATCTTTCCATTCAAAATCTTTTACCTATTATTGAAGGAAGCGTAGAAGACATAAGAGAAAATATTAAAAAATATAGCATCAAAATTGATATAAAATGTTCAGAAGATATAAGTGCAAAAGTTGACTCTCAATTGATGCGGGAAGCATTAATTAATTTGGTTGATAACGCAATAAAATATGGTGATGAGAGTTCCACAGTATTATTGTCTGTTAAAGAAAAAACAAAGACTGTTTTTATAGATATTGAAAACAGGGGGAGTATAATACCAGAAAAAGAACGTGATAGAATATTTAATAGGTTTTATAGAATCGATAAATCAAGAAGCAAAAAAACTGGTGGTACTGGTCTTGGTTTAGCAATAGTAAAACATATATCAATAGTACATGGTGGTAATGTTGAAGTTAAAAAAAGCGATGAAACAAGCACGATTTTTAGGTTGACTCTACCATCAAAAAGTAATGCTAATGTTTAGAAAATTTTACAAAAAAATAAAGAGAGCACACATGTTTTTTGTCTTTTTATTCGTAGCTTGCAATTCAACTAAGGACATCGATTATGCAAATGATATAGATCCAATTTCTAGCTCTGGAAATATTAACGCAGTAATTGAAATTCCATCCGGTACACACGATAAATTTGAAGTTTCTAAAGAAACCGGTCAAATAGTACAAGATATTGAGGACGGACTTCCAAGAAAAATAAAGTATATAGGTTATCCTGGAAATTATGGAATGATCCCTAAAACATTGTTATCACCTGAAACTGGAGGCGATGGTGATCCATTAGATGTTATAGTATTAGGTGAACAATTACAAAAAGGCAGTGTTGTTGAAATCAAATTAATTGGAATTCTTAAAATGCTAGATGAGGGCGAAGTGGATGATAAGTTAATTGCCGTAATGGTTAATAATTCAATTTTCTCAGATGTAAATTCTTTTAATGAATTAAAAAAATCATATCAAGGCATAACAGAGATTCTTGAAATATGGTTTACTAACTATAAAGTTTCTAAGAAGATAATTGTTAATGGTCTTGAAGATGAAAAAAAAGCTTTAGAAATATTTAAAAATGCATGTGATCAATATAAGCTTTATGATGGTAAAAATTAATAATTCCGACATAGTAGAATTTATTGGTGCGTTTTTTTTAACGGCTGTTGTTATTGGCTCTGGTATTATGGCTGAAAATTTATCTCCAGGAAATCATGCAGTTTCCTTACTAGGGAATACAATTGCTACTGGCGCTATATTGTTTGTTTTAATAAAGAGTTTTTCATCAATATCTGGAGCGCATTTCAATCCTGTAGTAAGTTTAGTTTTTTTAATTAAAAAGGAATTAACTCTTTCTACTTTTTTAAAATATATAATTTTCCAATTCTTTGGCGCTTTACTTTCAGTACTTGTTGTTCATTATTATTTTGATCAACAATTATTTCAGATATCTACAAATTTTAGAGGTGAAGAAAAATCATTGATCAGTGAAATAGTTGCTACGTTTGGTTTGATGACCACTATATTATTTGTAAGAAAATATAATCCAAAGGATGTTGCTACAGCTGTAGCTCTATTCATTACCGCTGGCTATTGGTTTACTTCTTCAACATCTTTTGCGAACCCCGCAGTTACAATTGCAAGAATGTTTACTGATACATTTACCGGGATAGATCCTTCTTCAGTAGTTTATTTTATTATTGGTCAAATAATCGGGGCCTTATTAGCAAGTTATTCATATAAAAAATTATCAATAGAAATTTTTGATAAATCTCATTAGTAGTATAAAAAGAAGAATAAAAATATAACATCTTAGTTTCTTCAGCTTGGATTCCAATATTGTTAGGATTAGTTTTAGTTATTATAATTGAGAACAATTCTCATTATCATAAAATTATTTTATAGAATAATTAACTAAAAATCTTATAACTCAAATTTTATTGAATCTCTAAATATTCTCAAATAATATGCGTCACTTATTTTTCATTACCTTTATTTTACAAACATCCTTATCTCAGGATCTTATCATTAATGAGTCTATGTCAAAAAATAATAATGCTGTATATGATGAAGATGGTGATACACCTGATTGGATAGAAATTTATAATAATAGTTTAAACCCGATTAACATGGGTGACTATTATCTTACAGATGATTCTCATATTTTTACAATAAGTGATGGTGTTGTTATTGAAAGTGGTGGGTATTTAGTCCTCTGTCGGGATAGTTCTGATTTTTCTCAGTTTTTTCCTAATGTTGAAAATTACATTGGTGAGGTAGATTTTGGGTTTTCAAATGGTGGAGAACTTCTGAGGTTGATGGATAATGATGATGGCATAGTTGATTATGTGAGTTATGATGATTCAGCTCCTTGGCCACTTGAACCAGATGGGGAGGGCATGACTCTTGAACTTCTAAATCCCTATCTTAATAACAATGATGCTGAGAATTGGGTATCATCAGATGTTGCGCTTGGGACACCAGGCCAACAAAACTCATCTTATGATGCTCTATCTAATGATATAGATGAAATTATTCCATCTGTTTTTGCCCTTCATCAAAATTATCCAAACCCATTCAATCCCACTACAAGTATAGAATATGATCTCCCTAATGACTCTTATACGGTCGTTACGGTATTTGATGTTATGGGTAAGCATGTAAAAACCCTTGTTGAGAAAAATCAATCTGCTGGATTTAAGACAATCAGGTGGGATGCTAAAAATGATGAGGGTGAGAGTGTTGCAGCTGGGATGTATATATACCAAATCAAAAGTGGTGTAAATATAGCATCTAAGAAAATGATTTTGCTAAGATGATAAAACATTACTTCATCTATTTGTTAGTAATTTTATCTATCTCTGAAGGAGGTAATTTACTTGATAGTCTTCATGGAAATTATTGTTTTCCAGATTGCAAAAAATTTAATTCTATTTTTATTTTGAGTCCTGATAATACTTTTAACTTTAGAACAACTCTCTATGGTGGTAACGCTAGATGGGGCTCATGGGAGCTCTTAGATGACGATAAAATTAAATTAAAAACGATGAAAATATCTTCTAAAAAAAGTTATCAAATGCCCCCTGAAGAAATAATTTATATAACCCCTGGGAAAGAATTAAAAATTGGTGAAAATTTATATGTTAAAAATACAGAACCTGTAAAGTTAGAGAGGTATCGTTGATGGAATTTGAATCCTTATTCTCAAATATATTTATAAGATTTAGTTTTAATCTTCTCATTGCTTTTGTAATCATAAAATTGATTTACCATCGTGATTATAAGGGGAATGATTTCGTTTTTACTTATTTTATGTTCAACACTCTTATTTTCTTTTTCGCTTATATACTTGGGAATTTAGATATTAATATGGCTTTTGGTTTTGGGCTCTTTGCGGTATTTGCGATACTTCGCTATAGAACAGACCCCATCCCAATTAAAGAGATGACCTACCTTTTCATTGTAATTACCATTGGTGTAATTAATGCCTTAAGTGGCAAACAAGTTGTTTTTATAGAACTCCTTTTTGCTAATGTGACTATTGTTTTATTAACCTTTTTACTAGAAAGACATTGGGTCAACAATTTGCCCGACAATGGTCTTAGTAGTAAAACAGTTGTTTATAATAATATGGAAATGATAAAACCTGAGAATCATCAAGCATTAATCGATGAACTTGCAGAAAAAACCGGATTATCTATAGTGAGTTGTAAAATCGGAAGACTTAATTTTGTTGAAAATCAAGTGAATGTTAAGCTTTACTATAAAGAATAGGCCTTGATCTTTTCTTATAAATCTTGAATTATAAAACTAATCAATTAGTAAAGTATTTCTGTTGGTGTTATTTGATTGGAAATCAATTATTAATAGGGGCAGATGATTTTGAATCAAGAAATACAATTTCTTATCAGGTAAAATTACCACAGTCATTTAAAATTGATTTTGAACAGAGTTTAAGATTGCGAGGTAATCAATTTTCTTTTAGGCAGACTTTTACTGAAGCAACTATTTCTTATAAAGTTACTGATGGGTTAAAATTAATTTTACCGCTCCGTTATGCTATGTTTGAAGATAAGGTAAAAAAGAGAATAAGTTTTGGTGGAACGTATAAATACAAATTTAATGACTATACCATGAGGTACAAGTCTAGATATCAAAAAGTGTATGAAAAAGACGAAGATTTAGAAGATTTAATTAGAAATAAGTTTACCATCCAATACAAGTCAAATAAAGATATTGATCCATTTGTCTCTTATGAAATATTCAATCCATCTAATTCTGGTGTGGGCGAGATGAATGAATATAGATTATCTGTTGGCGGTGCTATTAATCTACCAAAGAAAAAATCAGCCAAAATTTATTATCAGTATAAAATAGAAGATTTAGATAAAAAAAATTCTGAAGTCTTAAATATAATAGGATTATCGCTTAGCCTCAATTAAAGCATTAAAGTGCAAGAATTAAATTATCATTAAACTTATTAGTTTATAGATTGATGATTAACATAAAGTAACCAGATTCAAGCCTACTTCTGTTTTCTGGGTAATAAATTGAAAACCCTTGGATTATTTTTCCGCCAAATGGTAAGTCTTTTGATAAAACAAAGTCTAATTCTCTACCATAAACATCAAAATTTATAGCGTCTTTAAAATCATGATATTTAATAGATAGATTAATATTAAATAGTAATTTATGTTTGCTTTCAATGAACCACTCATTTAAACCAGCATGAGAATTGTCTAGAAAATTCTTATGTTGCGGGTTATCATAATACCCGTGAAATTTGTGAGCCGCACCAAAGGGTTTTGCAAAACCGCCTAATTTACCATCGCTACCTCCTAGTAGGTATTCATCGCCAGAAAGAAATTCTTTTGAAAAAGATAACGACTCAACATATGGAGTAAAACTTATAGGGAATTCAAGGTTTATTGATGCTAAAGAAGCTTCAATGTCATCTGAATAAAACCTCCCAGTTTGGTAGGCATATTCTGTTTCAATATTTATTTTTTTGAAGTTTTTGAAGAGTCTAAACCCTAAGGTTTGTCTTTGTTTAGTATTCGTTCCTGGGTTTACAACTATATTTTCATTGAAAATATAATATTCAAAGGATAGAGGATTATTTTGTGTATAGCTATCTTCACTGTCAATACTTTGTTCAGTTGATTTTATAAGGCTCATCTTCGTTGTGCCATAAACCCCATCAACGATATAATCAAACTGGTCATTCATTGGATACAAATCAGCGTTTATTAAATGGAAAAAAAGTAATTTGCCACGCTTTGTTTTCCTTTCATTTGTAAGGCCTTCAAAACTTCGACCTCGATCATTCCAATTATTATTTGAAAATAATCTTTGATTACCTAGGGGCATTTCGAACCTACCAAAACGAATTTTATTTTTACCTCCAAGGGGACTATCTAGTTCTCCATAAACTTGATGTAGTGATGGCGGAGAATTTATTTTACCAGCAATTCCTGGTGAGTTTTCTTGGTTGCCAAGTAATCGTGAATCTTGAAGTTGAAAATATATTTTATAGAATCTAGATGTAAGGTCAAGATTTAATCTAGATCTAAAGTTGGAAGCGGTAGCGGGTGACGAGATTGTATCATTATGAAAATTTTCTAGTTTTAATCTTGTTTCAGCTGAAAAACGTGTCTCAAGCGCAAAACTAATTTCTATCAATGATAAATAGACAATTATAATAAAATATATGGATCTCAAAGTACTTTTTATTTTTGATGCTATTAGCTTAGGAAAAAAAATTAGTAAAAAGAATTATTTATTATAGCCTATTGACTCAAACGGATTAACAACAGAAGAGGTAATATTTTTTAAGTGCGCACCTATTCGTTTTAAATATCTTGCATAAAGAGCTACGGATGCTGTTTTATTTTCTTTACCAATTTCAACATCACCAGATATCGAAGAGGCTACTATCTTATCTGATAGTTTACCAAGGTCATTTCTATATGATTCTATTAGTTCACCTGCAATTTTTTCATCCATGTTTTCTACAGCCTCAATGGTTGTTGAGAATCGATCGAGGACAGCTTTTTCAATTATTCTAAGATCTTCTGAAAACTTTTCTGACACAAATTTCTTAGGGTAGTGTTTAGCTAGATCTAATATATTTTTTGAATAGTCACCGATTCGTTCGATATCTACAACAATATTAATTAGAACTAAACCGGAGTCTATATTTGTTACATCTTTTGAAACTGAATAATAGGTAACCACTTTTTTACGAATTTCACGATGGTAGTCGTTTATTTTTTCATCACGAAGTTTGATGCTTTTTAAAACCTTATTTTTTTCTCCTGAGCGTAATGCTTCTATGGCGTCCTTGAACATCTCATGGGATAGGTGTAGCATATCATTTGACTCACTCCATGCTTGAGATAGGTTGTTCTCAGATTTCCAGATGTTTACTAGGTCTTTAAATACTGACATGGTTCCTCCAATTAATAAAAATAATTATGTTCTTCCAAAGTAAATAATACAAAGTGGTACGAGTACAAAAATAAAAAACAAATAAAGCAGTGGTAAATATTTTTTAGTCACTGCTTGTTCAGAAATAATCTCAGCGCATTTTAAAGGA
>Ga0209603_1001929_pt1 | contig 20326 bp, 32 predicted proteins | sample COGITO_mtgs_1206_FD_184812 | JGI IMG/M metagenome (GOLD analysis project Ga0209603, IMG submission 184812) | Pelagic marine microbial communities from North Sea - COGITO_mtgs_120607 (SPAdes) (version 2) | ecosystem: Environmental > Aquatic > Marine > Epipelagic ... | reverse complement strand
GTAATCTGAATCTCGGTTGCCCCGGCACCATCTAATCGAAACGAGTATTTAAGGGTATATGCCGATGATGGGTAATCTGAAAAATCGTCTTTTTTCCAGGTCCAGCGGTCGCCAATGACGAGTGAAAATGGTTCACGTCCTGGGTAATTTGCAGTATCAAATAAATTGGCCATGCACAAAAACGCCTTTGATCTAATGCCGAAAGGCATAGGCGTATCTGCTTTTAATGTCAATCGTATATAAGCGCGCTTTATTTTTATTTATTTTTTAATAAAGTGTTGCATATATTCTATTTGTCAGTACAATTAGATTGTTAGATAAAGTTAAGTAAATAAACAAACGGAGCATCACATGGCACAAGTAACAATTAAATTAATCCCAAATCAAACACAATTAGACGTGTTTGCGTATAGCAACGACTATGTTTCTACTTGGGAATATTTAGCAGAAACATTTAAAGGCCCATTAGTAGATGGCGAAATTGGTTTAGTTCAAAGACCAGCTAAATATGGAGGTATTAGTTTAGGAATATGGATTGATGGCATTTGCGTGCCCTACGAGTGGTGTACCGTAACAAACATGACAAAAGATGAAGCTAAAATGGTTAGCGATCTATCCACCTACAAGAAGTTTAAATAACAACAATATGGGGCTTCGGCCCTTTGGAGAATTAAATGAATATTGAAATAGCAAATACAATCGCTGAAGTTAAAGCCATTGAAATAAAAAACGGCTTCAGAATTGAAGTTGTATTTAAAAATGGCGACATAGAAATAATTAAGAAAAAATCAAACCGAAAACCTGCAATGGTTCAGTTATACGGGGTCAATTATGTTAACGGTAATTACCAGGGCGATGGTATTGGAGGTCATTTTACTTTTAACAAAAAGATAGATTCGTATTGCAAAGAATATCATCTAAAAAGTTTTGTGGTCGCTTAAATAATAACGGGGCCACGGCCCCAGGGGAAAATAAAATGAGACTTTACGTTAGCAAAAATAACCAATGGACCGGCACCCAATCGGATGCCAAAGCATTAGGGTCATTTGACCAAATTGAAGTGCCAACCGATAAAGCTGGCTTAATTGCATTTTTAAATTGTATTGAGCCAAAAACGTGTGAGGTTGACACCATCACGCCGGTTGATATAGTTCCAGATCAATATTCACTTAAAGGCCAAACATACTCACCAGGTAATACGGTGCCTGGCAAATGCTCATTAGTTGAGTTAAAAGAACTGTCAACAATCCTTCTTTGTTTGATGAATAAAGTATGGAATGAAATGGAACAAAAAGAAGATTAATTAATAGGGGCTACGGCCCCTTGGGGATTGCATGAAAAAACCACATGGCATGGCCGGCCAAAAAAACGCCGCAAAAGAAATTACCAAATCTGTCCGGCTGCAAATCCGTTGCACGCCAAAAGAAAAAGCCGCCTGGGAAAAAGCCGCCAATGGGAAATCATTGGCCGCCTGGGTATCCGATACTTTAAACGCTGCCAGTTAATACCTGGTAGCAAACCCTCCTTTTCTCGACCTCGTTTTCTTTGTTCTTTTCACCGGCGGTGGTGGTGTAGCTAGTGGGCTAGTTTGCTCCGGCTCTACTGCCACCGCGTTTTGTTTAGCCTTGCGCTTTGCAGCCAGGGCGGCCAACTTCACGTTTAAATTATCCAGGGCTGCATAGGCATACGCCAGGCAATCAAGCGCCTCGTTTCTATCTCTTGTTTTGACAAACTCCATTACGGGAAAACCGCGCCGGTATTTAGTCACCATTTTTTCAGCGGTTAGCTGTTGGAAATATTCATCGTCAAAGTCCACACCAAAGTGAATATATCCCTCGCCACTGGTCAACCTTAATCTGGCATAAATGGTCCGCTTGGCGGTATCCACTCCGACCGTATACATGGGCGTCCTGGTGCGTCCCACTGGCTTTGGTTTGGTGGTTAATGGCTTGCCCATTCCGGCCTGGCCTTTAATGGCAAACACCCGGCGGCTGCTCCTGGGCTTTGTGAACTGGTAAACATACTCGGTCAAATAACCCGAATCAATCGCGGCTCCTGCAATGCGGTGGCCATCATAAGTTTTTGTCAAAACCTCTTCTAACTCATGCCACACTTTTTGCTGTGTCGGGTCGCCGTACAAAACAACATGGTCCAATATCCAGCACTCAGAATCCATACCCCAACCGACTATGGTAGTTTCGATGCGGTCCTTTTGAATATCTGACCCGCTTGTGAGCAATAACACTTCCGGCGGTATCGCGTCGATGGCGTAATTTTCTTTGCGCTCCGACAATAAATGCTCGCTCAAACTTTCGCCGGCTTCCTCCCAGGTTTCTCCCAGGGAAGTATTGACCCAGGTCTTTAATGTCTCCGGGTTTTTTTTGGCTTCTGCGAAATCTTCGGCCACGTCGGCAAAGGTTCGCCAGGGCGAATATAATTCATTCAAATGAAACCCGGCAATTTTTCCTCCTGGTAACTCGGCCACCCACTTGCCGTTTTTAATCATTTTGGGTTTGTGTTTATCTTCTATCACGCCGCCGCATTCGGTACACACCATCACGGCTTCTTGGGGTTTCCCTTCTGGCCATTGCACGTTTGCCCATTTAAGCCTTTGCTCATGCTGGCAATGTGGGCACGGCACCTCGTAATAACGCCGGTCCGATATGCTAAATTCTTGTTCGATTCGGCACGCGCCTTTTAAGGTGGGCGTGCTGGTTAATACGATTTTTCGATTGTGGAATGTCGTTGTTCGTTTTCTAATTAGGTTTACCGGGTCGCCCTCGGCTCCTGCACTTTGCGGGTATCGGCTCACCTCGTCACAACAGACAATGCGTATGGGACGCGACGCCAGGCCGGTGGGTGAATTGGCACCGGTCATTGTAATGTGCCCACCAGGGAATGATTTGTGGAATAACGTGTTACTTGACGCCCGGCTCTTGTTATCTGCAATTAGTGACTTCAGCGCCGGTGTATCTCTCACCATTGGCGCTAGCCGGTCATGGCTCCAGGTCTTTGCCATTTCGACGGTCGGCTGTAACACCATCATTGGGCTTGGGTCCTGGTCTATAAAGTAGCCCACTATATTGTTGATGATCTCAGTTTTACCCACTTGGGCGCTGGACATAATCACAATCGTTTCTATCCTGGCATCTGCAACGGTGTCCATGATTTCGCGCTGATACTCTGCCCGGCTGGTTCGCCACAGCCCTGGCTCCGAGCTCGACTCTGGCGATAGCCTGCGGTTTTCGTCGGCCCACTCGCTAACCGTTAGCGTTGGCGGCGACTTCCATATCTTCTGCGATAGCTTCAAGGCTTTTAACGTGTTGTTTAGGTAATCCGTCATTGTCTAGTTCGTCCAGTGCTTCGTTGATTAATCCTGTTAAAAATTGTTCTGTCTCCAGGTATTCATCCATCCCAATCGTCTGCGCGGCGGCCTTGGCTGGCATTGCCAGCAACTTTGCCCGACAGTTCCCGATGTGTCCCTGCCAGGTTTCCACCACCAAATCCATTGGAATCAAATTACCGCGTGAAATCTCTAGTTCCAGGGTGGCTTTTTGTGCCTGGAGTTTTGTTAACTTGGCGCGCTCTTGCCCCAGGTCCAAGGTTCCGCTGGTTTCCATATCTCGGGACCTTAACCAATCGCTAACCTGGCGAACTGAAAACATCACGTTTGGACCCTTTTTTTCTGCCGGGCACCCACTTCGCCGCCATTTGTCCACGGTGGTTAAATTTATCCCAAAAGCCTCGGCTATTTGGTTTTTGTTAAACTCCATCATGCTAATGCCCTTTGTAACTTTATGTAACTAAATAAATGTCGCGCTTCTGAAACACCCTTAAACCACAAGGCCAGGTAGTACCTTTTTCTCAAAACATATACAAAACGTCATAAATAAACTTGTTTTGTACCTCACCCTTATAGCTGCTTATGTGCTGTCAAAAAAGTATCCAGGGCCAATGGTGCATTAATATAGCCATTGTTTAGCCTCCCGTTTAGCGGCGGCTGTAATGTGTGTATATAGATCGACTCCAGTTTATCTAATACGCCCTTATCACATGGCAACCAGGCAATGGAATCAAAGTCTTTGTCTGTTTGATGTGTGCCAATCCTGGCAAATACGTTTACAGACTGACCAACATAGACAATGCGGTCTTGCTTAATTAAAAAATATACGCCTGTTACGCCGCCCCATTCGCTTGCCTGTTGCACTATTTCGCTTTCACGCAATAGCGACTTATTACCGATTGTCGATATTAGTTCGCCAAAATGCTCATGCAATAGTAGGTCGTTACGCTCTTTAGTTAATGCCTCAATCTCCACTAATAAGTGGTCGCGCTTGTCTCGTTTTAATTGCTCTTGAACCTCTCGCAATGCTTTGTTTTTACGTCTGGTTTCTACGCCCTTGGCTGCTATCGCTTTGCGTTGTTCAACCGTCTTGGTTAATTGACTGTAATACATCTTATTATTCCCCACTGTTTATCTTTCCCTACTCTATAGCGACTTGGTGGCACGATAGTCTCACCAAGTTTATTTAAAATAAATCATCAATAACCAGGGGAGTAAACTCACCCATATACGCGCCCAAGATGTTGAACATCATAAACTCCCTGGCTTCATCAAATCCCATGCCTCGATCGACCAGGTTATCTAATATCTTTTCTGTGGAATAGGTTACCAATGGATTGCTATTCACCAGGGCCACTCCAATGATTGCGGAATCGAGGCCATCCATAAACATCATGCCTGGAAATTCATCACCATAAATGCATTCTATTTCTGCTCGCATATCATGGTTTTTTTGCCACTTTAAAAGTTTGCCGTCACCTTTATCACTAAGCATATTTATTGCCCAAACAAATCTAGGGTCATTGATTCGCATGATTCACTGCATGAATCAGCACTATAGCGTCGGCCTCTTGTGATCGAATCAGACAAGTCTTTTATGCTTACATCTTTGTATGACTCAATTACATCTCCAAGTGACAATCTACCTCTATACATAGTGTCTATTAAGTGACCAGCGGCCGCTTTTGTAGCAGGTATAGGGATTCTTGGGTCTTGGACCATAGTTATAAATTTTTTCGCCATTTCAGGTTCTTTTTTTGCCGCTAATGCTATTTTATTGGTTCCTTTTTTTACGCAGAAAACGCAGTTACCTAACTCTTCCGTTAGATTTAAATTAAAAGGTTGATCTTCCCACCAATCTAAAATGTCTTGCTTGGTCATGTTGCTTATTTGCCCTAAGTATCGCAAAGGTAATTTTTCTTTAGATATTTTTTTAGCCCCTCCAAACAAATCCAATTGATCTTCAACTACTTTGATTCGGTTTGGCTCGTCGGCTCTAATGCCAAGCCATTTGACATAATTACCACGCCCATATTTTTCATTGCAATATTTGTCGCTTGGTGTTGACTTCATTTCCCTAGTACACATCGGACCAGTAACACTTGGAACGCCATATTTTAAAACCATATCTTTAAACGGCTTTAAATCTGGCTGGCATTCTTCTAATGAGACTACTTTGTATGTAGTGCCTATGCCTTTTTCTGGATTTATTAAACAGCGCAAGCACGTTAAATTTATATCGTAATGTTTCACCACATCCTTTATAAATTTATATGTAGCTGGATGTTCTGCTCCCGTATCGCAGTAGACAAATTCAACGTTTATATTTTCTCGCAAACTTTTTTGCTGGAAAAGCCAGACCATATAAGCCGATGTTCGGCCACCAGAAAAAGAGACTATGTGATTTTTTACGCTCTCTCCTTGTTTTTCTGATAACTTTCCATTTTTCATTCTTCCACCTCGTCTTTGTACTCTTGCTCGGCTGCCTTATACCCGTCCCAATCTTCTACACCATGGGCTTTCAATATCTCAAACAATTCACTATCTTTTTGGATGATATAAAAATACTCCCGGTCTACAATAATCTTAGGCCGGTCCCGCAACATAACGTCCAAGGCTTTTGTCATTTGTCTAACTCCTTATAAAATATATGTTCATCAATGCGACTGATCGTTTGCATTTGCTCAACCCAATAGGGTGGCTCTATCCAGGTGGCATGGTAATGGGTTGCGCCCTCGGAAAAATCATTAACCTGACCTGTATAAATACGGTGGGCCATGATCTTTGCCCGGCTAAATGCCTCCAGGTTTTGGGGCTGATCGCTCAAACCATTGCAGAACCAGGAATAAGCGCACGCATTGCGTATCGGTATGGTTTTATTATCCTTCCTATATTTGGCAGACTTAACCACCTCGCAAACGGTCCCTGGATAATGCTCATGGCGAACTCTATTCATTACACTTAGGCCAACCATATACTGGCCAACTTGGCTTTGGTCGCGTGCCTCAAAATACAAATTAAGCGCCAGGCATAACACCGCTTCACCAATCACCGTGCCGTCGCCATGGCATACGCTAACTGCTTATTAAAGATCGCGTTTGCTCGACCAAATACCACGTCGCCTGTGATCTCGTAGAATGGGAATTTAGCCTGGTATCCACGGGTTTTACGCCATTGGGCAACCATCCGAATGCGCTGGTTATTTCTTGGCCCATAACGCTGCCAGATACCCGAATTTTCATTACCTTGCATTCCCTTGGGCACGCCACTGAAAAACTTGGCTTTGTTTGCCAGGGCTTTCTTAACGTAGTTCCTGGGAAGGTTGCCGTATTTGTTTAATTTGCTGTTCTTTGCAGGGTGGACCAGGGCATTTTTTTTCGGCCTTGATACGCCACCCTCAATTGAATATTTCATATAGGACCGGTTGGCCGCTGCACCATCTATATAAACCTCAGACATTAGGTTTCGTTTGTTTGCTTTCTTATATCGAAAACCTTTTACAGTAAATGGGGTCGGCCGGTCCAAATATTTGGGCGCTCCCTGCTTTTCTTCCTTCATGGCTTCAAATGCCAATTTGGTTAATGTGGAAGCAATTGCAAACGGCACCTGGCGTTTCGCGGTTTTGCTTAACCCTCGCTGTATCGAATTAATGTTGGTCGTTATATTTAAATCCATTATCTATCCCTCATTTCCAATCTTTTATCCAGGGTGATCGACGCTTGCCGATTCGCCCCGCTTGGCTGCTCGACATTTTTTTAACTTCTACCGCTTCACTTGGCGTCCATCCCCTGCTTATGCGTCGGCGTATTCTGCTGGCGGGCAAATCGCTGCGCTCGGCAATTTGTTTAATTGTTAGCTGCTCCCCGTTTAACTCATATTTTTTGGGCTTTAGCAAAAACTCGGACCCTCCATTATTTTTTCCCGATAGACTGAATAAAACATTTCTGGCGATACGGTCACGGTGTAGGCTTCAATTGTTCCCCAGGTGACGCCATCCATAAACAAATGCCCTGGTAATATGACCCGCCAGCGGCGTCGATCTTTGTACCAAAGAACAGGTATCTGTTTCGCAATTGCTGCCTGGCTGACGGCTTGCTGCCACCATCCGCTAATCTGCCCAGGGCGTGCCTCGGAATAATTCTTAATCTCCAGAGCAATGGGCCAGATTTGTTCATCACCATCTAATACCAGGTCATGGCCACCGCCTCTGGTTTGCTCTAAATTGCGTTTTAATTTGACGCCAAGGTTTAGTGCAATTAATCCCGCCACTTCCCTTTCTGCGCTCGCGCCTTTTCTTTGGCTGTTAATCAAAATTTAACCCTTTTAAAATTTTCGTTTCTCGCTGCTTTTTTTATATGTATTAATATATTGGGGGCCAAAGCCCCATATATATATTTATATATATAGTTATGCCGCACAAGATATGCCGCAAAACTGCCGCATTTATCGCCAGCTATATGGGCGTTTCCATTTCTACGCCGCACTATGCCGCAAACCCAAAAAAGACTATGCCGCAAGAAATCAATTCTACGCCGCATAACTGCCGCACTTTTTTGGTGAAAATATCCATTTTTTAGACGCCTTTATAGACAAAAGAAGCACCATTGGAATGGCGGTTGCCTCGCTCTAAATGCTCAATCTGGCCTTTTTTATCCATGCCATAAACAATGGATTCGATGGTGGAAAAGCTAATATTGTATTTGTCCTGCTTGGCTAGTTTTAGCAATTGCTTGGGGTAATAATTGGCTCGGTTTTGCATTGATAGATTTATGTTTCTATCCTTGCAATACGCGATTTGCTCAATAATCCATTTTTTATCCAGGTCATAGGTTAGCTGGTCCACAAAGTTATCGACGTCGGCTTGATGGTGAGGCACAAAACCATCACCGTTATGCTTAAAATCTATCTCTAAATCTTTTTTGCCGTAATTGTTTTTCATTATCTTCATGGTGATACAACCCTTTTCCGGGTTAGGGAAAACCCACCACCTACAACGCCCCGTATTGCTCCAGGCGGTCGAACCACCAGCGCCCGTTCCATTGGCCATACCTGACGCCGACGGGTGGCATAACAGAGCCAAAGCCATTTCAAACTCCAATGCCAACGACGTTAAACAACCCTGGATATATCGACGCACTTGCTGCCGGTCGATCTCATTACCGCCAAATGTATCGGCTGCTGTGTCAATCGTTAGCATGGCGGGTTTTATATCGCCCACTTTTTCGCGCAATTGGTGCCATATTTGGGTTTTAACGCCATTGACATTTTTGCCGTCAAATTCCATCAATAAATTGTCCTGGGCTGGTCGTGCGCTTAAATACAAATTATCTAAACCCCGAAAATCCATCCCATACAATGTATTGATGGACGCCTGGCGCCGGTGTAGCTGGTTAATATCGTCCTCACAAAAGAAACCCATTGCTGGACCCTCGGCACATTCGACGCCCATAAATGGCCGCCCGGTGGCAACGCACGACATTAATTGCTGTATTAACTGGGTTTTACCCACGCCACCATCACCATAAATAAGTGTGGTTTGGCTCCTGGGCATCCAATCCTCCATGATCCATTCCATGGGTTTTGGCTCATGCCCATAAAGGCTAGACGCTTGAACGATCTCAAATTTGGCCGGTGGCTCGATGTTTAATAAGTCTTTGTTATCCAGGACCACATTCACCGGGCGCATGGTCGGCAATTGTGGTTCAATCGCCGCCCTGGTTCGCATTGAATCAATCGACCTTATGACATTGGTAACGAATCCCATGCAATTAATACCTGGGGAGCCTTTCATGCCCTCGGCTGCGTCGGTAAACAAGGCATTCGCACCATGTTTATCAACGTCGGCTTGGTAGACCTGGCAAATGATTTCTTCTAGTGGCTCGGCCCTTTCTAGCATGGCCGCCACGATCTGCTTTAAATAATCGTTTCTACCTTCTGGCACGCGTGATTCGTCCAATGGTTTTGGCGCTTGTTTAGTCACCAGGTTAACCACGTTATCGGCCATAGCTGCCATAAATTCGGGCGATATGGTGGTCTGCATTTGGTCCATAATTTCGTCAATGTTTAATAATTCGCCCTCCTGATACCCGGTAAACGCCACGTCGATGGTGTCTTTTGTGCAAGCGGGTTGCCAATAAGCGCGGCTTAAATCTTTGCAAGTCGTGTCGATGTTTAAATCCGAACCTAAAATGCGCTCAAACACATAATTGAAAACAATAGGCCATTCGGTCCGGCTAACCAAACGATCAAACGGAATCACCAGGCGCCACCTGGGCCAATCTTTGCCATGGCTGTGGGTCGAATGAAACGCGTAGGCATTACCGGCTAATTCTGGCTCAACGTCCTGGGGTAATGTGGGCAACCCCGAACATTTAGAATCAAGGCCAATGCCCTGGCTATTGTCATAATCGACAACCATCATCGACATTGAATCAACGTTTGCATCACCGCGCTTTGGCGGGTCCATTTCGTAAACAGCGCCGCTATACATTAGCCCGGCGTCTTTATTGTTTATTACCTGGTGATCGCTCAAATGGTCTTTTACAAAATCTGGCCACGGCCTGGATGCGCTTTTGCCTATGCTGTTTTTAACACTGGTAAACAGTGTGTAACGCATCATTGGCCATCACCAAATACGTCGGGTCGCATTTCGTGTCTTGATACCAAACCCTTTGCGGCTTGTTCCACCATAATCACCCGGTTACTGGGCACGCCTTGCCATTGGCTAATCGCCTGGGTGGTGATTGTGTGGCCTTGAGCGCGAATATGCCGTGCCAGGGCTGCGGGACCACCAGCAAAAGCGATTGCTGATTTGGTGTAATCGGCCATTTTATCCTTGCCGGTCAATATGTTCTTTTTCCTAGCCATGATATTAAAACCTTCATTCCGTTGTTTGTTGATTTGAACAGATTGTAAGTTTTAATTACCATTTAAACAAATGTATAATAGCGCGCTTTGCATTTAGTCTAAATTAATTGGTAAGCATAACTTTACACCTAGCTATTTGGTGTTATACAATCTTCGCAACGGGTAATAATACCCTTGGAGGCTTTATGCTAAACACTAATAATAATTTACGCGTTGCGGATTTGCCGAATAACTGTGCAAAGAAACTTGCCTGGATGCGCGAAGGCTATAGCTGGCACATTATATTCACCGACCACATGGCTTGCACTTCCCCACCCTTGAATTACCTAGCGCCAATTTTTTCGTATCTTAAAACAAACTTTGGAAATAATCTTAACGAGCAATGCCAGCAAGGCCCACCAATGGGAGCGACAACTAATGCCGAATAACTCCGACGTATTACATCACAAAATAAAAGCTGCCAGGCACCATGCCAAAATGACACAACAACAATTAGCCGACTTGCTGGACGTATCACGCCCGGCTGTATCGCTTTGGGAATCAAACGACCCGGAAGTCAGAAACGAACCCACCCGGACCCGCCTTAGAAAATTAGCCATAATAACCGGTGCCCCACTTCACTGGTTGATGGACGACAACGACCGCTCAATCCCAGAAAACTTTGGAAAAACTATAAAAGACATAGAAGCAATCAGCCACAAACTGAGCGAATTAACGCCCGACCAAATCAAAGCTGTTAGAAATATAATCGACTCATATTAATTTAACAGCAATGAGAAAAAGCCCCTTAATTGGGGTTTTTTTATGCCTGGTTGTTTTTATAACTGTCTAGGAATAATTCTGATTTTGCCCTTTTAGCAACATTAATTAGCACTAAAACAACAAATGCTATTGCTTGTCTTTTTTTGTTTGTGTATATTTATTGCTGTAAGTTTAACTTACATTAATTGGGGGACTCAAAGATGATTATATCGGGCCAGCCAATTAAACCGCTGGAAGTAAAAACGACCAGGTTAGATTTAACAGACGTTAAAACGCTGTTATCACTGGATTTATTAAGTAATTTTGACGAACAAACGATTTTAAGAATAATAACAGAGGCGAAAAAACAAACTGGCCAGGGATAGATTGCGAAATTTTGCATAAAATCCTGTAAGGCCAGTTTTTTTAGCCCCAAATGCTATTTAAACCTAACACTGGTTTAATTAGTAATGCTATTTAAACCTAACACTAAAGGTATGAGTATGAAAATTTCAAATTATACGTTGGCCATAAACACCCTAGGGATATTGATATATGCAATTTGCTCTATTTGGTTTTGGGTGGGTTTAACAGCATGACGCACACTTTGTTTTTTTTAGCGGTCCTGATTGTTAGTCAAATGTTAGTCGAATTAATTTAAAGGAAAAAATATGCACACACCGACGGAAATTGACCAGGCGGCGTTCACGCTGCAAGAAGCAAAAAACAGAATGGAGTTAGTCAAACAAGAAGTGTTAAACGCTGAACTTCACATCATTCATTTGGCCGGGGTTAAAGACGAAGGAACGACCAGCGAATATGGCAAGTATTTTAAAATCAAAACGGTTGGCAAAGTCACCAGGCGAATTGATTTTGATGCCCTGGACCTACTTAAACAGAAAATGCCCGAAGCGATTTTGAGCAAAGTATTTAGCTACAAACCCACCATCGACGTAAAAGCATTGCGCCACATCGAATTGAACGAACCGGAATATTACAACGAAATCAGCCGGGCGGTAATCGCCAAGCCGGCCAAAGTCGCTGTCACGGTTGAACTGGTTGAGGAGGATGCTGCGTAATGGCTATTCAACTCATAAGCGCGAAAGACGCCGCATTGCAAAACGGCATTAAGGTTTTGATCTACGGACCCGCTGGCGCTGGCAAAACTGTATTTTGCACCAGTGCCCCGGACGATGAAAAAACCTTAATCATAAGCGCCGAAGGTGGCTTGTTATCTATCCAAGACAACGCTTTGGTCGATATTTGTGTGGTCACGTCAATTGATGATGTGTATGAAATATTTAACCACCTCAAAGGCGAACACCCCTATCAATGGGTTTGCCTCGATTCGATCAGCGAAATTGCCGAAGTCGTGCTAAACGCTGAAAAGGCAAAAACCAAAGACCCACGCCAGGCTTATGGTGCCCTAATAGACCAAATGACGGCGCTGATTAGATCATTCCGTGATCTGCCCACCAATGTGGTTATGACCGCCAAGATGGACCGGGTAAACGACGATCATGCCAATACCCTACTCTTTATGCCATCTATGCCTGGCGCACGCCTGGCGCAATCTTTGGCCTATTTTTTCGACGAAGTTTTTTGTCTCCGCTTAACGAAAAACGCCGATGGTGTTATTGAGCGGTCCCTGCAAACTTCACGCGACATTCAGTATGAGGCCAAAGACCGCTCCGGCAAATTGGACCCCTACGAATACCCCACCTTGGCAAACATTGCCAATAAAATCCGTAACTAAAAAAGGTATTAATAATGCAATTTTCTTTTGATGCAACAGGAATCGACACGTCTGACGATCGCGGCGGCTTTGAGCCATTACCCCAGGGTAAATATAACGCCATGGTGATTGAATCGGCCGTAAAAGATACCAAAGCGGGCACCGGCCAATATTTGGAATTAGTTTGCCAGGTATTGGATGGCGCGCACGTTAATCGCAAAATCTGGCACCGCCTTAATATCGTCAACCCCAACCCGGTCGCTGAAAACATTGGCCGCAAAGATTTGGCGGTATTAATGAGTAATTTAGGTTTACCACCGCAAATGGGCGACACCCAGGAATTGCACGGCAAACCGTTTGTCATGGGTTTAAAGATTAGCCAGCGCGACGGATATGAACCATCAAATGATGTGTCATTTACTGCCCCTGCCGCTAACCAGCCCACGGCTGCACCAATGGTTGGCCGACCCACTCCACCACCAACAGCGGCCGTAGCTGCTCCACCTTGGGGATAATCTAATGGCTGCCATACCACCACCTTATAACAGCACTATAGAGGCGATTTATCGCAAGTTTGAAACAAATCATGTTGAATCAAGCCGCGCGCATCTTGGCGCAAGTATGATCGGCCGCGAGTGCAACCGGGCGCTGTGGTATGGCTTCCGTTGGGCCACCGTGCCCAATTTCCCTGGGCGCGTGCTGCGCCTATTTAAGCGCGGCCACGACGAGGAAGATTATTTTATTCGTGATCTATCATCAATTAATGTCCAAGTTTGGGCTGTTGATAAAAACCAAAAACAATTTGGCTGCACGTTTCACGGCGGCCACTTTGCCGGCTCTTGTGACGGGGTGGCCAAAGGGCTGCCAGAATCCCCTAACAAAGCCCATTTACTGGAATTTAAAACCCACAATCATAAATCGTTTGCGCTGCTAAAAAAGAACGGCGTGCGCGAATCTAAACCCGAACATTATGCCCAAATGCAGGTTTATATGCACGGCCTGGGGCTTGAACGCGCAATGTATATGGCAGTAAGCAAAGACACCGACGAGCTGTATACAGAGCGTTTTAAGTACAACCAGGAGGATGCTTTGGCGCTGGTCGAAAAGGCCAGGACCATCATAGCAACCGATATTCCACCGCCTGGCATAAGCACTAGGGCCGACTTTTTCAAGTGTAAATTCTGCGACCACCAGGACGTTTGCCACCGCGACGAATTGCCCCAGGTTAATTGCAGAACGTGCGTGCATTCATTTGCCGACATTAAAAACGGTGGCTGGAAATGCACTTTTCACGATAAAGAAATATCAACCGATGAACAACGTCTGGGGTGTGAAAAGCACTTATTTAATCCAAACCTTGTGCCCCATGAAATGGTGGATATGGACCCGGTTAATAACCGTATCTCATACCGAACCATCGACGGTGTGGAATTTTACAACGGCGTTAAGGGTGATAAATCATACACAAGCAACGAACTGCAAGCTGCCCCGGCTGCCCTCTTGGGCGACCCTGGCGCTGATAGCTTACGTGCTGCTTTTGGTGGCGTCTTTGTGGATGGCAACGAATGATGGCTGTGAAACGATGGACCGATAAAGAAGATCAATTTTTGCGATTTAACTATGTCCGCTATACCAACGAAATATTGGCCAATCAAATGGAACGATCTTCTGGCGCAATAAAAGACCGGGCGGCCAGGTTAGGTATTCAAAAAAGCGGGTCCAGGAAAAGGTGGACGAAAACTGAACATAATTACCTGGCTAAAAATCGAGACATTTTACCACCGTCGGTAATCGCCAAAAAACTGGGTCGCTCAAGGGCGGCTGTTGTTAATCGCTGCACGTTGTTTTTTAAAAACGCGCCAGAGTTTGATCTCGATTTTGATGATTTAAACAAGGCGCATTACAACCCGTTTTTGACGGGAAAAATAGGACCAAAAATAAATGTTAAATAATAAAATAAAAAATGCTCCCCGTTTCCCCTGGAGTGACCAGGACACACAATTTCTTTTAAATAATTACCATTTAAAAACGGTTAAAGACATTGGTTTAATAATTAACAAACCTTCACAAGCCGTCGTATTTAAAGCCAGGCGCTTGGGTATTACCAACGTGCCAATGCAACGAGCATTGCGTGAAGGTAATTACGAAAAGGCTTTAGAAATATACAAAAAAACCGGCTTCTTTTGTCATTTTTTAACCACACGATTTGGCCACGAAAAGCCTGGTTATCAATCTCGGCATTTTGGTATTTAATATGCAATTACGCGATTATCAAAAGGATTCAATCGACGCGCTGTATTCATATTTTGAAGAGAACGCAACCGGGCACCCTATCCTGGTGCTTCCAACGGCGGCCGGTAAATCTGTTATTGCCGGGGAATTTATTCGCGGATTGATGCAGCAATGGCCAGGGCAACGCGTGCTTTTGTTAACCCATGTAAAAGAATTGATTGCTCAGAATTACGATAAATTAATGACGCTTTGGCCGGACGCCCCGGCGGGAATTTATTCGGCCGGCTTAAATCGACGCGATACGGACCACGACATTATTTTTGCCGGAATCCAATCGGTCCACAAACGAGCCACCGAAATTGGCCATATTGATTTAATTATTATTGACGAATGCCACCTGGTCCCCAAAAAGGGAATGGGAATGTATTTGCGATTTTTAAAAAGCATGAATGTGATTAACTCTAAAATTCGGGTGGTGGGATTAACGGCAACACCTTACAGGCTTAATTCTGGTTCACTCATTGATGGTGACGATCGAATTTTTACTGATATAGCTTATGACGTTGATGTAATGCAATTGGTTAACGACGGTTATTTATCTCCCCTGGTGCCCAAGGCCATGGATAACGAATTTGACCTGTCAGAAATCAACACCAGGGCGGGTGATTACAAAACGGATCAATTGCACGCGCTCACCGACAACGACGCCCTGGCTAGAATGGTGTTAGTTGAAATCTTAGCTTATGGACGCCAGCGTAAATCTTGGCTGATCTTTTGTACCGGTGTTAACCATGCCGAAAAGATGGCCGAAATTATTGCAGAGCATAACATTACCACGGCCACCATTACCGGGGCCACGCCCACCGACGAGCGCGATTATATCCTGGAGCGATTTAAGGCCGGGCACATTCAATGCTTGACCAACTGCGACGTTTTAACGACCGGGTTTGACGCGCCGGCGATTGATATGCTCGTCTTTTTGCGACCCACTCAAAGCCAGGGGTTATATGTCCAAATGTGCGGCCGGGGTATGCGCCTGGCTGAAAGTAAGAACGATTGCCTGGTCCTAGATTTCGGTGGTAATACTCAACGCCATGGACCCATTAACGCGCTGAATCCACAAGGCGAACAAAAGGCAAAGGGAAGCAAGGGAGCGCCTCCGTCCAGGACGTGCCCGATTTGCAAAACAATAATGGCGGCGTCTTGCACTAAATGCCCCGAATGTGGCCACTTGTTTCCACGCGATATAACCCATGACCAAACTGCCAGCACGGCCGCCCTTTTGGTGGATTTGGCTTTGCCTATCCCAATAAAACACGAATGGTATAACGTCAATAATGTGAATATTGCTAGGCATAAAAAACTTGGCAAACCCGATTCGGTCCGGGTCACTTATTGCACCAGCGGCGGTGACTTTTCAACTTGGGTTTGCCCGGCTCATGGTGGGTATGCTGCCGATAGAGCGCACGCGTGGATAACTGCCCATTTTCCGACATTGCAGGAACATACCACCGACGCTATTTTGGACAATGTTGGCAACGGCACCATCCCGTTTTCTATCCGCGTCAAAGAAAGCGATAAATACCCAAACATTACCCGTTATGACTTTTCTGAGTTCAGAGAAGAATTACCTTTTTAACTTTAATAATGCTATTGAGAACTAACAAAATGAATGAAAAATTAATGACTATTCCAGAGTATCTAAAACATCAATTCGCACCTGGCTCGGCTCCCAGTGTCTACACCGTCCGTAACTGGATTAACCAGGGTAAAATTAAAGGCGTCAAAATGGGTGGCGTTTATTATATTGCCAATGGCCATGCTGTAAGTTATGCTTACGAAAACCCCGCCGATAATCTGGTGAATAGGGTATTAAATAGTTGAGGTTAAATTATGCGCTATCGGGAAACAAAGGCCACGCAAAGGCTGCCATTGAATCTTTATGAAACCACCAACGGCAAGGGAACGGGTGCTGTTTATTACCGTTATAAACACCCCACCACCAAAAAGTTTCATGGTATGGGCAAAGATAAAGTCGAAGCCATAAAGGCTGCTAAATCGTTAAATGATAAACTCATTGGCGCAAGCTCCCTGGTTGATTCTGTTTTGCATCCATCCACTTCTGTTGAATCATTATGCGATAGTTACCTGGCGTTTAAGAAAAACTTAAAAGGTAAAAAGGCTTTGCAAAAAGCGTCTATTGATGAAATTCGCGGCGCGCATAAAAAGATTAAAATTTACTTTGATGGGTGGAATTGCCGCCAATTAACTACCATGGCCATATCACAATTTCTTGATGGTATTTATGACCCGGAAGAAAGCGAAGGTCACGCACGCGAGCGCGACAAAACCCGAAAAGTATTTGTGGCCACTTTGAACTATGGACAAACTAAAGGTGAATTAGACACAAACCCCGCGACGCCTTGTTTGAAAATAGGCAACCCGCCAGAAGTCGAGCGCCATAATAAAGACGGTTGGAAAATGATTTATAACGCCGCTGAACCTTGGATGCAAAAAGCCATGGACATTTGTATGCTGACCACTCAGCGCCGGGGCGACATTTGCAATATGAAAAAGGAAAACATAAAAGACGGCGTTTTGTATGTGGTCCAGGAAAAAACGCACAAACATGATACGGGTTATTTGGCCATTCAAATCACGCCAGAACTGAATGAAGTATTAACCAGGACGCTTGGAAAAGATCGCGTTAATATTGTGTCGCCATACTTAATTCACCGTAAACCCAGGGCCTACACTGAGCGCCAAAAAGCCGCTGGAATCCATTTTAGTTATATCAATAAAGACTATCTAACCAAAGAGTTTAAACGCCTACGCGACGACGTGACAGGCGCTTATGACCACTTACCCATGGTCCAGCGTCCAGGCTTCCACCAGGGGCGTGCGTTAGCTATCCATGAACACAAAAAGCAAGGCTGCGCGCCACAACAATTGGCCGGGCACGCCAGCGAGAAAATGACGGATAATTACGACGCCAGGCATGAAGATATAAACTGGGTTGATGCCAGCCTGGAAGGTTTTAGCCTGGCAAAATTCATGGGATAACCATAATGAAAAGCCCAGGGCTGCTTTATTAAGCGGCCTTTTTTTTGCCTATGGTTTTGCAATCTTTTTGCAATCTTTTTGCAACCCAAATTACAGGCATAAAAAAAGACCTTATAAGGTCTTGATATATAGGCATTTATTGGCACGCCCTGCAGGATTCGAACCCGCGACCTACGGCTTAGAAGGCATGGGCCTTATGTACCCTAAGTTGTTGATTATAATGATATTATCAAAACAATAAACAGGTCAAACAGCTACAAACAGCGAGTAACAAAAACAAAGACTTACAAGCGAGTTTTGCAACCTAACTTCGTCTTGCTTGTTACTGCCACGGCATTCTAAAGATAGGTCCCGCCCTAGTCAATAGAATATTTAATTAATTATTTTCCCATGGCTTTTTTGGTGAATAACTGTGTTAGCTTTTGATAACCAACAGAAGCCGCAACCAGGACCGCCAGGGCTTGTTTATACCAATCTGGCATCATGTCTAAAACTTTAAAACCCTGCTCCACATAGGGCACCGCTGACGGTATAAATGCCAGTACCAGGGGAATGGAAAAGAGCAAAGTAAACCATTCATCCTTCCAGGATTCGCCACTGTTTTTCGCGTGTATTTCGTCCCAGGTGCCCGACTGTTTTAGCTTCTCCTGGATGGCATTATTTCGCCCTTCGATCTCGGCTTTTTTGTTGTCCATTTTCCCCTGAAGAAAAGTACCACCGACGCCGACCAGCGTTTTAATTAATCCAAGCATTTTAATAATCTCCTGATCGAATCATCTGTGTTATTTCATTCGCCCTTGCTGGTGTTTGGCTGGCCCAATTACTGTCCAAAAATTCATCGGCGGCCAAATCAAAATCACCATTTGCCATATATGCCAGGCTCTTTTTAAACTTCTTTAACCTGGGCAATCCCAATTGAAAACAAATATTAATCATGCAATCTTTTCTCACTTCGTCCAATTCTGCGAACCAGGAGAAGGTTAAAAGCAATTCTTTATTGACCCTGGCCACATCGTTGGCCAATAAAAAATCAATTTCATCATCGGATAAACCAATGCCACCCGCCGGGTCAATATTGCGCCCCACCCCTATGGTGATCTTTTCGGCCGTGCATTTATACGCGTGCGTTTCTACGCCTTCATGGGCGCGCAACATTTCAATAATCATGGTCATTAGTTTAGGTCCCCATTAATATAAAACCAGATTGCGGCCGCCCCTGCGCCCAGGATAAATAAACCTTTTCGGACCACACTTTCGCCGACTTTTTGATAAAATCTGGCATAAGCAATTTCACTTGCCCTGGATGCAATTTGCTCAATTTCTTCGTCGGTTAATGGTTGTCTATTTTCCATATTCATTTCGTCACTTTTTCAAAGGTTGAATGGTGCCCGTAAAAATTGCCAACCGGGTTAGCTTTTATATAAACTGCGACGCCAATTAATAACCCCATGGCGCCAATCATTACCAGCCCGACCGTAATGGCAATATTTAAATTTTTGGCCATTGCTTTTGCACGCGCTGCTTTTTTAACTCTTAATGCGTGCGCCTCTTCTTTTCGCTCGCGGTGCCATTGTGCCTCGTATGCTATAAAATCACTCCACGCCTGGAGGCGCGTTTTGGAAATCGCAAACTCCAATTCTTTACGCTGGCGCCTGATTAATTCTTGTGCTTGCCAACTTTCCAGGGCGCTACCTTGACCCACTTTATTGCCAGGTTTTTTATTAATCTCACTGGATGCCGTAAACCATTTGGATAATGCCTGGCCCATTTGTACCAGGTCGCGGCCGTTGTTCAAACCCTCTTTGATCACTGCAAAGCTGGCATTTAAGGCCATTAGCTCGACAATCAAAATCTAGCCACCCAATATAAAGTCGAAATCGGACCCCGGTTTTCATACGCCAGGACCCCGTTTATTTTCCTGACGGCGAATCGCTCATTATTTTGCCCCTGGTCGGTTTGGGGTTCGGCCACGACAACCTGGCCCACTGGGGCTGGCTGAATCATTACCGCGTAAACCTCACCGACTGTTGACCACATAGATATATTAAGCAGCAGCAGCTTCAATAGCCGTCATATCTTCATCAGTCCAGTAGTCTTTAGTCAACATAAGAACCAAATGCTCCTTGTTGCGAGACACTGTATCTGCCCAATCTTCATCGGACATACCTTCTGGCTGACTGCCGTTGATTAATGCTACGGAATCACCACAAGCTGCGTAGTGTGCTGCGATTTGTTCTGCTGTTAATTCAGCCATCTTGTTATTCCTCTAGTGCTGTTAAACGTGCTTCAAGTGCTGCGTTTTGGGTTGATAGTTCTTGGATTGCTTTGACCATTGACCAAAAGAT
>Ga0209603_1001928_pt1 | contig 20328 bp, 18 predicted proteins | sample COGITO_mtgs_1206_FD_184812 | JGI IMG/M metagenome (GOLD analysis project Ga0209603, IMG submission 184812) | Pelagic marine microbial communities from North Sea - COGITO_mtgs_120607 (SPAdes) (version 2) | ecosystem: Environmental > Aquatic > Marine > Epipelagic ... | reverse complement strand
TAACGATTATGAGAGGTCTATCACACTCAGAAGGATCTCTTTTGAGTATCACCACGTCTCGGTAATACCGTTAACGTGCTTTAGAGACCATTACAGCGCGTTTAGTGAGACGTTAGGAGTGGTTTTAGGACGGTGAGTGTCAAACCACCACTCCGGCAATCACGTTTACCTGACTAATGGGGTTTCAAGGAAAATCATCAGCATCAGTTATTTGCTAAATCCATTCATCATCACCTGACCCCCTCATTGAAAAACTTTTATATCTTCCGGTTTTTATGCGATATGTTGAGGGTATGAAACGCAGTGGCGGTTGTCGTCGATCTTACAAATCGATGTTTAAGGTGCAAGACGAGATCACCAGTCACGAGAAACTAATAAAAATTCTTTACTTACCTATGGGACCTCAATACTTATGAATAAATTCTTATCTGATTCGTTATATTTCGTTAACGCCCTGTGTGCATTTTTGATAATACTGGGTTCGGGATTAGTTGCTATGGGGTCTGCGAAAGAGAACGAGACCCTTGCGTTTGTTCTTGGCATTGCAGGGGGAACTATCGTTTCAATTCTTATTTGTGGATCGCTTGCAGTTTTATTGAGCATAAAAGATGAGTTGGTCTTACTTAATAAGTCCATGAGTGAGGTGGAAAAAAATTAAACCGTACTCGCAAAACCATCAATATTATTCCTATTGTTAGTAACGTTTTAAGAGTATCGGTCCAGCGACGATTGAATATTATTCAACGTAACTCTGTTACTGCGTAATGAATTTGAATTGGTAACGATGGTGTAACGGGCGTAATGAGGTATTTTTGCTCAACTTAACTCCTTCGAAATTTTAAAAAGTTATTCAAAATCAAGGAGTTAGTTGGTAGGACCAGGCGGATTCGAACCGCCGACCTCTACCATGTCAATATAGACGGGTGCACAAACGTACACAGCTCATCACAGATATTAACACGGTGAGTGTCTTCAAAGGCTTTAGCTGCAAGCATTTTTCACCAAGGATCTGTACGAGATAAAGATTTATCACTTGTGCCGCAATTCTAAATAGTGAGTCAACGGATCTATGTCCGCGTCGAAGGGAACGAGTGCGATGGACTCCAAAAACAGCGAAAAGAGTTCGGCTTGCGACGTGATCTCTAGTTTCGTGTGAAAGCGTTTGTTGTAGACCTTTACCGTATCAACACTAATCTCTAGGAGTCTTGCGATAGATTTGTTGGAGTGCCCTTTGAGGATTAGCTGAATCACTTCACACTCGCGAGCGCTCAGGTGATCCTTGCCAAAATTTCTAAACACTTTATCTAAGGGGGCAGAAAAGTTCACCTCTCCCGATGCCGCAGACTGCTGTCTGCTGCAAAGCGCTGAGAGGATGGGGCATACGGCGTGTAGTGCCTCGATTTGATCTGCTCGGAAAGGCTGTTCGTCGGATTTACCGATGGAGACCATCATCGAATGGTCCTCGCTCAAATTGAAAAGAAACCCCCCGTCAATCGAGTGACCCATAGCTTCAAAATAGCGATGATAAAAATCCGTATGCCTAAAGTTGTCGGGAGCAACATCATCGAGTAGGTAAAAGCCCTCAGGAGCTTTGGTTTTAAAGAGGGTGTAGTAGGGGTCTACAAGGTAGCCGCCATCCAGCCAGAGTGACGACGATTTTAAGGCCTCTTCGTCGGTGTGCTCGCTATAAAGGCTAATGGGGCGGTGGTCATGTCCTAGCCAAACAACCAGAACACTGTTGCAGCCGGATAATGTTCTACACGCAGTAGCGAGGTGACCGTAAAACCTGTCTGAGGCAAGGGACAAGACCAGGTCGGCAAGTTGCTGTTGCCAAGCGTTTGTGGACAGGAGCGCTGTTTTCATACGACCAACCTTAGTGCGGGTCACCTCAATGTACCCATTGCTGGTAATGGTCGTCAAATGGCGGTTGGGGGCCTACTAGTAGCGGCGTCTTTTACCGTTTAAACGCAATTAAGATTTATAGAATTACTCGTCTTACGGAGGTCTCGCGTGACAGATAGCATCTACAAGTTACCCAAGGGTCGTTCATCTTATAAAGACGTCATGTCTGAAGTGAAGCGCCTAAGATCGGAAATGACCAGCGGCCAAAAAGGGAAGTTGGCAAGTACATCGTTCCAGGGTCAGGCTGAGATGTCACGATTAACGCACGAGGCGTTTAACGAGTTTTTGGAGTGGAACGGGCTATTCACATTTCAGGAGTCCTCCGCTGCAAAGATGGAAAACGATATTCTCGATATTTGTATCGGTCTGGTGAATGGGGGGGACGAAGGTCGAGCCAATTTAACAAGCGGCGGCACGGAGTCTAATTTCAACGCGTTCCATGCCATGCGAGATTGGGCACGAGCCAAAAAACCTCACATTACGACGCCCGAAGTTGTTGCACCTTACTCGACGCATTCGACCGTTCATAAGACCTGCCGATACCTCGACATCAAAGTGGTTACCGTACCCCAAAAGTCGGATCTCAGCTGTGACTTTGATGCTTTGGTTGAAGCCATTGGACCAAATACGATCGGTATTGTTGGCTCTGCTCCTTGCTGGCCATACGGTACTGTAGACCCAGTGGGAGCGATGGGTGAAATTGCGATCGAGCGTGATCTATGGCTTCACGTCGATGCCTGTGTGGGCGGATACATTTTACCGTTTTTTGAAAAACTGGGAGAGCGTGTTCCCGAGTTTGATTTCAGGGTGCCAGGCGTTCGGTCTATTTCCGCCGACCTCCACAAATACGGGTACGCCCCCAAGCCTTGCTCGACCATTTTGTGGCGCTCACAGGAAGAACAGAGTTATCACTACATGCCTATCACGGAATGGGCCTGCGGTCTTTACATGTCGCAAGGGTTTGTAGGCTCGAGATCACTCGGCCCAGTGGCTGGCGCCTGGGCGTTAATGCACTACTGGGGAGAAGAGGGCTATCTAGATAACGCTCGAACCATCCTACAGATTAAATCCGCCATCATTGAAAGGTGTGAGCAAATTGATGGTTTAGTGACATGGCCGTCTGATGGCCCGCTCCTGATGCTTGCGGCTGAGACGTTCGATATTCGCTTATTAGTCAGTGGGATGGAGGACAGGGGCTGGCGCTTGCTGGGAGTCAGTAATCCAGAGGCCATCCACTTGACCCTTGACGTTATGGAAATGGATTTCCTGAATCAGTTTTTAAACGATCTCACAGAGATCGTTGCGGATATTCACGCTGGAAAAATTGATAGAGAAGGTCTGCTCTCATACGGTGGCGTAGCCAATGCCGAGACGGCTCCTAAATGGCTTTTAAGCGCTGTCGAGATTATGGAAAAGGCGAGCTCCACGGAACATTGAGCCTATGTAGCGTAACCATTATGGGTGATTTGAAGCATGACGCCCGCCTCATAAATTGATTCTCGTGGGACTCAACTTAGGGGATGGGTAATGAATCGGGCTGAAACAAAGAAATCGTTTAGCAAAGATAAGCTGTGCTCCGGTATTGCAATGGCAATGCTTGTGGTGTCGGGGGATGTGCTGGCAGAAACCGTACTCGAGGAGGTGGTAGTAACTGCCACAAGACGGGCTCAGTCAACACTCGAGGTGCCTTACAACATCACCGCGGTCAGCGGACAGACAATCAGCGATAGTGGTCTATCTGATCTGAATGATATTGCTGCTGTGGTGCCCGGTTTGGTCACAGCAGACCTTGGCGCAGACTCGGGTGTAAACAACAGTTTGATCATGCGGGGCCTCAACGCGAATAACCCGGGCGCCACCAATATCCTGCCCAATGTTGTTGAGCCCTCTGTCTCAACCTACCTCAACAACACGCCAGTTTATTTAAATCTAAAGCTGGCCGACCTGAATCGGGTCGAGGTTTTACGAGGCCCTCAGGGCACACTGTATGGTTCCGGCTCTGTGGGCGGTACCGTGCGTTTTATTTTCAACGAGCCCGACCCGACCGACTCTTCAGCCAAGATCAGTGTTGGCACGTCAACCTCATCGCACTCGGGTGAATCGAATTATGACTTTGATTTTGTCGGTAATTTAGCACTTAGCGACACGGCGGCAATCCGAGTCGCGGCAGGTGTAGAACATCTTGGCGGTGTGACCGATGCGATGAACCTTTCTCAAATAGACGGCTCTGGTAATGTCGTACCAGAGGGTGGAGATGCGATCGGCGGTGGTATTGCCACCTACACTCAGAAAGACACAGATGACCGCGATGTAACCTACCTGAGAGCGGCGGCTGCCTTTAGCTTATCGTCGGATACCGATGTGTTGCTGAGTGTCATGCGCCAAGAGAGCGACGCGGACAGCGACACTTACAGGCGGATTACGGATGGCATTGAGAACGGAGCTGACTGGGAGAACGGTCGTCGCTTCCTGACACCTACGGAATTCGAAGCACAAATAGTCAGTCTTGAAGTTGAGTCTGAACTGGGTTTCGCAACATTTTCATCTTCAACATCTACGACTAATACAGAAGTGATGGCTCGAAATGACATCTCCAGTTTGTACGAGAGCATCGATGAAGCAACGGGCGGTGTAGCTTATTTCGGATCACCTCGACTGGCCTTCATGACAGAGGCAGATGCGGAGTCTGAGGGCTTCACCCAAGAATTCCGATTGGTGTCAGCCGGAGATTCGTCGGTAGAGTGGGTGTTGGGTGCCTATTACAGTGATACGGAATCAGATCTTGAGGTCCATGATGTCGACTACAGCTATGAAGCGTGGCTCGCATCAGTTCCTGATGTCTATTATGGCTTGGGTACCTTCCTCGATGTTTTGAACACATTCTCGGATAGAACGCCGCCTTACACTGGCGCCTACTACCAGGACCGAAGCATTGATTTCACGGATAAGGCAATCTTTGGAGAACTAACCTATCGGCTCAGTGATGATATGCAAGTCACGGTCGGGCTCCGAAAGTTTTGGCAGGAATTTGATGCATCACAGACGGTTGCACTACCGTACTGTGGCTTCTACTGTGCGCCCGATGGCAACTTGAATGGCGCGACGTCGGAAGCTAACAGCGCGGACTTCGATGATCAGTTGCTGAAGATTAACTTTTCCTACGATATCGATGACAACACCATGGTGTATGCGACGTGGTCCGAGGGTTTCAGGCACGGTGGTGCCAACAGTTTCCCCACCAGTGGTTTCGCGGGAGTGGATACGAGCTTCTTGGTCTTCCAACCCGATGAAGCAACAAACATTGAGTTTGGGGTTAAAGGCAGCGTAGGTGATACAACGCGATATTCGTTTGCTGCTTACCGAATCGATTGGGAAAACGCGCAGTTGGACGTCTATGCCGGCGCTCTGGGTATTCCCGGTGTGGTCAATGGTGATGAGGCTCGTTCTCAAGGCCTTGAGCTAGAGGTCAATACAATTGTGGGCGAAAACCTAACGGTCGATTTAGGTCTTGGTTATACCGATGCCGAGGTCACTACCGATGCGGGACTACTCAATTTCACGGATTTCGTAACCGCAAGAAAAGGTGATCCACTTCCAGGTGTTCCAGATGTGCAAGCATCACTGGCTCTTAATTACCTGCAACCGCTGAGCAGTGGTGACTTGCGCTATAACCTGACAGCCTCTTACCGAAGCTCCGCTGAGACGAACTTCAATGAGGACTTTGGTAACTACGCGAATCTCGACGCTTTCGCGAAAATTAACGCGTCGGTTACTTGGCAAAGAGATGCAGTAGCTGTCACGGGTTACGTGAAGAACCTGACCGATGAGGCCGGGCTTACAGGTGTTCAGAACGGGCGCGCGGCGTACAGCCACATTGGCTTTGTCGGTCGTCCACGGACTGTAGGGATTAGGGTAAGCTACGATTTCTAAGGGACGAAACACGCAAAAGGCTACCTCTTGGTAGCCTTTTTTTTGAGCTGAAGTATGGCGACAGAGCATACGCTGTTACGTGAGATCACAGGACACATAGCCCGCAACCAGCTTGATGAGGCGGCGCGTCTGTGTTCTTTGTTGACCAAACAATACCCGCAAAATGACGCGGGTTGGTGTGCGGCTAGTGTTATTGCCTGCAAGACGAGAGCCCCAGAGCGAGGGCTCCTGTGTGCTGACAAAGCCGTGAGTATTAATCCCCAAGATTCGAACAACTGGTTTGCTCGAGCCAATGTGTTGGTGGCTCTCAAGCAGTTTGATAGCGCGCTGATTGACGCGCAAAAAGCTCTGGCGCTAAGCCCGAACGAGCCTAAATTTCTCGACAACGCGGCAGGAGTAGCTAGCCAAACAGGGCACTTCGAATTGGCCGAGAAGTACTATACTGAGGCACTTACTCACTCGCCTGAAAATCCGCGACTGCACTTCAACCTCGGAACGATCAAGCGATTTTTAGGTCGACAAAATGAAGCCGCCGACTGTTTCGATAAGGCGGTTACGTATGACCCGGCTGACTTTGAGTCTTACCATCTTCGATCTGACGTCGTGACTCAAACTCCACAATCCAATCATATAGAACAACTTTCAATGCTCCTTGATGCTCCCATTGCTGATTGGCGAGGAGAGATGAAATTGTGCTTCGCGCTTGCCAAGGAACTCGAGGATCTAAAGCAATTTGATAATTCGTTTACGTATCTCGAGCGAGGTGCAAACCTTCGCAGGCGTCATATGACCTATGACGTCACGACGGATGAGAGGGCGATAGACGATATTGTTGCTGCTTATTCAAAGAGCACGTTCAAGGATATCGAGCCTGGGGATTTGACGGAGAGTCCGGTCTTCATCATAGGACTGCCGCGCACTGGAACCACACTGGTTGAGCGGATTCTCAGTAACCACTCTGAGATGGAAAGCTTAGGCGAGTTAAACGAGTTCGCTCTGGAGCTTACGCGGTGCGTCCGACGCCAAGGCACCCCCGCGGATCGGCATCATTTTATTGAGTTGAGTTCGCTCCTAAATTTCGAGGAATTAGGCAGGGCTTATTTGAATAGCGTATGGTCGAGACGCAGCAAAAAGCCTCGATTCATCGACAAGTTGCCGCTTAACTTTTTGTATTGCGGTTTGATTCACAAAGCGCTCCCGAGCGCGAAAATCATCCACGTGACACGCCGACCCATGGACGCCTGTTATGCCATGTATAAGCGTTTATTTAGAGATGCCTACCCTATGTCATACGATCTCGAAGATCTGGGTAGGTACTACCTCAGGTACCGTTATCTCATGGCGCATTGGCATCAGTTGATGCCAGGAGCTCTTCACAGTGTCAGTTATGAGTCGTTGGTCGAGGATCTTGAGGGTGAGACGCGCCGCTTACTCTCTTTTTGTGAGCTGCCCTGGCAGGCTGACTGTATCGAGTTCTATCGAAATACTGCTGCAAGTACGACGGCAAGCGCTAGCCAAATACGACAGCCGATTTACAGTTCATCAGTGGGCAAGTGGAAGTATTACTCGGAGCAGTTGGCGCCCCTCTCGCGTCTGCTCGAGGAAGGGGGTGTGGCTATTGACGAGGTTCCAGACTTTGACCAGTTCAGACGGTCGTGATTAGCAAGTACCTACATGTGGTGATGCCTTGGCAGTCTCCCTTTTCTTAGCATGAAGAAGCGTCAACTCACCGGAGATTCCCGTGACAGCGATACCCGTACAGCAAGGAAAAATCACCAGTAACAAATCAATCGTGGCTGGCTTACTGTTCTACATGTTGGCACCGATCGGCATGACGCTCATTCCTTTAATGGTGGGAGCTGCTGTTACTGACCTTGGATTATCTGACAGCGAGGTAGGGTATCTTGCTTCCATCGATTTAATGGGTTTAGCCTTCATATCGATTACGGCAATGCTGTGGATTAGACGGTACTCGTGGCACTTGATCGCGAGGATTAGTCTTGGTGTCGTCATACTGGGAAATGCGCTTTCGATGATGTCGGAGTCATTCGCAGCAATAAGCGCGGCGCGGTTCCTTACCGAAATGGGAAGCGGAGGGATCTATGCTTTGGCACTGGTAACCTTGGGAGAGACCAAGTCGCCCGATCGCTCATATTCTTTTGGGATAGCGTCGACGATTGCCCTGTCCGTCGCCATATTTCTATGGTTTCCCTCTTTTATCAGTGAGTACGGAATCGACTTTATCTTTACTGTTCACATTGCACTTGCCGTATTGATTTTTCCTTTTATTGCTTGGCTTCCCGAGACCGTAGCGGTGAGTGAAGAGACGGCCGACAAGGGCAGTGGAGGAAGCATACCCCTCATGCTTCTTTGTTTTGTTGCATTTGCATTTTTCATGATGGCCGAAGGCGGTGTTTGGGCCTACGTGGAGCGCATTGGTGCGCACGCAGGTTTGACGGCAGACTTTGTTGGGCAAGCACTCGCGGCGTCGCAAGTGGCGAGTTTTGCAGCAGCACTTCTGGCCTCAGCTATCAGCATAAAAATTGGGCGATCTGCCCCCATAGTTGGCGGAATGGTGTTGTTTCTTGTCTCGCTTTACTTCCTGCAATTGCCTACAGCGAACATGTACCTGTTGGGCGTCTGCTTATCGCAGTTTGCATGGATATTTGTCCTACCATATCTCATGGCGATGTGTGTCCAGTCTGACCCAAGTGGAAAATACTATGTGTTGATTACCGCCTTTAAGATGGGTGGCTTTTCAATGGGTCCAGCGGCTGTGGCAACGTTTATTTCGGGTGATGGGGTTGGCTCGAGCCTTGTTGCCGCTTCATGGGTGGGTGCTGTCTTCCTACTTCTCAGTTTGGTAATCGCGCTACCCATGTCACTGCGATTCGATAAGTTTTTACGCGAGAGTCACTAAGGGCGAGTTATGGCTGAATCCTATGAAGACCGCTTGGAGGCGTTTAAGCGTTTCGCAGAGCGCACGCTGGAAGATCACCGATTGCCTCACATCGGCGAGTTCTATAAACGTTGTATCGAGGAAGATAACCCGGTCTTCGCAGCAGCCCATGAATTGACGGAGCGAACGTTTTATCGCGCGCCCAGAGTGACGTCGCTCAACGATCTTGATATTGCCATGCTGGGTTTGCCCATGGACGTCAGCGCGCCTTATCACGGTGGTCAGAAGTTTGCGCCTAATGCATTGCGCGAAGCCTCATATACCCACGGTCCGATACACGAGCGATGGCACACCATCCCCTTTGAAATCTGTCGGTTGGGAGATTTTGGCAACGTAAGCTTTGAAAGGCCCCACGATACCGCGCGAACCGTCGAGGATATCTATCAGGCGATATGCGAGATCGACGATGCGGGTGTTGTTCCGTTTTCTGTCGGTGGTGTTCATACCGTATCTCACCCCATCTTAAAGGCGCTGGGTAGAAAGGAGCCGCTAGGCCTTATCCATATCGATGCGCACGCCGACACGATGACGGGAGAAATGCAGGGTGAGGAACTGAGTGACGGTGCCGTCTTCCGCAATGCGGTTTTGGATCAGGGGATTGATCCCTCGCGCACCGTGCAAATTGGTATTAGAGGGTTTGCGAGCAATTATTGGGATTTCTCTTACGACAGTGGCATGAAAGTCATTACGATGGATGACTTCGATGAAAAGGGTCTCCAGCAAGTCATCGCTGAAGTTCACGAAACCATCGGTTCAGGACCCTGCTACCTTACGGTGGATAGCGATGGTATAGACGCCAATTATATGCCGGGCACACAATTACCCGAGCCCTTTGGCTTTACTTCTCGCGAAGTGAGAAATCTCATTAGAGGTTTCCGCGGTCTCGATATTGTGGGTGCCGATATTGTTGAGCTATGTCCATTAGTCGATGTGCGAGGAACCTCTGCAAATCTCATGGCAGCACTCGGCTTTGAAATCCTCTGTCTCCTCGCAGAGGCGAGACAGAAGCGAACCGGAAAAACCGAAAGAACCTATTGGTAGGGTGTTACACAATGGCTCAATCATTGGAATGCTTCACGGACTTCGATCCCCGTGTATTCATGGATGAACTCAAAGAGGGCGACATTGACTGGGCCCTCACTCATGTGGCCTCAAATGCGACATGGCGTATACCCGGTGACCCGAAATATGGTGGCGCTACGCATGAGGGCCTCGACGGCTTTAGGAAATTTGCTGAGTTAGCGAACTACTTCTTGCCCCATGGGGTAGAGAGACTCTGGTCTCGCGTTTCACATGCGCCAGGTATGACTTTTCTCGAACAGAAGATAAGAGCAAAGACGCTCATTAACACGGTTTATGAGAATGAATATGTCTTCGTGTTCCGGCATGACGAAAGTGGAAAGTTGATCGAGGTAAAAGAGTACCAAGACATGCAGCCAATGATTGAAGCCTTTGAAGGTTGGGAGCCGGAGGAGAGTCTGGCTTAAGTGCCCCGCAGCGCGTCAATATCGACACCCACCTCTGCAGCCATCTTTAACATACCCGCCCAATATTGCGGTTGAATGGGAACCCCGTTAGCGCGGCGTTCTCTTTCTTCACGGAGTGCTCTTTCACCGGGCAAAGTGATCTCATCGAAGCCCTTCTGAAGCTTGGTGTCCTTTATCGTTTTGGCCCACTGATCCACTTTTGCTTTGAAAACGCGTGGGGGCATCAAGTCAGCAATATTGATGGCCATTACAAAAGCGCCGCCACCGCGCTTTACGGGTGTGTTCGGGTCCTTCGCTAAGGTATGCATGCTTGGGTACTGCATTTCGGGCGATGTGAAACCACCAGGCGTCAGAATGCCTGTCATGATTTCTAAAAATACGTTGAGCACATACAGTTTTACGTTAGGAAACACAGGAGCGCCAAGGAGCGGTGCTGAGCGATGCTCCGGGTGCTCAATGTAAGGCGCCGGGTCATCGGTCAGTTCGCCGGTGATCGGATCAACAATGCTGGGTGTATCGAGCTTTTTACCGGCTAAAACCGCTTCTGATAAATAGGTTTCGTAGATACCCGACACCGAGGTGTCCCCAATAATGGGTCCGTGGTGCCCGCCGGGAACAGCATACGACAAAGGCGGAGCAGACATTTTAAGCTCCCGTCCTCCCCAAGGCGCTGTCTGTGTCACTGAATTTACCGACAGGATACCGATGCAGTCATGGTCAAGAGCAAGTTTAGTGTAAGCACTGGCGCATCCAATATCATGCCAGTCGTGCACTAAACCAATAGCGAAGGTTTGGGCTTTCGCCTTTTCAATAACTTTGTTCATGGTCCAGGTCATGGTGTACTGGCCAAGCCCGCGATGCCCATCTACGACTAAAAAATTATCGCGCTCCTGTTGAATTTCGGGCTCTGCTGTCATGTTGATCTGCCCATGCTGCATCATGAGATGATCGATCATGGCGATGCCCATACCCTGCATGTCTTTCCCATACAGGTCGCCGGCGAGAATGGCGTCGGCAAAGGCCTCGGCCTGATGTTCTGGTGCTCCCCAGGCTCTGATTACCGTTTTATAGACTTTATGGAGAAATTCGGGCGACTCTGTATGCATACCTATTACTCTCTAACAGTTGCTTCATCCTCTGCTTCTCTAGAGACCTCCATCAATACTCCCTAGTAGGTACGACTCAGGAGTATTTTTTGTCGGCACCTGCGGAGATACTTAATGTATGAACCGGCGGGAGGGTAACTGCAATGTTTGAAGGTCAAATCGCGGTCGTTACGGGGGCGGGCAGCCCGGCAGGTATTGGTTATGCCGTTGCCGAGGAGCTGGCAAAACACGGCGCCTTTGTTGTGATTAGTGATCTACCTGCGTTTGAAGCGCGTCTCGATGCAGCCCTCGCTAATCTGAAAAGTCGCTATCCCAATGTGGCTATGTGCGCGATGGACGTATCCGATGCAGGATCCGTCGATGCTGCGTTTTCCTCAATTACTGCCAACTATGGGCCGGTAGACATTTTGGTAAACAATGCAGGCGTCGGAGGCGGCAGCTCAGATTTTTTGCAGCTGAGCGAAGCAGATTTTAAATCAGCATTCGATGTCAATTTCATGGGTGCCGTGAATGGGTGCCGCGCGGTATTGCCTTCCATGCGTGAAAGAGGACAAGGCGCAATTATTAATATTGCGTCACTCTGTGGGTTAGGTGCCATACCGGAGATTCCTGTCTCCTACACCGCTTCTAAATTCGCCGTTGTTGGTCTGACCAAGGGCATAGCACTTGAATACGCGGGCAAGGGCATTCGGTGCAATGCTATTTGCCCGGGCGCCATTAATACGGATATGCGTACCCATCTCTTTGATCGGGTAGCCGAGGCGCAAAATATTTCTGCAGAGGAGGCTCGAGCCGCTGAGGATGCAATGATCGCAATGGGTCGCGGAGGTGAGCCCTCGGAGGTGGCGAGGGCCGTCGTATTTCTCGCGGATAAAAGCGCCTCGTACATCACAGGTGTTGCGCTACCTGTCGCCGGTGGAATGGCACCAGGCGTGTAACCAGATTGGGTACTTGCTCCACTAACACCGGCGCAACAGCATAAAACAAAGAATAACGACTGGAGTTGGCTGTGTTTTTCTCGTTAAAAGACCAGGTCGCTATCGTCACCGGTGGAGGCTCCGGGATTGGGCTAACAGTCGCAACCCGGTTTGTTGAGGCGGGCGCTACCGTGGTTATCGCTGACCTCAATGACTGTTGCGAGGTTGCCGAGTCATTAGGCTGCGATAGCTACAGAGTCGATGTGTCGGATAGAGAAGCCATGCAAGGCATGGTTGATCATGTCGTTTCACAATTCGGTGCGATCGATGTGCTTGTCAATAACGCCGGTGTTTTCGCTGGGTATAAAACGATTGTCGATACACCTCCCGAGGATTTCCTGCACTGCTATCGGGTTAATGTACTGGGCGTAAGTAACGGCATTGCGGTAGTTGCTCCGCACATGACTAGCGGTGGACGAATCGTAAATATGGCTTCTCTTGCGGGCCTGACAGGTTGTGTTGATCTCGCATCTTACGGGGCTTCCAAGCATGCGGTTGTTGGTATTACGAAGACGGCGGCACTTGAATTAGGAGCGCGAGGCATTCGGGTCAATTGTATTTGTCCGGCCTCCGTGAATACGCCGATGGCACACGAAGCTGGTGGAGAACTATTGCTTGAGTGGGAAGAGGTGATGTCGCCGCTTGGGCGAATTTGTGAGCCCGAGGAGGTGGCCGCGATGGTTCATTTTTTAGCCACGAGTGACTGTGGATTCGTTAACGGTCAGGCGCTCACTGTTGATGGTGGGCTTTCGGTTGGAGTCAATGACAGAGCGCGACGGGCGCTTGCGATGTCTAGAGGTTTAAAAAAATGAGTAGTGCTGTCAGGAAAGAGGACGTCCGTTTCTTGGAATTTGCCTTGTCACGCGTCGCGATGGCTGCCGGCGCTAGCCAAACACATGCCGATTACATTGCGCAGGCCATCTGCTTTGCGCATCTTCAGGGAAAGCTCAATCAGGGTCTCGGAGTCTATGAAGTGCTAGACCTTTCGATTAAGTCCGGAATCTTGGATATGTCTTCGACCCCAGAAGTTGTCGATGAAGATGCTGCTTGGGCGGTCGTCGATGGACATCGATCCTCTGGTTACTACGCCCTTAATGTGATGGCTGATGTTGCAATAGAAAAGGCAAAGAAATCGGGCATAGCAATTGTGTTTGGTGGCAACCACAACGATGCAGGCAGCTTCGCGTCTTACGTCTACAAGGCTTGGCAGCAAGACATGATGGCTTTTTCATCGAACAATACGCCACCGCTTGCTGCACCGTTTGGTGGTCGTCACAACATGTTGTCTTGTCCACCCTTCGACTCAATTGCCCCCTCCGGCAGTGAGCCTCCCATTTGGGCCTCGTTGAAGTTCGCCGAATTTTACGATGCCGATATTTCCGAAGCGGTCCTTCAGAATAAGCCTATGCAGGGTGAATGGTGTATCGACCCGGAAACGGGAGAAACAACGGATGATCCAACAGCCTATGCCAGGCCTTACCCTGGTTATGGCCGCGTTTGGGGCTATGCCTGCGGTGGCCAAATTGAGACTCCACGGACCTATGCGCTGAACCTCTGGAATGAAGCACTCAGCGCCATCATAAACCCGCTGGGTATTACAGCTAACCAAATCTCCGATACCGACGATTATCAGCGTGCTTTAACAGAAGGTGCTGAGGTCACGGCTACCGTTGGGGGAAGCTATTACATATGTATAAACCCGGCTGCCTTTGGGCCTATCGCTGCAGTAAAAGCACGGTCAGATGATTTTATTGCTGCTGTGAAATCGACGGAACCTCGACCGGGTCAGCGAATTCGAATACCGGGAGAGACAGCATTTAATAATCTGCAGAAGGGCGAAAATATGGTAGACGTGCTGGTTAACCATTGGGAACCCTTTTTCGATTACATAGCAGGCCAGTATGATCTAAGCGAGGAAAGCTTAAGGCAGGAATTTACCTCAATAAAACTAAATGGATGAAGGTTGGATAAGCAAGTTGCGCGTATCACACCAACATAATTAGTTACTTTCCTAGTTAGGCAGTACTGCTTTTTGAATACTACCTTTCGACGGTAGAGGTAACTCGCCACAACTCCGCGGAAACGAAAAATAAACGTCAGAAAAAACAAATACTTAGAAGTTTGGTAGGACCAGCCAGATTGTCTTCAATCGCCATTGCCTCTGGCGATTGAACCCTTTGGGCGCCTCCGCGTTGCTCCGGCGGACTAAACGCTCCTTAGGTCGCGTTTTTCGACTGGCTTCGCCAGCCCGATAGTGTGGTAAACCTCCAAACACAAAAAAGCCCGCTATAAGCAGGCCTTTTTTATGTTTGGTAGGACCAGGCGGATTCGAACCGCCGACCTCTACCATGTCAATATAGACGGGTGCACAAACGTACACAGCTCAACGCAAAGATTATCACCAAATCGATCAAATTAGCTCGTCAAGAATCTAATTCGCATATTACGTAGTATGGAGAGTCGCCATCGGGGGAAGGTGTTGTGAAATGGTAAAAATGGGTGGGTTTAATAGTAAAAAGAAAAAAGGCTGGAGTGCTACCAAGTCAAAATGTCCACAGTGTCAGGTTCTACTTGAAAGGTCCGACCAATCTCTTAAGTCGCACTTCATATTGGCCCATGGTCGTGAACCTTCGGCAGGAGAATATCGACAGTTTTTGAGTTATCGAGAAGCTGCTACCCGTTATGAATCTGGAGACTTTATTAAGCCTCGTGCCGAGGTTTCGGGGGGCGGAGTCTCACCGAAATAGCTCCATGACGACTTTGTCCTCATGATAGTGGCCTCATTGTGCGGAGTTACCTTAGACTTGACTGCTTGCCTCATCACCTGACTGTTTTTCGTGATCGAATGGATAAGGCGCAAAGAAGACCATGAGGGTGGTGGTTAATAAATTTCCATAAGGAGTAGTGAGGTAAATGAAGTCAAAACATCTTGCTAAAGCTGATTACCTTAGGGAGCTAGGGAAGTACGCTACGGAGCTTTACGAGCTGGGTGATTTCACCTCCGAGGATCCCGAGCGAGCTAAGTTGTCTTGTAAGGTGGAAGGATATGCTGCGGCAGGGACTACGATCGAAGTTGTTACTGCAGCTGAAGTCCAAAGTGTCATTGATAAAGCACACCTCGCAAAATTCGGCGAGGGGCGTGAGGCTAGAAGAGCTAGAATCCTTGGCGACAGTGCTAAGAAATCAGCTGATGTCGTCGTCGAAGATGAAGTCGACTGGGACGTGTATGACAGTCCGGCAAAAGACAGAAAAAAATAAATAGCGATCGCTCAATCAAAGGATTGGCGAAGACGGTTAAAAGACTTCGGTGTGAATCATCATGACGCTAGAGTTGAGCCAAGGACCTTAGAAGTCAGGCGCTCATGGCGCGGCTTTTCATGGAATTTAAGTTGTGAGGGTGTCTAGTTTAGGCGCCGTCTTGCTGGGGCAGTAACCTTTGTGACTAATGTAAGTAATCCGAATGAAGTTCTAAAAACTGTTTTCGGCTATGAGAGCTTCAGACCGCTTCAGCATGACATTATTAATGCCCTGATTTCGGGTGAAAATGCACTTGCGCTGATGCCCACAGGGGGTGGGAAAAGCATCTGCTACCAAGTGCCTGCAATAGTCCGCAGCGGATGTGGCGTCGTCGTATCACCCCTGATTGCACTTATGCAGGACCAAGTGGATGCTCTGAAAAGCTTAGGTGTGAGCGCAGAGTTCCTCAACTCCACTGTCGATTATCAAACAGTCACTCAGATTGAGCAGGCCTTGCGCGCTGGAACGTTAGACCTGCTTTACGTCGCTCCCGAGCGCCTAGTGCAAAAGCGCACTATCGAGTTGCTTCAGAGTGTCGAAATTAACTTGTTCGCAATAGACGAGGCGCATTGCGTCTCGCAATGGGGTCATGATTTTCGTGAGGATTACCTGCGGCTGGAGATGTTGTGTGAGCTTTTTCCTAGCGTTCCCCGAATTGCGCTGACTGCAACTGCCGATCCTACGACTAGACAAGAGATCGTCGATAGGTTGCAGCTGGGTAAATCGAATCAATTCGTTAGTAGCTTCGATCGGCCCAATATCCACTACAACATCATTGAGAAGAAAGACGCCCGTAAGCAACTTTATGCGTTCATTCACGGGCGCCACCTAGGCGCGGCCGGGATAGTCTATTGCAGTAGTCGAAAGCGCGTAGAGGAGACCGCCACTTGGTTGGAGAGCAAAGGTATAAAAGCACTGCCATATCACGCGGGTATGTCCTCTGACGCAAGGCTTGTTAATCAGCGTCGGTTTCTCGATGAGGACTCTATCGTAATGGTCGCTACCATTGCTTTCGGGATGGGAATTGACAAGCCTGACGTTCGATTTGTCGCTCATCTCGATATGCCCAAAAGCATTGAGTCCTACTACCAAGAGACAGGCAGAGCGGGTCGAGACGGGCTGAAGGCAGAGGCATGGATGGTTTACGGGTTTCAGGACGTAGCTTGGATTCGACAACGGCTCATGGAGTCCGAGGCAAATGACGACTTTAAGCGGGTGGAATGGCGTCGATTAAATACGATGCTGGGTTTGTGTGAGGTTAGTTCCTGCAGACGTAATGTTGTCCTTGAGTATTTTGGTGAAAAAGTGAGTGACTCATGTGGGCGGTGCGACAATTGCATCAATCCCCCTGAAACATGGGATGGAACACAGGCTGGGCAAATGGCGCTGTCCGCGGTCTTTCGAACAGGCCAAATGTTTGGCGCGAACTACGTAATTGACGTACTCCTAGGCAAACTTACGGATCGAATAATTCAATTCGATCATCATAATCTGCCAACTTTCGGTGTTGGTTCCTCTATTGGACCAAATGAATGGAGATCAGTCCTTCGTCAGCTTGTTGCCAAAGGAGTGCTTCGTGTTGATGTTGAGGGGCATGGGGCGCTCAAGTTGACTCAAGAGTCCCGAGACGTCCTGAAGGGCGAAGTTAAACTCGAGTTCAGGAAGGATCGCGGCTTCGCGGCTGAAGTGGGAGCACGGTCTTCTAAGAAAAGAGAGGCTTCCAACACGACTTCTCTTATAGCCTCGCATGACAAGGATCTATGGGAAGCACTACGAGTGCTTCGAAAATCTTTGGCTGATGAAAAAAAAGTTCCCGCGTTTGTCATTTTCAATGATCGCGCTTTAATCGCCATGTGCAGAGATCGACCGCTCAATACGGCTCAATTTTTAGCAATTGATGGTGTGGGTCCAAAAAAATGTGAGGACTTTGGCGAGAAATTCATGTCAGTTATCAAAGAGTTTGGTGAAGACCTGAGCTGAGTTCCTTGAGACTATAAAATTTAGTTAATGCTTTTGGAGATAGTCGATGATGACGCCAGTATTGCTAGGGTCTTTTGTTGTCCTTTTTTTACTCGGAACTTCTCATTTTTTCCGGCGTAAATTTAGACCATCCAGAATCCCGTTCACCTATTGGTGGCACACTCATCAGGTCTGCTTATGGATCATATTCTCGGTGGGCCTCATTCAGGTTCACTTCGATTGCATGTCGCTATGGGGTGATTGTTACGCTCGTAACTATCCGTTTTGGATAATGGATTTCAAACCCCTTTTACTTAATGCGACTAACATCTGGAGCTTAGTGGCCACTGCAGCGATAGGTAAAAACGTCTACGTAATTTTTGATTCTATGCGGCGTACGATCGGCAAGCCAAATGTCGAGTAATCCGCCAAGTTTCGATTATTAGAGTTCGCTGTAGTCTAAATTCGTATACCTGAAAAATGAAGCTAGGCATGGATGCGGGGTTATATGTATTTCTGATAAACTCAGCATTGCATCAGGAGAGAGCGAAAGCTCCGCCAACCTGCCTACCCAGGCAAGGTGGTTCAGAATGTGGCCTTCATCAGGCAACCAACTGGGATTCTCTGATGCTCCTTATAACTTCACAGGAGCTCAACATGACTACTCGACGAACATTCATTAAAGGCATTGGTGCGGGTTTATTACTGCCAAGTACTTGGGACCTTTTCGCAAACCATTTAACTAGCTACGGCGAGCCTCTAATGAGGGTGCCAAAACGCGTTGATCATATCCTTTATGCGACGTGCTGGACTGAGGATTTTCAGCTGAGCTTGGACGCAATAGAGGATGATTTCCCGAGTGGTGAGATGCCAATTAAAGACTTCATTGCAACCTATGCTGATGGTGATGATCCAGGCTATTGGGATACCAGTGACTATAACGATCCGATCGGGGAAAACTTCGTTTGGGATGTGTGGCCTTACCAATATTCTGCTGACGCAAAGGCGTTTTATTTTTTATCAGGCGTGGACCTTCGCGGGCTTTCAGATAGCAGTGAGGCAGGCGAAGGTTACATCGATTTTATAGAGGGACCATGCCCCGGAAACGACAGCAGATTTGTGTGTGTCGACGCTTTGGGTGCCAGCTTGCTGCAAGATCGATTGATTGAATACGGCCACAACGTTCTTGTGAAGTTTACTTGAGGGCCTAGGAGCGGCGGTTAGCTTTACAGGTAGGTACTAGGTACCAATTCCTCAGCAATTGGTTGCGCTTGTTAAAAGGAACTCTGCAGTGGCATTTGCTACTGCGCTGTGACTGAGCGCGTGGGTCTCTCTTTCAAGAATATGGAGGGCAACGATGCCTAAAAGTGCGCATTGCTTTTGAGCTGTCCGATAATCGCAGATCGGATCATCCCTTCCAGTGTAGACTTTTATAGAGGTCGGCATGCAAACCCTGCCATCACTGACCGCTGTTTCGAGACCACCGAGCCTCGGAGGCCGGCTAAGGACTATTTTTTCTGGATCTACTGAGCGGCCCATTACAGGTGATAAAAGAAGTACACGTGCGCTCGATGGCGTCGCATCAATACGTGAGAGAAGCCAAAGATAAGCGCCGTAAGAGTTAGCGATGATATGCGTCGCTGGTTCGCAAAATCCTCTAATAACGTTTATCTGTCCATCAATAGATAGCTTGTGGAGTTCAGAGTTATTAGCAAGAGCTTGATAGTCCTCGACAAGCGTCGATAGGAAGAGACTCAGACCCTGAGTGGTGGAGCCCCCTCGACCTGTGATGTATCTAAGTTTCATTGTCATTGTCATTGTTGTTGGGTTTCTACTCTGCCACGTGGTCGTTGGTGTAAGGTTATCGAATGGCAAACCTTTCATACAGTGGGTCGCTAGAAATCGACTGGACCCAGTCGTTGGGGCACCGGTGCATGGTCACGTTAGCACCCTGGCATGAGGGGCTTGGTGGCATTGCGGTCGATGAAGATGAGCAAACTGATGTCACGCTTCGTCACGTGGGCGACTGGGTGTTTGGTCTTACAGACCCCGCGGTTTTAGAGTGGAAGGAGAGTTTTCCAGTCGAGGTGCTGCTTGCCCTCGAGGCTATGCCGAGTCATAAAGCTTTCCTCGCGGAATACGCAGCTAAAAGTAGCTACGTGAGAGACCTTTTGGTCAGTAATCCGATTTTGCTCTGGGGGCTATGCGAGTACGGTTTTCTTAATGAAATTACACTCGATAAAATTGATGCGCTGACGAGCAAAAAACAGCGAGCCCTGTGCGCTTATTTGAAACTTGAGGGCACGAAGCAGCAAGTCCGTCTCATTAAGCGAGTGGCAGATGTACGCCTGTCCAAGGACGAGTTACGGTCATATATCCGACTGCTGAAACATCAAGAAGTCTGCAATTACTTGTCCCATAGTCGCGGTGATCTGGAGTCTGAACTCAAACTCCTTATGAAGCACTCGTGGTTACCGGGTTGTCCCGCTAGAGCGCTCATCCCCTTACTGTCTGAGCGGGAGCATTGGATAATTTTCCGCGATATCTTACGCATGATCGATGACATCAATGAGTTACAGCAATGCACCACTATTAATGCACTTAACCGCCTCCACGATCGACTTGTCATAGAGCTTAATCAGTGGCGGAGGCGCGAACTCATTCGTGATGATAGTGGCCAGCCTTTGCCGCTACCACTACCTCCGCTTCCG
>Ga0209603_1001925_pt1 | contig 20334 bp, 23 predicted proteins | sample COGITO_mtgs_1206_FD_184812 | JGI IMG/M metagenome (GOLD analysis project Ga0209603, IMG submission 184812) | Pelagic marine microbial communities from North Sea - COGITO_mtgs_120607 (SPAdes) (version 2) | ecosystem: Environmental > Aquatic > Marine > Epipelagic ... | reverse complement strand
TCAAATGAAATCTATTGAAGATATCCGAATCTTCCAACTCCATAGGTGCGAATAAGAAATCATGTCCACCAATAGAAGAGAAATCTTCTTTGTACATCATCCAAGGTGCGAAGATACCATTACTAACTTTATCCTTATCAACCAACTCCTTTGCCGATACGAACTCTAAGAATTCATCTTTTTGATTAGAGAACTCATCTACCCCCATACCAAAGTTTTTAACATACTTTTCAGGACCCGGTGGGTGAAGTGGTGGTTCGATTCTAGTGGCTGAAACTACACTCATTGGTGTAAGGTGTTTCAACATATTCTGAACGTAGTTTGGTGTTACAATCATATCTGAGTGTAGGATTGATACAATTGGTGTGTTAGCCATCTTAAAACCAACATCATACAATACAGTATGTCCAACTCTATCACCACTATCGTTTCGGTAAGTAATGATGTTATCTCTATTAGATGCGTAACTCTCAATCCACTCCCAACTATTATCATCGGATGCATCATCTAAGATTACAATATCATGCGTACTACCATAGTGTTCTTCAATAGAACCTACGGCTTGTTGTAGATATGGTAAGTTACTTCTACAAGGTATTACAAAAGTTATTCTTTGGTATTTTGTCATTATTGAGGTTTATAAGCTTTTACATAAATCCATTGCGGATGTCCACTATCCGAAAATGCATCCCTTACTTCAGTTGTTATATTAACATAACCCATATTAGTTAAGTCATCAATCACATCGGATTCGTTATGAACTCTAACATCGTGATGTGAGTTAGTTCCATGTGCATCATAAAAGTTTGTATAATAAGAACTTCGTGGTCCTAATGGTGAATCCAAACCTTCACCAAATCCCATTTGAAATGAAAATAAACCACCTGGTTTTAAGGTGCGTAGTAAATCCGTAATCAATGATTTTCTGATATCATAAACTGGAATATGTTGTAGTGCTATTGTTGACATTATGAAATCATATTCATTTGTTTCTAAATCAGAAACATCAACTCCATTATTGCAATACCAATTACTCAACTTAGCATTATACCAATTTTTACAAAATTCAATATTACCTTCAGATATATCAACACCATCCACCCTATTCCAATTACATATGGATAACATATTTGATACGTTTCTACCCTTACCACTAGCAAAATCTAATGCAGTTTTACCGGCCCATTTATCAGAATCTTTCAAATCACCTAATAGGATATCCCAATAATCGGGATTATCATTATGTTCAGGGTGATTACCCGTACCATTATGATATGAGCTTTTCTGCATATTTGTATAATTATTATCTTTACTTACCATAATTCTCCAAATAGTATTTTAAATCTTCAGGTGTTCCCAATCCCCACATCTTTGGTGTATCGAATGTTCTTACTTTCAAACCTCCTTTAATTGCGTTGTTATAAACAGGACAAACATAGAATTCACCATTTACTCTGATATCTTGCTCAATCATCTCCTCTGAGTATTTCACAAAATCAGAACCTCTTTTCCAATAGTAGAAACCAATGGTTGCTAAATCTGAGATTGGATTCTTTTCTTGTACTTCGGTTACGAATCCATCTTCATCTAACTTAGCAAAACTCCACTTAGGGTGAGTTGAATGGAATACCGGAATACCACCATCCGCATCGTTCTCATTCATTTTGTAGAAGAACTCATTTGAATCCCATTCTACAAATTGGTCTGAGTTAGCGAAGAATAATGGATTACCATTATCAATGTGTTCTTTAGCCAATAGAGCAGTACAAGCAGCACCTTCAGTTACACCATCTACTTCTACAATCGTACAATTTGGTGTGATTAAATTGAGTAAGGTATCTAAGTTGAATTTCTCTCTATGTGATTTCTGAACTACATAGATGTAATTTGCATCAATGTTCAGATTTTCTACCACCAATTGAATCATTGGCTTACCCTCTACATCAATTAGGGGTTTTGGGAATGTATATCCAGCATTAGCGAATCTACTACCAGCACCCGCCATTGGAATCAATACATTTAATTTTTTATCTACCCACTTTGGTTTATCGTTTGTTTCTCCCATTTCTATTTCAGTTAGTTTTTTAAATATGTTTGTGTAAGTTACCTCAGATGGATTTTTAACTCTTAGGATGTGAGCTTTCGAACGTGCTGCTGCAAGTAATCCGTATGGAGAATCCTCTACGATTAAAGTTTCTTCAGGTAAACATCCCATCTTAGAAATTGCTCTCCAATACATTTCAGGATGTGGTTTAGAGTTTTGTACATCTTCGTTTGAGATAATGTAATCCATAAACTCCATAATACCCAACTTTGAAAGTACAGTTAAAACCGTCTTTCTGATTGAGTTAGAACATACAGCAATCTTATATCCATCTTCAACCAATGCGTTCATTAGTTGTTGTAGATTTTGGTTTGGTTGTAGTTTTTTTAACAGTTGTAAAGTCAACTTTTGTTTACTTTCCCAAATTTGTTTATGTATTTCAGTTGGTAGTCCTTTTCTTTCAGTTAACATTTCCAATTTCTGATTGGTTTTTAAACCATCGTATATTGATAAGTGCTCTGCCCAACTTATTTCATATTCTTTACCCAATGCTTCGTTGAGTGCATCGAAGTGGATATTTTTGGCTTCTACCAACACACCATCCAAATCAAAAATTACTAATTTTGCTTTCATATTATTCCTCTTTCAAATGGGTTTATATTATATTCCCCAAATAATTTATCTAATTCAATTCTATATTCACTCATATTCCACTTACCTTTACTTATGGCGGTTGCTATATATGGAAATACAATACTATCACAATGATACATACCTCGTTGTTTCTCTGAACCTAATCTAACCATATAATGTCTATCATTGGATTCAATAGCTTCTTCAAACTTCCATATATTCAAAGGTGGTATTGAATCTAACAAAGATACAAAACTTTTTTTACTTATCAAAGTAGGTTGTATAGAAAAAGCACTTGGTATTAAAGTATTATCTATATCTGATGCTGGATTTGTTGAGTTGGTGTAACTCATTTTTACCGAATCAACTTTACCTTCATTTACTAAATCAAAATAACGTTCTATGAAATCCATCTTAACATCATCAAATAATATCATATCTTCATGTAAAAATAGAAATACTTCTTCATTTAATTTAGATAATATATCCTTCCAACGATGAGTGTATTGATTATTATCATCGTAAAGTATTTGAGAGTATTCGGATAAATCAGAGTGTGCTTCATTAATCCCAACATATATTTTGTTGTTAGGTAAATACTTTTTAAGTTGTTTAAAAAACATTTCCCACACATCTACCATATCGGTATGTGTATAAACTACTATTGGTATATCTATTCCCATATTGTATCTAATGTTAATTTACGTTCCCACAATCCATTTTGAATCATCCACCATTTGTAAAATGCAATTGAGTTTGATAAATCACCTTCATTACCTTCTATATTTTTAGCAAACTGATGAAACTTCCCACCAATATGTAAATTACGTTCCAATGATTGATATAATGTTGTAAATGGTTTCATTATTTCAGATGAACCATAAAACCACATATCAGCCGGTCCCATATTAAAATGTTGCCAATTAGCCATATAAATTCTATTAGAATCATATTGTTCTTGCATTGCTATACATTGTACTGGATATGGATTTCCTTTACCTGGTCCAGATGTATTTCTATTAATTCTACCCAAATCAAACCTAGCTTTGATAACTAAATCATAATCAGTATCAATTACATTGTATGGGAGTTGCATGGATTTAGTAACACTATATAAATGAGATAATACGGATTGAGGTGAACGAGGTGTTCCTTTTAAATTTAACAAACCTCTTTTATTTATAAAATTTGAAAAGTCCATCTGTCCTTCAAATATAGATGATTTTGGATTGTATAAATCATTTATTTCGTTCATCTTTTCAATTTCCCAACTATGAACAAATACATCAGTATCATATACATCTAAGATATGCTTTTTAATATGGTCATACCCATCATATCCGTTTGATGCACCATCAGTAGTTGAGTTAAATAACCCATGTAAGCAAAGTGCTACTTTCATTATTCTATTGTTCTATGATTTTTAAATACTGTAAATTCAGTTAAATCTCTATATCCATTATCCTCACCCAAATCACTCATATGTTCTGGGTAGTTTTGGAACATTGCCAATCCATGTGCTGCCTGTTGAGGAGTCATATACATATTCCATCCCATAAAGGTGATATCATCATCCTTATAGTATTTTTCACTTCTACCTTCATATCTTGCTTTCTTAAACCAATCTGCTGCTTCAGCATTATCGGTTAGAATCATACCACCTTTCCAAATTGGAAGTAGTTTTTTGATATGGAATGATAGAGTCATAAACTGTCCCTCTTCATACATATTAGATGTCAATCGTTTTGCAGCATCCCAAATAGGATATGGTTTCAATTGATACATTCCCTTCCAATGATTTGTTTCTGCTCTCTTATCGAAGATAACTTTACCACCAGCATGTGTAATTGAATGTGGAACTGATAAGTAAGTTTGTGATGGGATGGTAACTTCATTAACTCCCATCCACTTACAAACCAAAAATAATGCGTTTGTACAACTATCTACCGATATAGCGTAAGGAGCGCCTGTATATTCCGCTATCTCCTCTTCAAACATTCTTACAATTTTATATGGATTGTGTTTCATATTTTAATCTTTTGTTAGTATATAATATTTTTTTGTAAATCCACAAGCTTCGAACAATCTCATACTTGCTTCATTATCCAACTTTACTTTTGCAAATGCGGTTGGCCAAATTTCCATACATTGGTTTATCATAAATTTACCCACACCCTTTCCTTGAAAATCAGGATGTGTACATACTCTAATATCATCATCTATCACTCCCACATATCCAGCAGGTTTACCATCTACCTTTGCAATACGATAGTATTGTGAATGATTATTCATATATTTGGTTTGCATCTCTTCAGTAATGTGAACTGATTTGATGAACCCATCTAATACTCTTTCATCGTTTCTGAGAGTTCTTACAAACTCCCAATATTGTGGTGTACAATTTATTAATTCCATTTGCATATCTTTTGTATATCTGGTCCTCCTTGATAATTCCAATAAGCTTGTAAATAACCTCTATGAGTTGGCATATCCATCATTGGTGTTAAACAAGTTCCAATATCAATATAAGTGTTATTGGGATAATCTCTGAATAGCTCCACGATTGCCAAATTGGTGAAAGTAGAAGCTGAGAAAAGGAATATGTGATTTGTGATATTATTTTCACCAATCCATTGTTTAATTTCTTCAATTTTTCCATAATCATTTATCATTGCGTTATAACCCACTCTAAAATCTTTTACAAAGAATGGTAATCTATTTAAGTTTGCATCAGTATGTCCAACGAATACACAATCCCTACTATAAAAGATTGGTAAAATGTGTTTAATGAAAAAAGGATAATTTCCATTCACCCAAAGGTTAGCCCAAGTCAACGATTCATCATCACCTCCAGCTAAATCAACTTGCCAATCGAATTGTTCTTTACCTACACAACAACTACAACTGATTCCTTTGAAGTAGTTTGGTTGTTTATATTGTAATGATTCAACTAACTTTTGTTGATAGAATGAATGTTCATTTGGGTCAAAGTGTTTGAAATCAGGTTGTTGATATATACCACCCTGTTTTTTATCACCAATTTGAATTACTCCATTACCCAAAACCAATTCTTTATTTTGTAAGATATACATTTCACCATCAGAATATCTAGAGAATGCAAATTGTTCTTGATTCTCTAACTTATTCTTAAAATTTATAAAGTGCTCTCTAAAGTTCTTCATTTCTTAATATATCTAATACTGATTTTGAAGTGTAACCATCCCCATATGGACATTTACTGCTAATATAAGGATTTTCTATGAGTTTTCCAAATAATTTATTTAAATGTTTTGGAGTTTCACACATATGTAAATGACCTGTATCTATTCCTTCAGGTCTTTCGGTTGTTTTTCTACATACAATTACTTTCTTATTAAAGAATGAACCTTCTTCTTGCAAACCACCACTATCTGAAATTATTAAGTTACATTTGATTAATGTATTAATTAAATCGGTATGTTTTAATGGGTCAATCACAGTTACATTTTTTAAAATAGGTCTATGTTTCTTTACATTTGGATTTGGATGTATTGGTAATACAAATTTATAGTTTGGATATTCAATTGCAAGTTTTTCAATTTCTTCAAACCACTCATTCATCCAATGATGATTTTCTCTACGATGTAATGTTATCAATACAATATTTTCCATCGTTGGTTTAGGAAAACTTATCAAATTATCTAATACTGAGTTACCTACTATGTGAATCTCACCATGTACCTTTTCATCTTTCAGATTTTGTGCAGATAATTCAGTTGGTGTAAAGTTAACATCAGATATTCTAGCTATCATCTGTCTATACCCTTCCTCTGGATATGGATGTTGTAAGTTACCACTTCGTAAACCTGCTTCTAAATAATAGATTCTTAACTTACGATTAAATGCAGCTAAACCACACCCAAATACAGAACCAGTATCACCTTGTACTAATACTCCTCTAAAATCTCCATTTGGAAATTGTAACATACAATCTGAAATAATAGAATCTAATCGATTTGAGTTTTCTGATATTGTTATCTTATAATCAACCTCTACATCTTTAAGCAAATCAGTATGCTGACCTGTAAATAAAAGTTTATACTCACTTCTATCCATAAGTTTGACTAAAGGTTTAATCTTTAACCATTCGGGTCTAGTCCCAAAACATAATAATATTGGTTTATTTTTCATTGACTAACCTCCATCCTTTATTTCTTTGTTCGTGAAAATATTGGTTCATAAGTTGTTTAAAAGGAGTACCTTCTACGTTTGTTTGATTAGATTCCCATAGTGAATTAACATCACCACCATATTCAGCACCCTTTATACTACCCCATAATGATTTATCAGATTTTGGATGTGGTGGTACAAATGTTGGAATCCCAGCATATTTTTGTAACATATAAGAAAAGTGCATATCCTCACCACAAGTGTTATACTTAGGGTCTGGTAACTCTCTTACCATATGAGATAACCACTCTTTCTTAAAGAACCAACTATGTCCAACTAAATCAACTTGAACAGTCCTATCGTTGTTACCAGTTTCAGGCCATCCAAATCTAAGATAGTGTTCGTAATAGGATGAGTTTTGTGGTGGTAATGGATTTGGATAAAGTAAACCAACTGAACCCAATAAACCTTCATTAGTTTTCATCGTATTCATACAATTTTCTAACCAACGTTCACCCGGTATTGTATCATCATCAAAAACACAAACATATGGATTTCTAGCATTCATAGCAAAGTAAAATCTTGCCCATACTCCAAAGTTATAGTTACAATATGCAACTGGTATCTCTGAACCTATTTCATAGTTTAGTAAATCGTTATCACCTGGATTATTGTACCACAAAAGAATCTCATCAGGCTTTACAGTTTGATTCTTTAATGCTTCTAATTGTTCGTTTAGATTATCACCTCTTTTATAACCATTTAATATAACTGTAATCATATCTTATTTTTTATTTCATTCAACCAAATTTCTTTGGTATAATACTTTTTGTAATTTTCTTTAGCTGTGTTACTGCATAATTCATAGAACTCCTTATCTTCTCTAAGTTGAATTGCCAACTCCCTAGCTCTCTTTACATTACCAACATCAACTGATGTAAATGGATGTATTAGTCGTTGTGTATCAACCTTTTCGTTACCAATTACAGGTATTCCAAAGTATCCACAATTAAGAGAGAATGTACCAGCAGCAACAGTTGGCATGAGATGTACACCATATTTAAATTTAGATACTTCTTTCATCCAATCCAACCAACTTAATCGTGTAAAGTGGTTCATACCTTCCAATGCACCTTCATTACTACGTTTAGCATGGGATTCTTGCCCCCAAATAGGTATATCGAATTCAGATGCTACCATATAAGATTCAAAACCACCATACCATCGTGCGAAGTTACCACCAATCAAAACCTTATCTTCGGTTTTTGGCTTTATACCTTTGATTAAATCCTCAATCATAAGTGAACGAATAAACTCCACTTTTTTAGTTGGGAATAATCCTTTATAGTAGTTTACATCAGAATCGTTATGTGCAAATATACCATCAGTTTTTGCTAAAAAGTTATAGAACATAATTTGGTCTACAACTTCATAGTCATTCCACCACCAATGTGGTCCTTCTTGAATATAATATACTTTTTTATTTACACTCTTCAATACATCTACTATTGGTTCGTTTAGATATTGAGATGCTGGATTAACTCCATCAGCTATCTTAGAACCTTCGGCTGATAAGAATAACTTACCTTTTGGGAATATGATAAACACTACATCATAACCTTGAACCGATTGGTATTTTGTTAAAGGATGATGAATACCATCTAACGCATTCATCCAAGCAAACTCAGTTCTAGCGTTTGGATGATTATTTGGAATTTTTCCTTCAAATCCCATTTCCGTTAGAAATGCTACTTTCATATCGTATCGTATAATTCGTTTTGTTTTTCCTGTCTTTCTATTTCCTTTGGATGATATATTGAAAAATCTTCTTCTTGGGGTAGTATTGTTAGTGTATTATATCCTTTAATACGTTCATGTACTTTACCTTCCCACTCAATTTCAGAAGTTCTACGATAAATACGAGTTTGTAAATCAGGCCAGTTAACCCAACCCTTTTCATTTACATTCCATCTCCATTTTTGGATATGTGTATCAGTCAAACCTTTAACTGTATTTACTCTTGGTACGAAAAATAAATCAATATCTTTATTAGCTTCCAATAAATCGTGCATATTTGTAATCAAATATTCATTTGGAACCTCATCCGCATCTATTTGGAAGATGAATATACCATTTGCATGATTTTTTAAGTTATTTTTAAAAGATGCGAAATCTTTGTTAAGAGGAAAATTAATCACATTTACATTTGGATGTAATTGTTCAATAATTTTTAAGTAATCGATAACTTCCTTAGTAGCACCATCAGAATCATATTGAATTAAAATTTCATCAGATGATTGAACTCTTGGATGTAAAAAGTTTACTAAAGTAGTAATTTCTTTTATTTCATTACAAACTGTAATTGCATATGTTACATTAATATCCATAATATTGTTTTAGTACGTTTGGTTTTAGATAAAACTCAGTAGCGTATTGAATTCCACCAATAGAATATGTTCTATATGATGCACCCTTTGCTACCAATTCTTTATTATTTTTAATGTATGAATCATATACTCTATTACCACCCTCATCAAACGGAGTTGCTAACTCATATAATGCTATTTTTTTTCTCTCACTCTCTAATAATTCCTCGTCATCACCTTTTGATAACTTTCTAAACCAATTTAAAAATTTGACTGGTTCTATATTTGATAATTTAAGTGCTGATACTTTCTTTCTATAAACACCAGTTACGAATATTAGAGTTTCATCATCTCCCCTTAAATTGGTTCGTGCACCTTCTGAATATTTATATGTTGAAATTTTATAAATTCCATATGGGGTTATTTGTGATTTTGAAACCCTTTCACCCTTGTTCATCATTCCTTTGTATCTTAACGAATAGTTCATTATATTTTATTTAGTTTTGGAAGTTGCATTTTTTGTTTATTTAATTTAGGTAAATTAAATGGCTTTTGCTGTGGAATTGTTGGAATATATTTATCCAACATTCCTTCAAAAATTTCATCCATCTTAGCTAAACTAAAATTGCTTTCTATATTTTGTTTTAAACCAGCTGATTGTGATAAGTATGAATCATATTCGTTAAATACTTTATACATTTTGTTAGCTGCATCTGAATAATTTACAGTAAACCACTTTGCTTCTTTAAGTAGGAACTTATCTGCTGCACTTTCATGTACATTAGTTAGTTCACCTTCTAAAAAGACTGTATGTTCTTTGGGTAAGAAATCTACATGTCCACTCCAACCACTAACCATAATAGGCTTACCAGTTAATGCAAATTCTGCTAAAGGTCTACCATATCCTTCACCTTTTGTGAATGATACCATTGCGTTTACCTTTGAATGATTATATAGTTCACTCATTTCTGAATCATCTAAGTCACCATGTAGTAAATAAATCTTTGGTACATCTTCACCAAATATATCAATTATAGCTTCAATTTTATCTCTGGTGTTCTCCCTATCAATTACCGAAAATCCAGCATGCGATGTTTTTAAGATAAGACCTGGTCTTTTATCTTTAGGTAGATATTTGAAAACAGTAGCGAATGTTTTGATAACCATTCCCACATCTTTTCTATCTTGCCCTAAACTACCCTTCAACCAATGACCCACATATAGGAAGTTAAAATCAGTTTCCAATACATCACCTAAAATATCCACTTTAGAATCTGATGGTAAGTATCTTTCTAAATCAACACCTTCAAATAAAACCTCAACAGGCTTTGTAATTCTATATTCATTTACAATTTGACCTGTTTCTTTATTTTTTTCTTGATATGCGGTTTGTAACATTACATTTTGTGTGAATACTGATGGTACAATTATCAAATCCATTTTATTAGAACCATCTATGAATTCTTTAGGAATTATGGTAGTTTCCACACCTGCAGTAATACCAATATTATAAGTACCCTTTGGTTCAAATTCATTAGCAACAGACATCTGCATAAAGATATCAGGCTTTCTATCCAATTTGGTAATTATGTTTGGAAATACTTTTTTTCCAAATTCACTATCAGGTTTAATCTGATTTTGAGGTGTATTACCCCATCTAGTTGGTACGATTTTTATATCGTATTTATCCATCTTAAATAAGCTTCGTAAGATATCACGAGCGTGGTCACCATAACCACTTCGAGTAAATACTGGAGCTTGATATACTAATAATGGTTTATTCATAACTTATTATCCTTTATATGCTTTAATTTTTTCTATTTTTCTAGTTTCCTTATTAAAATATAATACATCCATTACTTTGATAGTTTCTGATTCTGTATGTATTAGTATCTCGTTGTATGTACGATATTCAAACTGATTACATTCAACTAACTCAAATGTTAAATCACTTTCAAACATTTTCTTGTTCATATCTAATACATTTGTATCACCAAACCATTCACCATTCCAATCATATAATTCAATATTAGATGCATATTGTAGTGATAGTAAATTTAAATCTTTTTTATTTAGATTTTTAAAATATTCTCTCGAAGATATTGTGAAATTTATCATAATTAATTTAATTTAAAAAGTTCGAATCTTTTTCTTGGTTTCCAATTTTCAAAAGTACCTTCAATACCATCTACCATAGTACTACACATATTTTCAACACTCAATCCAATTTCATTAATGAATGCATTTCTACCAATTTCACCATTTTTAATTAGGGTTTCTTTTGGTGTATTGTACATTTCTTCCATAGCAGTTGCTACATCATACACATCAACTTTATCATCCCAAATATAAGGAGTTGGAACTGAACCTGCCATAGTTTGTGCTCTACTCCATACAGGTCTACACCATTCTCCCCAAGTTACTTTATCTTCCCAATCTCTCCATTTATGAAGTGAACCAATCTCTTTATAATCTTCAGCAGTTAGATATTCACCATCTAATTTAAATCCACATTGGTCTTGCAATCCACCAGTAACGTTTACAATGATTGGTGTTCCACTCATAACCGATTCTGCGGTTGTTAACCCAAATCCTTCATTACCAGCAATGTTGATTGTTACATCTCCAATGTTGTATAGGTAATTAAGTTCTTCGGTTGTTCTTCTCTTATCTGAGAATAGTACATTACAATTAGGTGCTAATGTTTTGTGAACTGTTGGTAAATCGGTACCATTGTTATCCACCGGTTGAGTGTGCATTAGTAATGCTACCTTTTCTGCTTTTTCTTTACCAATTCTATCACAAAATTCCTTAAATGCCATAATAACATCAGATGGTTGTTTTCTTCTGATATTTCTATTTGACCAAAAGAATATAAAATCATATTCTTTACCACCTAATATTTCAGAACGAAATTCCGATGGTACTTCAGTTGGATAGTATTCAGTAGATTTTATACCATGTGGCACATATGATACTTGCCAATCTTTGTGGGGTCTCCACGTTGGCTTATCAGTTCTACTCGTAAGACGAGAAACGATACCATAAGTTTGACGAGATATACAACCAATCCAATCACAACTTTCATAGAAGTTTCGATTATATAATGGGTCTGGTAAATCATCCCATATTGCATAGAATAAGATTGGAACATTTTGTCTTACCTCATGCTCCATATCATATAACCAAGTCCAATAACGTGGGTCAGTAAAATGTAAAATTGCATCTGGCTTTTCTGAATTCAGTAATTGTCTTAATAAACCAGCATCACCATAACCACTCCAAGGTAGTATTTTAACACTAGCATCAACTACACCAGTTTTCTTTTGTATATCTAACGATACATCAAGTATCTTTCCCTTTTCAGGATGATTAATAGCTGCTCCCACTTGGAACCAATCATATTTATCAACAGTACCCATAACCAATGCCTTAGACATTGTAGCGATACCACTCGCCATCCTCAAATCATCGGATAGTAATAGAATCTTCTTCTTTTTACTCATAACTTATTAATATAACCTTTTTTACCTTAAAATTGTGAACCGCTGATTTGTAGTTTTAAGTACTCATTCATTTCTTCTCTGAATTGCTCATCAGTCACATACCTTTCTACTGTTCTATTTACTAATTTTTGAAGTGTTACGTCTGATTCAAACGATACTTGTTTAAAATTAGAATATACTCCTTTTATAATTTTTACAGTAGTTAATTTTGTCTCTACACTCATAATATATGTATTATTGTTTCATATATATAAGTATATAGATATTTTATTTTACGATGATTTCTTATCACATAAACCACGTTTACCAAACTCACAGAATCTACAATTCTTTTGCCTATCACCTGGTTGTTTGGGATATTCACGTTCTATAAATTTTCCTTCACCATCAAATACATCATCTACAAAATTAATAAACTCATTATAAATCTTATTTACAGTTGGTTTACCATTTGCTGGAATATGCTTTGACATATAAGGAATTGGGAATGGTGCATCTTCATAAAGTTTTCTTCTCATAATCTGATATTCCACTTTTATTTTATCTAAAGGAATATTGAATAATTCAGAATAGTACTTCTTATAAAGAACGATTTGTGCATTTTTGAACTTATCAGCTTTAGCGTATTTGTTCCAACCCATTGTTGATGTTTTTAAATCAATAATAATGATTGAATTATCTGATAAATCTCTCATTACCACATCAATAAAACCTATAAAACTTACACCTTCTTTTACTTTTGCGTTTAGTGGAATTTCAATTCCTACTAATTCAAATCCACTCTTTGTATAGAACTTATCTAATTTCTTTTTGAACCACTCTAAGATTCTTCTACCATCACCATAGAACTCTTCTAATTCTAACTGAGAACAAATAGTTCCTTCGGATAACTTTTCAGTTTCCTTTGTGTATTCTTTTCGCATCCACTCCAATAAGAGTTTATCTGTATTAATCTCCATTGCCTGCTTTTTAGAAACCCCATACATTACCGAAAGGAAATGTTGGATTGTTTCGTGTATAGCCGTTCCAAAGATTGTATAAATATTAGCGGATGATTCTCCCAACCTATCGATGTATCTCAACTTATATTGTTGGGGACATGCTGAATATGTTGAATATTGTGAAAAACTTACTCTTGCCATAAATGTTTTATTTGTTATACAAATATACGAAAAAAGTTTGGGATTACCAAACTTTTATCAACTTTATTATATTTTAAATTTAGTATTATAAATCAATACTTAGTAATACCATATTCCCAACAGACTCCTCAACATAAATATTTGCAGTATTATCGGTCCAAGTTACCTTAGTTTGAAATGGTAGTTCGGCTTGTAATACAGGTTCTAATGTTGCTTTCATTACCATATCATCTGAGCTGTTTCTGATTATAGAAACCAACTCTTTTACTTTATCCGTATTTGACATAATTATATTTTTATTTTCAATTTTTTAATAATCTTAGGGTCAGTACCATAATCCTCAGATATCTGAAGGATACGTTCTTTACCACTTTTGGAGTTGTATAATATCTTTAAATAACTCTCAGCTTCTAACTTAGAAACTTCATAGTGATTAGCTACCAATTCTACTAACCAACCCTCATACTTATCAGCACCCTTTGGTTTCATATACTTCATAAAATGTCTACCTTTAGGAAGTAAATCAATTAAACAAAGATACATTGCCTTTGGTGGTATTTCTTGAATATGTGGTTGTAATGTTGCTATGGTTTCTACCCACTCATATTTCATAGATAGAAAACGAAGTACCATATAGTTACTCCAAGTTTTCTTATCAGCATCTTCTAACGTATCCCAATATTTGGGATTCTGAACGTTGGTTATTTGTTTAATATGGTCGAATAATCCTGCAGCCATTATTGTTCTCCAGCTTTATTTTTATCCATTTGAATCAATGCTTTCAATTGTTCAGGCATTAACTCTTCACACACTTGTCCACAATTTGCACATAACATAACATCGATAGGAACTACTACATCTTGTGCTGTACCAGTTATTAACTTTGATATCTTACGAAATTTACCAGCAGTTACAAACACATCATCTCCACAATGTGCACATACGATTGGTTTTGATTTTCCTAAATCGATTTGAGGTTGTCCCGCTGATGTGGGTTGTTCACCTACTTTTGGTTTTTGTGGTTTACCACCATTCATTCCTATTACTTTTGTAGCCATTATATTAGATTTAATATTTGTATTAATGTTGCTGCTGTTGGTATTTCTTTATCAATTGATTGGAAATGAGTTCTCTGTCCTTCTGAAATAGCTATAATTACATTAGCCGTACCATTACTAGCATATTCATCCACTTTATCATATAACATAGTGTATAAATCAGTAAAATCGGTTACTCTACTATCTATAATAGCTTGTCTCATCTTAGTGTATTTGTTTCTCTTATCATCAGATGATTTTAAGATATCCAATACTTTCATTTTGTAATCATTCTCCAATAAGTTCTGAGTATCTACTTGTAATTTACCTTTATTAGAGTTTAATTGACAGGTATTGATAATCTTACGAATATCAGGATATCCAGCATCTATAATAGGAACTAAATCCTTTGGTTCAAATGTAATACCCTCAGCTCCCAAAATCTTTGAGATTTGGACTGCAACATCTTTTTTAGTTGGAGGTACTATTTGGAATGATTGACATCTACTTTGGATAGGGTCAATTACCTTTTCAACATAATTACAAGTTAAGATAAATCTACAATGTTGTGAAAATGTTTCCATTAAGTTACGAAGAATAGCTTGTGCATTTGGAGACATGTAATCAAACTCATCCAAAATAATAATCTTCCACTTTTTGAATCCCATTGAGGATGCAAAGTTCTTTACTTTATTACGAACTGTATCTACGTTATTCTCATCAGATGCGTTAATTACCATATAATCACAATCAACTGATTTTACGATTAATTTTGCTAATGTAGTTTTACCAGTACCCGCTTTACCATGTAATAGTAAGTGAGGTACATCACCACTTTCTAAGTAACCTTCAACTTTAGCTTTAAGATGTTCGTTACCTACATAATCTACCAATTTTATAGGTCTCCACTTCTCAACCCATAAACTATTATCTACTTGCTCTTCTATATTTTGTTCAAAAAATGCCATTTATTATTTTTTATTTATTATCTACCTACTTCACTTAATCGTTGAGCTTTAAAATCTTCCCAACTCACACCAATTCCATCTAAATAGTATAAATGGTCAGGCTTCAATCTACCAGAATCATGTAACTTTGAATATCGTTTGATTGCTTGTCTTTTCCACCAATTATTGATATATGGAATACCATCTTCAAACTTCTTCTTCATTTTCAATTCACTTTCTTCAATCTCTGAACGTAAGAATTCAGGTCCATTCTCATACATCATAGCGAGATATACACCTCTTTTAAAACCATGATGATACTCTGATTGTTTGATACCACATTCTTTGAATATCTGTCCTAAAATCTTTTGTTTGATACCACTAACAGGTCCACTTGCACCCTTACCAGTTCCCATAGATTTACCATTTCTAATTCTTTCGTTAGTAATAGCCTTCTCATACCACTCAGAACGATTCTCTTTAATCCATTGATGCCAAGGTTCATAGAACTCATCATCAGGTTTTAACGATATCTTACCAGCTGATTCACCTAACGTTTTAAAGTGAGGAATACCATTATATTGTGAATGGATTCCGTAGAGGGAAGTTGTACCAACACCTATCAATGTTTGTCCATACTTTCTTTTCCAAAATTCCCTTACTTCAGGAACAGTAGTCATCATAGCGGTTAATTTACCACCTAAAAAGTTGTAACCGAGTGGCTGGGTACAAACAATAGTGGAAGCGATAGTGGTGTAGTTTAACTTACCCTCTTGGAACTTATTTTCTTTTTTCCAACCGATATAATCATCTCTTACTTTCATTGAAGTAACATCGGATGCTAGTGATACTAATCCTAATAACTTACCACTTGTCTTATCTTTGATAAAGATTTTCACATTACGACCAGGATTTGCTGTCCAACTCATAGTATGAATCATTCTACGAAGATATGTCCATTTGGTAGATGCGGATGCATCATCTTCAACGATTTCAACATAAGGTTCTAACGATTCAATTTCTTTAATAGTTAGTTCCTTATTGTTGATATCGGTTGGTCTCCACTGGAAATCGTAAAGTGTAGCCATTTGAGATTTATCTCTAATCATAGAGTCCTCTTGCAACTCAACCCATTTTTTGTATAAGGTTTGTTCTTCTACACTCATTGTCATAAGGTAGTCCATATTTTCAATGAGTTTTCTTTTCTCATCTTCAAATACAAATTCAGGTTTTGCTGGTTCGGTATCCCAAAAGCTCATAGTTAGATTCGTTTTAATAGTTATTATTTTATCTCCACGAGATAGTAATTCGATACATACTCTCCTTCGGTAAATGCAACCTTAGATAATCCCTGCGAAGAAATTTGTAGAGATGAAGTTGATGAACCTTTGTTTGCTAATAAGATAGCTTTTAGATATTTTGCTGAGAATGCGATTGGTTTCACATCTCCTTCACACTTACAATCAACTGAGATAGAAATTCTATTTGAGTTAATTGAAGAATATCCTAAGATGATTTCTCCCTTACCATCTTTACAAGTGAATGTAAATGTATCAGCATCTGCCAATGCTCCTTTAGATTTGATGAATTTGTTTACAAACTCATTATCTAATGTAATATCTACATTGAAAGGAGGAAGTGCCTTTAAATCAGGTACCGCTGGGATAACTGAAGGTGCTGCTAACATATACTGCATCTTAGTTCCTTTATCTGAGAACTTTAGTGCACCAGTTACTTCTTCTACTTCAATTGTATTATCCAATACACTTAATAATCCCTTTAACTGAGATGTAGTATAGATTCCAAATTCTCCGGCAGGGAAATCTGAACCTGTTACTGTTACATCTCCTAAGAGAGTTTTATCGTCTGAAATCATTCTAACCGAAAGATTAGAACCTTCAGACTTTACCATTACTGATTCAACCTCTCCACCGAGATTGTATCGATTGATGAAACCATCTAATTTTACTTTTTCCATAATTACGTGTTTAATATTTATTTTTGTTTTACAAATATACAAAATTTATTTGATACTACCAAATACTTTTTGATTTTTTATTTAAAATGAGAAAAACTTCTCTGCTGTTTTTGTTGATGATAAAACTGCTCCCCAATTAAGAGCTCCATAGAAATCTTCCAATTTCTTTAAAAGTTCTCTTTCAAAGATTTTATCATAGTTAATATATGTTGTTACTAATTCCATAATTTGTGGAGGGTCATCGTAACCATTTAATGCAACCGCATCTAACCCAAATGGATTTTGTTTTAAGTAAACCCATTTAATTTTATCACCACCTCTTAAAGGTGCGTATGTTTTATCTAATTTCCAATGCTTTAATAATTGATTATAAGCGATGGATGCTTTAACGTGAGCTGGAGTACCACTAGCGAACTGAAACATTGCCGTTTGGTCTTTCTTCTTTGGCATGTACTTTGCTAAGTTCTTAACTGCTCCTGCTTTAGCTATCTTAACAACATCCATATTCACCAAATCATTCTTAAAGTTATGAATTTTATCAGTAAGTTGTTCTTCAGTATCACCTCTTAGAATTTCAATAAGTACTTCACTCATAAAAGCCCTAAATGCAGCTGGATATGATGAACGTACAACATCCAATCCTTTTACATCTAACTTATCAACTGCCACACCATTATCGGATATAATCCATTGTGCATATCTCTTCTTTGCAATCCAAATACCAGCCTTTGATACAAATTCCTTCTTAATCTCAAATCGATGTTTATCGATATTGAATACTTTCTTAGCCAATATATCATAAAAATCATTTAGATAATCTTGTACTTCACCAGCTATATCATTTACATAACCAGCTATTGTTTCTTGGTTATTATCTCTCCAATTAGGAATTCTCTTATCCATTAAAGGAGCTGCTGAAAAGAATACTGAATCCGTATCAATATAAATGTTAGAATCAGCATCAGGCGTTTCCAATTCTTTATTATATTTGATGTTAGTCATATCAGCAGTTGATTTAATCACAGTTTGACCTGTTGTTGTTACTGCTGTAGCGTTATCCACATCATAGAATCGGAATGCTGGTAATCCTAATACTCCATATAATGAGTTTAGAAGAATCTTTTGTACTAACTGTCTCTTCTTATAGAATGCGTACTTTTCTTTATCACCACTCTCACCATACTTCTTTTCCAACTTTCTAAACTCTACCCTTTGTGAGAACCACAAATCTAAAATATCAGGAATACAGCCAGGTTTATCAGTTTTATACATAACACCATTAGATGCTATTGAATATTTACTTTTATCAAATAACTTTTTTAAGTTTTCTCTCGTTATCCAATTATCACCTATTTGATATTCATCTACTTCATTTTTGATGAATTTCTGAGCATCCCAATCTTTAATTTTACCAACTTTAGTTTCTGGTGAAATATTGATACTCATAATAATTGATGGATATAGTGATGTTAAATCTAAATCATAAATCCATTCATACTTACCAACAATTGGTGCTTTTACATAAGCTCCGATAAACTTCTCTTGCTTATTTTCTTTAAGAGCTTCCATTCGTTCTCTTCTATCAGCAGGTTTGTTAGGTGCTACAATACTTTTTCTTTTCAAATAAGTTAAAAGTGCACCTTCTAAGTATTTTGATGAATAAACAAAATCTTCATATGGAACATGTCCAGCGTGACAGATACCTCTTGCAGTATCAATGAATTGTAGTTTTCTATCAAACTCAACTACCAACTCCACATCTACTAAGTTATATTCAATAAACTTCTCAATATCTTCTTTGAATAGAATATCCAAATTTCCTTCATATTCAATCTTACCTCTACCCAACTCTCTCTGTCCAATAGAATCTAATCTATATGAATCTAATTCCTGATATGTAAAGTTTTTGTAAAGTGAAAGATAATCTAAATAAGATACACCAGCCATAAAGTATCTCTTACGATAAGGTGACCAAAAACACTCACCAATTGGTGATAATCTATTAGCGTGTCTTTTACCTAATAATCGTTTGATACGATTATACAACATTGGTGTATCAAAGTAATCGATATTCCAACCAGTTACAATAGATGGGTTTATCATCTCATATAACTCCAAATACTTCATTAACATATCCTCTTCAGTTCTGAAAGGAAGTACAATAGCTTTATCAGTTTTCTTCTCCAACATCTCACCAGCTTTATCCATAACCAATACCCAATACTGATTGGTAGCTGAATCATGAAGTGCAATTGAAGTTAACTCATTAGTAGCTTCTTCTGGATTAGGTAAACCACTCTCCATTTCACACTCAATATCGTATGTAAGGATAACGTGTCCTTCTGATGGTAAATCTGAATCGGTATAAGTATCTACCAATACTCTCGTAGTTTCAGGTACATCACTTTCGAATAAATCAGGATCATCCTTAGTGTATTTATAGATTTTAGTTACCTTATCACCATATAGTGTATTGTATTCACCATTTTCAGTTTTTTGATAAGCGTAACGAGTATATGGGAAACTTCTATA
>Ga0209603_1001924_pt1 | contig 20340 bp, 21 predicted proteins | sample COGITO_mtgs_1206_FD_184812 | JGI IMG/M metagenome (GOLD analysis project Ga0209603, IMG submission 184812) | Pelagic marine microbial communities from North Sea - COGITO_mtgs_120607 (SPAdes) (version 2) | ecosystem: Environmental > Aquatic > Marine > Epipelagic ... | reverse complement strand
GTTCGAGGAAGCTGCCGCGGCGTGAACACCGAGTTCACAAGAAGTTTTCTACAGGCCCTTTTACATCTCCTTCCATGAACCGAAACGCGCTCTCCTCGTTTGTGCCTACAAAAATGGGACACGACGGACCAAACGCCTTCAATACCAACTTTACAACTGCGTTGACGGGGGTTGATCCGGAAACGATTGCCAGTCGTTTGTTCTTGGAGTTGAGGTCTGTCTTGTGTTGCAATGCCCATTTGATGCACTTGAAGATGATTTGTCTAGAGGGAGTTTGACAGTTTTTAAGATTCCAAGTTGTCATGAACGAATCCTCTCCTGGCTTCATGAGATCTTCTGTAATCTCAAAAAGCTTTTCCACGGAGGTCTCGTCCACGGTACCAGAGGAAAGTGCCTGAATGTTCAAGTGCCGATTGGATGGAGTAAGTGTAACGAGTACACATGCGGATTGGAACAAAACGTTGGAAGCATACGTCATATCATTCACGCGTGTGTGTGTGCATGTGTGTGTATTCACTTTATTAAAAGTAAACGCAGTAGCGTGCCGCGCCTCCCGCCGCGTCTCAAACAAATATGTAATTAATAACATACCTTCCATTAGACACACTTTTCTGTGCTAATGGAAGGCAAACAGAAGAATCGACGCAACCTCGAGTTTGACATTAAAAATGTACTGATCAATGCAGAAGAGGAGGAAGAAGAGGAGGAAGAGAGGACGCTTGTTCCCTTGGCGTGGTGGTGGACTGCATTTCGTATCTTGTGTGGTTTTGTCACCACTTTTATCGTAATAATGCTTCTTCTCCTCATTGTTGGACCGGTGAAAACAGCAAGCAACCAAGTGGTGTCGAATTCGACGAATTTGACAAATTCAACTGTAATCTGCCAAGACACGTGTGGCGAATATGAAGGAAACGGAATCTGCAGCGACGGAGGACCTGGATCTGAGTTTTCGAATTGTGAATACGGAAGCGACTGCACCGATTGTGGAATTCGAATGTATCGACCACCTCCAAGCTCCCCAACTCCTCCGCCTCCAAATCCTCCGCCTCCAACTCCTCCAATCCCTAAGAGCCCTCCACCTCCAACTCCGCCTCCGTCTCCGCCGCCAACTCCGCCGCCTTCTCCTCCTCCAACTCCGCCTCCGTCTCCGCCGCCAACTCCGCCTCCATCGCCGCCTCCGTCCCCACCGCCAACCCCACCTCCGTCCCCGCCGCCAACTCCACCTCCGTCTCCGCCCCCGTCCCCGCCACCGTCCCCACCGCCATCCCCACCGCCAATTCCACCGCCATCCCCGCCACCCTCTCCACCGCCTTCGCCGCCGCCCGACCCACCGCCATCCCCACCGCCAATTCCACCCCCAGCACTTCCGTCTCCACCACCCGCATGCATGCCCGGAACCGTTGCCGTCACGGTGGTCGACAACAAGTACTACTTTGATGGAGTTGAAGCGGCAAGTTACTCGGTTGGGCCCCACACGTACACCTTCACCGGCGTGCCGAGCGGCCACAAGATGGCCTGGATGGGCAGCCCTGCGAATACCGACTGGGACAACGCTCCTGGCAACAGCAATGGCGTCATCGCCCAGGTCATCGATTCTATAATGAGAAGATTCCGCTACGGCGATGCGCAACTGGTAGTGTCAGGATCGTTTTCGCCAAGCTACTTTCGTTGCTACACGCATGGAGACATGAACGGTGTCTCCGATATGATCGTCTACAACCCAGCCTGTATCCTTTCCAGTCCGCCTCCCTCTCCTCTGCCTCCCTCTCCTCCTCCAATTCCACCACAAGTGCAATACACTGAAGTTCCAAACGATAACTGTGACATTTTGCTTACGCAATCCGAGTGTCAATCCATTGCGGATTTCAATGAAAGATCAATGACCATCATCAACACGCCTTCGGCCGCACCCGCATGTTATTTGCAAACGTACAACAACATCTATTTCTTCAACGAAGCCCTCACGTCAACAGTCACGTGTGAAGTGTCGGACTACGCAACCTGTCTCTGCGGCATTGCGTCTCCTCCTCCGACACCTCCACCACCTCTACTTCCCCCTTCTCCTAGCCAACCGGTTGTGATCCAAACGTCTTCCGATTGTGTGACCCACACCACCGAACGAGACTGCATGCTGTTTGCAGAACGCCGAGGCGGCATGTTTTTTGCAGCGTCATTAACAAATGCACCAACTGGCTGCTCGTGGAACCCAACCTCGGTAAACAGGCTTGTTGTGTTCAATACGATCACAACGGCAATCACGTGTCTCGACTACAGTATGCAAAGCCCTTCTGGGCAATGCGTGTGCGTGGAGGAGGAGTAGAAGAGTAGAAGAGTGTAATAAAACTTGATGTTTCAAACCTATAATTTCTTCCATACAATACTGTTACACTTGAACCCGGACCCAAACGCAAGCTGAAGCACCTTGTCTTTCGGCTTCACTCTCTTCTCTTGCTCAAGAAAGTCGAGTTCGTACCAAATGGACGACGATGACGTGTTTCCATACTTGTAGAGAACATGTCTGGAAGGTTTCATGTCGTCGTCGGAGAGTTTCAGCTTTTCCTGCAGCGTGTCGAGTACGGCTCTCCCTCCTGTATGGATGCACAAGTGCTGAACGGCGCGTTTGATGTGTGGAGTATAAGTGATCTTGCGTTTTCCATTCTTCCTTTGAACCGACAATGCCACTTTGATCTTTTCTACAATGGGCAGCACTTTGATCGCAATCGTCTTCAGATTCATGGCGATTGTCTTTCCAGCAACGTCTGTAATCTTCTTTGAGAGAGCAATTCCTTTGTTGCCTTCCTCGTCCTCCGTCTCGTAAACGGACTTGTAAGACTCGTCGTCTGAAACTTGGGTGCGGCAAAGGCTGTGCAGACTGTACTTGGATGCGCCACTGTAATACCACTTGTTGGACAGCATAATGGCTGCCCCTCCGCTTCGGAACAGAGTATTCTGAATCAGCATCGACTTTTCGTGTCCATGGTAGATGCTCTCGGAGATGAGTTCTGTGCTGAGCACCACCACATTCGAGTGCGAATTCGACTTGAGAAAGTCTCTTGCCAAGTCGACTGCAATAACGGACGCAGAGCATCCTTGCCCAGAAAGGTTGTACGTTTTGACTTCTGCATTCAACCCATACCTTTGGCAAATCATGGCGCACAAACTTGGAGTCGGAGAGAACAGGCTGCAGTTGACAATCAAGCAATCGATTTTTTGAGGTTTGATGCGCGTTTTTGCCAATAGCTTGTCCATGCACTGGAATAGGATTGTCTCGGCCTCTTCCCGAGTGTGCTTCATACGAATGAAATGTTTCGGAATTTCATTGTCGTTTTCATCTCTGTACTGCACGATTGCAGGCGGCCACGCAGTCGCATCTCCCGTCCCCGAGTTGGCGAGTATCTTTTGTTGGAACTGAGCATCGAGTTCAGAGTGGTGTGCAAGACCACGCCTCTTCCTCTCGGAAGACAGGTTGCGTATAATCTTTCCAATGTCCTTGTGCGACACCTTCCATTCTTCCGGAGGTTCAAACACTGCAAAGTCCAATAGATGTACATGCTTCTTGTTTAGTTGAAGCAACAACAGTAGTAGTAGTAACACAAACGGTACGATAACCAGTATGGAATTTTGTATTGCGGCATGCACTAATAGACCAATCAGAGGCGTTACTATTTTCCACTCTGGGGCTGCCATACGGACAACAGACTGTTCCCTTTCAAACTGATCACCCGTGGACATGTGAAAGTGCTTTAGCAGTGATGCAGTTTCACTGCTCCAGTTGCTCATAAAAGGGCGTCGGCCAAGAAAATGGGTAAGCTGCATCCAGTGTGGTTTCAGACGTGAGCACGGATCGCATGGTTTTCTTGTCTTCTTCGTCCGTCATGAATGTCTCAAAGTTGCCAACAAATGTGTATTCAGGAGGAAACGAGTTTAGCAAAAACACGCGAACATTGAACAGAGCAATGTTTAGCTCAGTCAACCTGGAATATGGAAAGCCAGGAAACCGGGAAAAATACTTTGAAAGCGCACTTCCAAGCGAGTTGAGCAACTGTAGATACTCGCTTGAACTCGATACATTTTTAATGTGTCGAAATATTGGCAGCAGCAGACTTTTGTAAAAGTTGGAAATGTGAGCTTCATCCAACGCTTGGTATCCATCACGCACAAGCGTTTTATACTGATTCTTCGACATATATGTCACCAATGCTTTCAAGAAGGGGCCAAAATGGTATATTGGCATTTTAGAAAGCACGTATTTCAACGTCCTGTTGGCTGAAAGTATGGCACGTGCATTCAGCATTTGAGTTATGATTGCAATGTTGAAATTTTCAATGTCAATTTGCACACCTTTCCATGCATTGTTGACAAAGAATTCCCATGCACGATCAGTTGACTGGTAGACCAAAACATTTGCAAACTCTTCAAAGAAATCAACAATTGGCTTGAAAGGTACATAGTTGTTGGCGACCCATACCCATGCCGATACTGCATTCTTAAAATCTTCAAACGGCTCGTATCCTGCCACCGAGTAGTTTATTATTCTTTGTTGCCACTCTCCCAAGATGACGCCTGCAGGGTACAACACAAAGTTTCTTGCCGTTCGAGAAATGTCTTGGCAGTAAACCTGAAACAGCAATCTTGGGTAGTTTGGATCTTCAGGTACAAGTTGTGGTCCAGTATAGTACAAACCTCCCGTGTTGGTGATGAGAGGCATTCTGAGCTCTCTTAGCACCATGTACCACGCATCGGTATTGTTGAGTTGCCTATTGGTGGCCAACAGATTTGTTACTTTTGTGCAAAGATTCATGAAACTGTTCTCTTCACGATTACTTTCGTAGAAAGCAATTAGTATCAACGGAACGAGCATGCGCAGGTTTTCTGGGTTTGAAAACGCCCCTTCTTGCTGGGCTCCTGGTTGAATTGGTTGTACTCCAAACGTAGGGCGCGGAACGTGCGTCAACAGAGCAGACGGAGGGTGCTGAATCATCCTTGTCCATGCATCCTGTGCTGCTGGGTGGATTGTGGAAGTTGGGGCAGCTGGAGAGGCAGGTGTGGCTGGAGCAGTCGGCGACGGCGCCTTTGGGGTTGTGCCCGTTCTACGAACTGACATTTTTGAGCAAGTTTCAATTCTATTTGTACTTTTTGTTGACTGACATATTGTAAATATGCAGCAACCATACAGCCTTCGCAGGCAGCAAATTCAAAATCGTCCACCAAAGACAGAAGACTCGTTTTTCGCATGGCTTCAAGGTGCAAGTAAACCAATCGTAGCTGTTACGACTGTTGTCGTATTCTTCGTGATTGTGTTGATTTCGATGGCCGCATCCGAACCCGCATCGCCTCATCCTCCTCCCTCTCCGTCTCCGCCTCCACACCCACCATCGTCTCCGCCTAGAGTGCCAAGTTACAACGTGTGGATGCTTCCAAATGACAAGTGCGAATACAAAAACGCAGATGAAACGTATGTATACTCGTCTCGTGCAGAAGCCTTGTCGGCATGCGAAGCTGCAGGGTGCACTGGCCTTGCGGATTGGAACTTGGTCAACGACGTCTCCTTTGTCTACAACAAGAAGACGGGGCCTGACTTTCAACGAAGGGGTTCTCGGTGTGCGGCTCAGTGGTGGGCTTCGTACGTGACCCCAGCAAGCTCTGGAATGGCGTGGTGGATGTCGGAAACCGCATCGGAATGTGGATCAAAGGGATGGAATGCGCACACTGGAAAGGCGGCGGCGGCGTGCATAGGTTGCTCGAGTGAGATCAATTTTTGTTCTCCGCCGCCTTCGCCTCCGAGTCCTCCAGTGCAACCGTTTGTTTCGAAGCCGAATGGCGATTGCATCACTCATCTCACCGAACAAGAATGTAAAACAAAGGCGGCGCACATTGGGTACACATTGAGTGTGGCTTCGAGCACCACCGTTCCTCCAGGCTGCACGTCCATTCCCATCGTGTCTGGCGCGTACTATTACAATACCAACATGGAGTCGACGGCGTCTTGTGTCGGCGATGTAACTCGACATTGCCTGTGCGGAATGGATCCTCCGTCTCCTCCTCCCTTGCCTCCAAAGCCGCCTCCGTTGCCGCCACATCCTCCTGCAAGTCCTCCAGCTCCGATTCAGCCACTGTACAGGCAGGTCAGTCGGCAGTGCGATACTGACCTCACGGAAATTGAGTGCCGAACGTGGGCAAACAACGAGGGACGAACGTCGTTTGTCAGCGTGAACATTGACTGGATTCCCAAGGGCTGTACCTTTTCTCAATCCAATACGTACGCATATTACAACGCGCATCCTAATCCGATTACTGATTGCGCGTTGAGCGTGCATGTCTGCATGTGTGGCGTACCGGTTGTGACTCCGAAGTGAATCGACGCTATCCTTTATTAGTTTTTGTAAACACACATTACGTAAAATGTTGCAAAATGTTTCGTGAGTTCTTTTGCTCAGGTTCAAAGTGGCAGTTTGTATTTGCATGGGGTGGGTTGCTTGTCTTTATTGGACATTCCGCCTTCAAGGCCTACTTGAAGGCAGCACTGAACCAATTCTATGGACGGTTTTACGATTCCATGCAAGAACGCGTCGTCGACTTTGGAAATTCCACCAATATGACCGACGTGGATAGGCTGCACTTGCAGGCAAAGCGTTCAGAGATTATGGATTTGCTCATTGAGTTTTGCATCATCGTAGCTCCCAGCCTTGCCGTGCATCCAGTTGCCAAGTTTGTTGGTTCTTGTTGGAAATTTAGCTGGAGAATTAGCCTTGTAAACTCGTACCTTGCTCACACAGACGTCAATTCTGAACCGGTTCCAAACGCCGCTCAACGCATTCACGAAGATACAATGCGATTCGAGTCTGGAATCTACAGCGCCGTTTCGATTGTACTCGACTCTGTTCTCACACTGTGCGTCTTCATCCCAATTCTATTAGACTGTGGCAAGAAGGCGCATCCAGAATGGGTGCCAAGCTGGTTGGGAGATGCGTGGCTTACTGCGATTGCAGTTCAGTCCGCGGTTTACGGAGTTTCGATCAGTGCCTTTGTTGGTAGAAAGCTCGTCGACTTGGAGATCAAGAACCAGGACGTGGAAGCCAAGTTGAGAACAAAGCTTGTTCTCTTGGAAGAAATGCCTACTGTATTTGTGGAGGACAGCATACTGCTTCCACCGGATGCGGAAGTCGTGATGGTTCAGGCTCGAATCGTAGAAAATCCAGACTCGGAATTGGAACCTTCACGTGCTCCTCCCGAATGGAATCCCCTCCATGCCTTTCTCAGAGTACTACACGACTTGTGGCAAAACTACAAGCGTTTGTTTATAGAGTTTACAAAGTTCAATACGTGGGTTTCCTTGTACGACCAAGTTCTTGTCATCGCACCCTACTTTTTGGTGGCTCCACTACTGTTTTCAGAAGACCCAGCACGCAGAATCACACTTGGCACTCTGACCAAGGTTGTGAATGCATTCGACAAGGTGTTCAGTTCTCTTTCCGTGGTTGCTGAATCTTGGGCAGACATCAACGATTTCCGTTCAGTTGTGAAACGACTGAGGTTTTTCGAAGAAAGAACTTATAGTAGACGAGCATTCAATCGGAAAAGAGTCTACTCCAAGATTTCAGAATCTTGTGTTTCGTCAACGCATCCGACACGCACAGGTCCAGTGCGAGCTGCAGACGTACCAGACGTTTCGAATGTTGTAGACGAAAGAAGCATCGAACTTGTAACTTCTGACAAATCCGTTACAATAGTAAGGTAGAGCATGTTTGTGAAACGTTTCAGTTGTTTTTTGTGAGTGTGCTCTTGGCGTAGACGAGTGTAATACGTAAAACAAAAAGTAGGGTGAGAGCCCCCCACCCCTTTTGCCTTCTCCACCCTTGGGTCTGACCTTTGCTCACTCGTATCGCAGCAGCAGTCGTCCGTTACACGAAACGTTTCAATACTTTGCAAACATGATCTACGACACCTCGACCGTTACCAACCTGATGCGCAAGCACCCTATCACCTCCCTCTCCCAGCTCAAGACCTTCCTCAAGGAGATCGAGAGCCTGCTGCCTTCCCGCACCGACAAGGACAAGCCCATCTTCGAGGTTCGCTTTTCTGGGTTCGGTTCGCGCGCCGACCCGGAGGCCATGCTCGAGGCGGCGAAGAAGTCGATGGCCGCCATGGGCATCGAGAAGGGCGACCGCAAGATCTTCTTCTTTGACGGCGACAACTTTAGCATGGGCAGCTTCACGAGTGTGGTGCACTCGATTTGGAAGTCGGACCCCAACAACACTGTCATTGTCCCCGTTCGCGGCCCTCCGCGCGAGGGCACCAACCACGACGGCTTCTTCGAGTCGTGGACTGGCATCCCGATTTACTTGCTCGAGCTCACCGAGGACATGCGCACCGAGTCGCTCAAGCACGTGACCGAGATTGTCGGCCCGGATTCGGCGTCGCGTGCCTCCTTGCGCATCCTCGACGAGAAGCAGCGCGACTACACCAAGCTCGGTTGGTGGTGCATTCTCAACCTTCCCCTCGACGCCATCATTTCCCTGGGAGGTGGCGATACCACCGGCAACGAGGCCAAGATGTACACGGCGTACAAGGAGGCCAACGCTGAGACTGTGATTGCTCCCAAGTGGTTTGTGCACACCCTCGACCGTGCCGGCGCCAAGGAGGGCGACGAGCGCCAGAAGTGCGACGAGTTCCTCGTCACCTTCAAGATGGACATGGATGCTGAGATGGCCAAGAAAAAGGGCGAGAAGAAGGAGGAGGAGGAGGGCGCGGACTCCATGCCCGTGGACTAAAAGTCTACTCCACTGCGTCAGCTGTACGACTCGTCGAGGTCTACAGGATACTGGATTGGGAAATCCGACAGTTCGGTTACTGCTTGAGGAGAAGAGAACGCTGCAAAGGGAATTGCAATTCCTAAAAACTGTCCGTCTGTCAAACTCCTGTCAAACGTTTCACCAAGCAAAAAGGCTCCTGCACGGTCGGTAGATTCAAACATCGATCTGTAAACTGGCGTTTTGAATGAGCTCAATTTGAACAATTCGACGCTTCGTGAGTAGGCTCTTCCATTGTAGACAAAGGAACTTGACTCCTTGTTGACAAATGGGTGGATCAGCTTTCCCGAAAAGTCCATGGTTTCAAGCCATCCAGACAAGATTGGATTGAGAACTGTAGTTGCAAGTTCGACGGTTGTTGTGTGGTAGCTGTAGATTGACTTTAGCATTTGAGCTCGTTCAAACGGATCATAGGAAAAGGGAGCGGTGATTCGTACGTCGGTTGCGTCAAACCTAAGAATGTACTTGTACCCACGAAGCGACTTGTGCTCCATCAACATCTCGCCTGTATAGAAGCGTGACAGCATTCGCTGCTGAAATCCACGAAAGGTTGCGCCAACCCTCTCAGTGCGAAACAAGTCTCCATTCCTATGAGCTGCTTTGGTAGCATTCACAATGGCCGCAAACATTGGCCTTAGATGCATTGGAAGCGCCATTGGGTTTAGGTTGAGTTTGAAAAACATGACTGCACTCAATGTCTTGCTTCTCAGAATTCGCTTTTGTGTCATGAGCAAGTCTTCGTGAAACATGACAATTGGATACTGACGTTTCTGCACGTTGAAGAATTGAATCTGCAGCTGCTTTAAAAAATGTCCAACATTGTAATCCGGTGTATGTCTGTGACCCTTTGTACAGTCTATTCCGCAGTTTGAAGCTGGTGTGTGCACAACAATGGCACAGCAGCTCATACTTCCAATCGCTCGATTTGACATTGCCACTTACGGTTTGTCAGTGGTCTCGGCATTCACGCTCGAGATATAGCGTTAAAGAGCATATGGCGTTTCTTTTACAGTTTTTGTAGAAACGGCCGTCATAAGACGATGCAAACAGCTTTTACGTTTGAATCTATTATATCTTCTAAGAATCAACGCGTTGTATATGTTCCACAAACTGGTTACGAGAGTCGTTCATCATGGAATGGAACGTGGGTGTGGATGCTGGTGAGCTTCTTGGGACTCTTTGCAGTCTCTGCTCTCTTACTCGAGCTTGTTGTTTATGCCACCTCGCCAGTTATGCCAGGTTCGGCACTCTGTATTTCAGCTTATATTGAATCGGATGCAAACGCCAATCGAATCCGTTCTGTGTTGGGAAGCCCAAGTGGGTTTTCTTCCTGTGCAGTTGTAGGATCGGCGGGTTTCCTTAGACTCCAACGCATTGGAAAGGAAATTGATGGCCACCAATTTGTGATACGCGCCAACCTTGCACCCGTCACCGGATATGAAGCAATTGTTGGGAGCAAGACGAGTCTAAGGGTTGTCAATTCTGAGGCACTGGGTTCCATTCTGCACGAGAAATCGTGTTCAAATTCAAGCTCAATTATAGCTTCAATGTGTCCTTCCTACCCAGTCTATCTCAACACTGCAGATCGGTGGATGGTGTCCAATTACAAGAAGCTGTGCACTAATACGACCGTGTTTGATAATAACGATCTCGATGCGTGGGACCCAGCCTTACATGCACAGTGGCAAGGAATTGGCACAAACTTGATGTCGGGGGCGTATGCGATCGCGATCGCCCTCAAAATTTGCCCAAATGGTACCACAGTTTATGGCGTGTCTCACGAAGATACGTTTGAGCTCAACAACAACCAATCTGCAAGCTACCATTACTATGACGAAAGAATGCAGTCTACCAAGGACTCGTTGCCAAAGAGCGCTGTTGCTCTATCCAGGTTTTCCAAAACGCAAGGCGCCTGCCTCCAACTCCACTCACCTTCTGACTTGTATTCAAAATTTGAGCTTCCGGTTAAAAATCAGTCTCTAAAACTTGGAGATGCGCTTGTAGACGACGTGATGCACAACAAAGCACGTAATACCTACCTCTCGCATGAACGTCTATGTTTGTAAAAAATGTGACAAGTAACACTGCTATCTCTTCTTTCATTACAAGTCCACCTATTTAATTACACAACCGACGTTGGTATTTTTCTCAAGCAAACATGTCTCAAAGGGAAGGTGTGCCTCAAACAACATGGTCGGCCTACCTTCTCGGCTGGACGAGTTGGCTTCTCTGCATGGATTCCACACCCAACGAATGGCAGCAGATTTGGAACGGAAGGAATTCTCTGCACCATGGACACGCTCCCCGACCATATGGAGTATACACTGGACATCACTCCTACACACGCGCCGACATGGTGATGCCTGAACTTGCACCTTCTTCCGACTCAACGTCTGTTCACAACTCTCCCAAGCTCGCAACTTCAACTTTACAATCCAAGTCGTTTGCAACAAACGGATTTGACAATTAGTCTTCGATTCCAAGCCCGATGCGAGCACGCTTGTTGAGACTTGCGTCCCACGCACTCTTGATCATTGCTGCAGCACTGTTGACGTTTTGCACATTCGAATTCCACGTTGGGTTGTAGGCAAGGCGAACCGCCTCACGAAACACATCCTCCACAAAGTCGGAGGGAATCATATTGGCGTATTCGGCAGGAAGCTTCTTCTTCCACTCAATTATCATGCGAACCAGCGCCGGAATGCTCCCATTTTTACGGTTGAGAAAGATGCCCACTTGGCCAAAGAAGAAGATACCGATAGGCTCGAGGGAATTCTCAAATACATACGGCTTGTCAATGTCAACATACTCTCCTCCAAACAAGACCTTGTGCATGACCACTTGCTTCACCGACATGCGAAAGTGCATCGAAAGCTTCCTATCGAGGTCTTCCGCCTTCAAGGGGTCAGCATTGGCGTCACGAATCTCGTTTGCCTTGTCTTTGACCGACTTGATGAACTCATCCGCCGCTCCGGGATCAATTGAGTTTTTGACGTTCCACGCCCAGTTGTTTTTGCGACCTGGCTCGGGAGACCACGTAGTGGCAACGTCAAACACCTTTTCCCATTTTTTGGAGTTGGACGTTCCAGCTTCGAGTTCGAGCCACCCCTTGAGAGACGCCATGTAAAACAGACTTTTATAGTTGTACATTTCTTCGGACATTCCGGCTTGTGGAATCGAACTTCCACTCGCGCCACCGTCCATTCCGACGGAAAGCACATCGTGCAGGCTCAAAAGGGGCTGCGCAGCAGCAGCAGCAGTAGTAGTTCTGCGCGACATTGGGTTGTTTAATTACATGTCTTAAAATACAACCTTATCAAGGGCAAAAAACGCAAATGGTTTATGAAAAAACAAGGCTTCTCCATTCCACATTGTCGTACCACTCATTGGCTCCAGTATTGAGCAACGGATTTGACCAGTTTAACATTGAATTGTACAGTTTGTTGACTCGCTCTTCTGCAGGGCTAATCGGGTACGCTTTTGCCAAAGATACAATCTGAGCCGCATACATTTTTTGTAAACGGGAAGGAGGTTTCAAGTCGCCAGAATACGTAGCTCTCATATAAAGCCACTTTCGAGCAATCCGAGCACGCTGTTCGAGGGGAGGAACGTAATGGAGTTCTCCGTTGAAACGGACGAGCGTTCTAGGAATTGCAAGTTGGCCATTGTCTTGATCAAGCCATAGCATGAGTGGGTAATTGGAACGTTGAGAGTTGGCGGTTCGCGTGGCAGTCATCCAACCAATCGGATCATTTTTGGCGGACGTGTCCTCGGATACCACATGACTGCGAGGGACCACGTGCTCGACCGACCACAATCTCCTTTCCATCACGTCGTCAATGTCCAATTCGTCGTATGGAGTCACGTAATTCGCATCTTCTCCATTTGGACCAGGCTCGTCCTCATCTGCCTCTGCAGCAACGGCGTGCATCAAACGTTTCTTGTCTTTTCCAGTCAAGTTTTCCCACTTTTTGAAGTTGGGACGTTTCTCTCCGCAAGCGCTTAGCCATCTTACTTTTATGAAACGTTTCGAGGTGTGGTCATTGATGTTTAGTGTAGACAAATTTGGAAAGGACATCCTTTACTTTCAAGGGGGAACAGTACCGTCTTATCCACGTCAATCTTTTGTTGACTCTTACACTCGTATCTCAGCCAGGTATTCGATGACAACCGAACGAAACGTTTCAGGCAAATGTTCGGACGTCAACGACTTGGACGTTGTCAACGCTGCCAAGACTTACAATAACAATCAGACTTCGGTGATGACGATTTCAACGGACAAACTTCTCGTTATAATCGACTGGCATGGACTGCTTGTCGCGTGTGGGTATCCGGATAGGAATGCAATCTTGATTGTGGAAAGACGCTGGGATTTTAACGACGTGGTGCACTCACTTCCGCAGAGCATCAGCTCCGTTGCCATGAAGAATGTGGTTGCCCTTGTCGCTCGTGTCAACATGGAGCGCGCCTGGGGTGTGAATGAAGGAATGACGCTTGCAGAGACACTGCAGATGATGGCCAACTTGAATGTTTAGTGGAATTAGGCCCGCGCAGCCACAACCGAATTGAGCGACCACTTCTCGAGGAGCGCCTGGACGGGTGCAGGGGCCGATGGAATCATGAGCGGTTCCTTTTCTTCCGGAATCGAAGCCCACCAACGGCGCGAAAAAATAAGATTGATGAGCATGAGGTTTACAAAGAGGACTCCTCCAATGTAGGCTGAAAGAAACGTTGCAATGTACTCGAATGTCGAAGTTGGGGTTGTCGAAACAAAGCCGATTCCAGCCTGAACCGTTGAGGAATCGTAGACTGATATGAGAAGAGTGTCCAGGAATTTGGCCTGGTGAAAGGGATCGGTGCTGTCTTTGCTCCAGATACGTGCGCAATTGTAAAGTGTTCCGAAAAACATGGTCACGTTGAGGATTTCGGCAAAGATACCGAATAGAGTTTCTGGGTTTTTGCGAGCAGCGTTTTTGGTTCCAATTTTCACGTACGACATCCACAAAAGGTAGAGCACAATTGATCCGTGAATGCTAGGAAGGTAGATCGCTACGCCCTTACGAAGCGTTTCTCCATTGCCTGCCGCGTCGACAAAGAATCCGACAAGTATCATATGCCCGAGTTGGAAAAGGAAGAGGCCCACATCCCAAAGAGTGCCCATGAGAGCCGCATTCCTGGCGCTCATGACGACAAGGAAGAAAAGTCCCAGTCTTCTCCCCTTCTATTGTTATTTTTTAAATACAGTTTATTCACACTTTGCTTCTGGCTGATTTATCGAGTCATCACTAATTGTTTACAAGCTACGAGTGGCAATGATGCCTGTTTCTCACCCATTTTTGCATTCACAACAATGACTGTAGGTTCGTCCGAGTCGTAAAACCCGCGCCTGTTTCGGTACCTCTTCTTTCTTCGAGTGTAAGTTCGAGGAGGCTGTCCAGGTGTGATGACGGTACGTTCTTCCACGACTACGATTTGGTCGTCTGGACGAGTGGCTTCTCGACACAGGTAGAGGCAGCATAGAGTTGCTAGAATCGTACCAGCGACATTTCCGCCAGAGTTTCCGTTTGCCATGAGTTTCCGTTTGCCAGTAAAAGTAAAAGCCGCTTGTACTTTTACTGTGAAATCATGTGTTTATCTTCACCTTCTTCTACGACTGAGTTTATCTGTATGGATGTAACGACAGACCTCTTCCCTCCAACAATGTGCACCAAACTCGTCTCAAAGTGTTTTCCATAGACTCTGTCCAGCCGAATCGAATTTGAAAGAAGCCACCTGCGTAAAAAGCAGTCCACGTCGTACCTGTCCAACCCGTCGCATTCGGCCGCGTAACTTGCTCTGTCCAATCCAAATGTCAGCAAATCGCAATGCTTCATTGCTTGTCCAATTTTGAAATACGTGTCCGACACCACTCTAGGAATCATTGCCCACCACGAAAGCAGCAAGTGTTGTCGTAGTGGGTAGCCGAATACGACTTTGGATTGCGAATAAGTAAATTGTGGATTTTTTACGGGGATTGAAAACACCAACTCCGGTCGCATTCTTAAAATCCAATCGTACTTTTGAGCACGTTGGTGTTCGTGTAGTTTGATCAAGTTGTAGCCCTTTTCTGCCCACAGAAACTGTGCGTACTTGGACCTGTATTGAATGTACGAGCAATTCACTGGCCTGAGACTCGCACCCGCCGTCTTCCAAAGCCGTTCTGGACTTTGTTCGTCCTCTTGGAAAAAGGACTCTGCTGCCTCACCCATTTGAATTGGAACGTTTCCAAAGGCTTTGCAGTCGTCAAAGGTTCCGTACAGTTTGGGCTGCAAGTATTCTGCAATGGATGTAATATTCACGTGCAGCAAATCGTGAGGAACTTTGGATCTGTCCTCGCACGTGTGTCTGTCTGTTGTCGTTTCGACTTGAGACATGTCCAGGTAAAGAAACAAGTCTCCTCGAAGCGGCTTGAGCACTCTCAACTTTAGTTTGGATGAAATCTCAGTGTACATGAGGGCTCGAACTCCACCCGTCATCAGCACCGCCGTAGTATTCAAGACACCTCTTTCAGAAAGCATGTCTCGTTTCTCTCGTTTTGTTGACAATGTTGGCGATGTTGACTTTTGTAAAGTTCGACTGAAAGTCTGCTCCTGCCTGCGCTTGCCATTCTGTAGCGCTTCCTCACCTGGAGGGCGAGTCCAACGGACTGTATACCTGGCGAATTGCTGACACTTTAAGAATTGACAGCATGCCGCAATTTGGTACTGAGGTGACCCAGTTACGCGTGCGTGCATGCTGCACGACTTGAGAGACGCAACTTTGCCAACTAAAAGTCCATCCCACGGAGATCCATACTGATTATGAATCACGTAGGTGGAGTACAGGTTTGGACGGCTCAGCTCCTCAAGGTACGCGTCGATTCGTACAAGCATGCAAAAGGAAGCGCGTTCAGTTTCGAGCAACTTGAATGCATCCGCCAATTCTTCTCTTGCCCGCCTAAACGTAGTGGAAGCTCCAGTGAATGTGTGAGTCACATCAAAAAAGTGCATCAAATCAGCAACTCTAGTGCCACTCAAGTGAGCAGTCTTGATGACATCCTGGTACTTCCAAGACTGAACAACAATTTCTGTAGTTCGAATCACATTTGACGTGTACGTTGAAAAGGGTATGGAATCAAACAAGTGTCCGTAGAATGTGAGTGCAAATTTCATCAAAGCTGGATGCAACCTTCAATGCAATTTCAACGTTCAAAGTAGCGAATTTATTTTTTTGTTTTTTTTAACACACACTCTTTCTCTCTCTCTCTCTATTTTTTCTCTCTCTCTCTACAAACACTTTAGGGAGGTGGCGGACTCGGACTCGGAGGAGGAGGAGGTGGAGGAGGAGGAGGAATCATGAGATATGTTCTCTCTCCACAATCCAAGCAATCCGATCCAAATGCACAAATCGAATATTCGGAACCTGCCCCTCCGTCATCACAACGCGCGTCACTTGGCCAGCTACATGTGTTGGTGCAAAGTGGAGGTGTGAAAGGAGGAGATGGTGGCAGTGGAGGTGCTGATGGAGCAGGCGGGGAGGGTGGTGGCTCTGGAGGAGGTGACGGCGGGGGTGGAGAGGGAGGTGGTTCTGGAGGTGGTGACGGCGGCGGCGGAGACGGTGGTGGTGATGGTGGCGGCGAAGGCGGTGGCGGGGAAGGCGGAGGAGGCGATGGAGGTGGAGGCGACGGAGGCGGAGATGGCGGGGGAGGCGATGGCGGGGGTGAGGGCGGAGGGCTCGGAGGTGGAGGCGAAGGCGGTGGGGGCGATGGTGGGGGTGGGGAAGGCGGCGGTGGGGAAGGCGGTGGTGGAGACGGTGGAGGCGAAGGCGGTGGCGGAGATGGCGGAGGAGGCGATGGCGGAGGAGGCGACGGAGGCGGAGAGGGTGGAGGAGGCGACGGTGGAGGCGATGGAGGCGGGCTCGGAGGTGGAGGCGAAGGCGGTGGAGGCGATGGTGGAGGCGGGGACGGAGGCGGTGGAGACGGGGGAGGAGGAGAGGGAGGAGGTGAAGGCGGAGGTGGCGATGGAGGCGGGGAAGGAGGCGGTGAAGGAGGAGGTGACGGCGGAGGAGGTGAGGGCGGGGGCGAGGGTGGCGGCGGCGAAGGAGGTGGAGAGGGCGGCGGGCTCGGAGGTGGGGACGGAGGCGGAGTTGGCGGCGGAGTTGGCGGTGGTGACGGAGGCGGCGATGGCGGGGGCGGCGACGGCGGTGGGCTCGGTGGTGGCCTGTTGAGTGTAGACACAAACAGGGGGGAAACGGAAAAAGCAAGCAACGAGGCAACGAGGGGAGTCAGGCAAGAGCGGGGGCATAACAGCACATATAGAAACAGAGTGTGCTCACTCGTATTCCAGCAAGGGTTTAAGCATTTTTCAAAAGTGCAAAAAAGGTTGGAAAAAAGTCAAAAATGTGCAAGACGGTGTCGACGAAGACGACGACGACGAAGACGACATCCAATGGGAAGAATCCAATCCGCACACAAAAGTGCAATGGTTGCAAAAAGATGCTTGCATTGACGTGCTTTGACGCCAAGATTGTCAAGGGTGTGCAAAGCGGCTTCTTATCCAAGTGCAAGGTTTGCCGTCCCAAGGCGAATGCAGCCGATAAACGTTTTGACCAATCCGATGCTGGAAAGGATCGCAAGAAACGGTATAAGGAATCCGATGCTGGGAAGGAAGCCAACAAACGTTTTAAGCAATCCGATGCTGGAAAACAGGCCGAAAAACGTTCCAGGCAATCCGACGCTGGGAAGGCTCGCAACAAACGTTCCAGGCAATCCAATGCTGGGAAGGAAGCCAGGAAACGCGAGCTCGAAGTCCAGAATATCCGCAAATTTGCCGACCCATCGTTCCAGATGAGCTATGCCATGAAGAGTCTTTCGGCTCACATTCTCAGTGGAGACGTTGCCGAAAGCCCTTGCTTTGAGGCCCGTTCTTCGTTTGGAAGCACTGCCGCCTACCGTCAGCATATCCAATCCGAGCTCGTCAAGTACAATTCGGTGCACGGAACCAGCTTCCGAATGAAGGATTACGGAACGCTTTGGCAGGTGGAGCACAAGGTTCCGCGTGAAGCGTACGACCATTCCAATCCACTCGACGTGAAACGGTGCTGGTCGCCTTCCAATACGCAAATCCTCACTCCAACCCAAAACATGGAAAAGTCGTATTTTCTGATCGAGGAGCTTTGCAACGAGGTGCTGAGTGCTGGATGCCAACCCCTTGCCTGGGGAAGTGCGCTCCCGTCCAAGGAGGAAACGGACGCGTTTTACGCTCGGATTAAACAAGGGTGGACTCCGACTCGGGAACAGAAAGATGCGTACGATGCGTACAAGTTTGCCAAGCTGGCCAAGAAGAATGGAGGGGCTGGGTCTTCCAATTTGCAAGCCGACGACGAAAGCGACGAAAGCGACGACGACGAATACGAAAGCGACGAAAGCGATGACGATGGCAGCCCAATGGAAGTCCCACAGAGCGAGTAGAACTTTGGGGGAAAAGGAGAGAGAGATGGGGGCAGGGAGAAAAGGCAAAGCATATGTGTGCGGATCTTGGGTTTGAACTCGTGGCAGCGTACGATGGAGGTGGGGACGGAGGTGGGCTCGGTGGAGGGCTCGGCGGCGGATTCGGCGGCGGGGATGGCGGCGGTGGAGAGGGCGGAGGCGGAGATGGAGGTGGAGAGGGCGGTGGAATTGGAGGTGGTGACGGTGGTGGAGGAGAGGGAGGAGGAGAGGGAGGTGGAGAGGGGGGAGGGCTCGGAGGAGGCGACGGAGGCGGAGGAGACGGTGGAGGAGGAGTTGGCGGTGGCGAAGGCGGCGGCGAAGGCGGCGGAGTTGGCGGTGGCGAAGGCGGCGGCGGCAACGGCGGCGGCGGAGACGGTGGTGGAGGAGAAGGTGGCGGCGGACTTGGGGCATAGTTGATGTAAATCTCAATGTGAGGGTGCAGCGTTGTCACGTCTCCGTGCTTGACGCATAGGTAGAACGTGTCAAACAATGTAAACGTCACAGTGTGTAGTCTTGATGAATCGAGTTGTTTCGCGAGTCCGTAATATTGCAAGTTTTCATTCTCGATGCACTTGACTTCTCCGTACGTGTTTGAGCTCACCCAATGCACCCAATCCCCGTCTTGAATGGCAGTTCCATTGTAGTGAATGGTGTATTGAAGATTGGCTTCAAATGTGAGTTGGTACCCAACTTCCTGATCGGGGAGATCTTCGACGTTGATGGCGGTGACGTCAATGTTGGGGGATAATGGAGGGGCAAGTGGTGGAGGTGGTGTAGGCGGAGGAGGAGAGGGAGGAGGGGAGGGAGGCGGTGGAGTGGGTGGTGGTGGAGACGGCGGCGGCGGTGGAGAGGGCGGTGGTGGTGAGGGCGGCGGAGGAGATGGAGGCGGTGGGAGAGGAGGCGGAGGCGAAGGCGGCGGAGGAGGCGAGGGCGGAGGTGGAGAGGGAGGCGGCGACGGCGGAGGCGGAGATGGTGACGGTGGTGGAGGCAAAGGAGGTGGGGGTGATGGAGGCGGATTGGGAGGATGGGACGGCGGCGGTGGCGAAGGTGGAGGCGGAGACGGAGGAGGAGACGGAGGAGGCGGAGAAGGCGACGGGGGCGGCGGAGACGGAGAGGGAGGAGGGGGGCTTGGTGGAGGTGGAGCTGGAGGTGGAACTGGAGGTGGTGGCGAAGGAGGTGGTGGCTTTGCCGGGTAGGGAGGCCCCGGCTGTAGAGCTTGCGGTGCCGGCGGCGGAGGCGACGGAGTTGGCGGCGGGGGCGGGGTTGGCGGAGGTGGGTAGGGCCAAGGAGGTCTTGGAGACGGAGGAGGGGTTGGAAGAGGGGATGGTGGAGGAGGCGGAGGAGGAGACGGCGGCGGAGGACGAGGTTGGGGAGGAGGAGGACTAGGATGAGGGGGCAAAGGCGGAGGTGGAGACGGAAGAGGAGGCAGAGGCGGCGGAGGAGGCGGCGATGGCGGGGGAGGCTGGGGAGGTGGTGGATTAGGCGCCTTGAGAATAATCGTCTTTGCTTCGACCGACGTCATGGCAATGACTTCCACTCCAAGATATTGCGAAAGCAACACTCTAGAATTTTGGATCAGTTTCAAACTGGAAGCTGCTTCGCTTGCAAGTTTGGCCGATGCTGCCTTGGCGGTTGCTGTGATTTTGACGCTCGCCGGTTCAACGTCCAATATGATATCTTCAGGAGGAATCGTCGAGTTCATTGCACTCGACAACCCATCTTTGAACGCTGCTTCTTCGTCGGGTCCAAACTCTTCCACAGTTCCATCCACAAAGAATTCTGCCACCATTACTGGTGCGTAGGCTGCCCCTGGTGGGGTGGGAGGTGGACTTGGTGGGTTTGGCGGCTCGACAGGTGTGTCGGGAGTCGGAGGTGGAGGAGATGGATTTGGAGGCGGAGGCGGAGGAGGAGGACTCTTTTCGCCCTCCGCAAGCGTCTTCAATGCCGAAAACGACCACGATCCATTGGATGCAACAAGCAGTCCGAGTACTCCAAGCGAAAGGAGTATCAAAAAGGATGGGAGTA
>Ga0209603_1001918_pt1 | contig 20427 bp, 18 predicted proteins | sample COGITO_mtgs_1206_FD_184812 | JGI IMG/M metagenome (GOLD analysis project Ga0209603, IMG submission 184812) | Pelagic marine microbial communities from North Sea - COGITO_mtgs_120607 (SPAdes) (version 2) | ecosystem: Environmental > Aquatic > Marine > Epipelagic ... | reverse complement strand
TTTCCATTAGCATCGCCAATACCTCCTGCTATATTCTTGGGTTTCGTAAGGTTTGGTTGAGGGTTGTACTACTAGATATTCGATGGGCTTCTCTGCCACCACAGGTTCGACAAGTAAAGCCTTCCCCTCTGGCAGCAAGGAAGTGCTTTGGTGAACGAGGGGCAGTCCAACAGGACTAGACCACACCTACTTTTTCTTTGGTTTCTTGGTAGGTTTTGCTGGGGGACGACCTTTCGTAGAGCCGTAAGTACCTTTGCCTTGGGGCATAAGTTATTCTCCTGTTATAGCTTCTCTAGCTGCTGCGCGGAGTGCTGATATATCACTTGGGATAGCTTCACCTGTGTCTGCCTTACGCATAGCATACCAATCTGTAGACCTTAGATAAGACCTGTTCTCGCTATTAGCAACTTGTTCAGCCGTGGGTTCTACTTCTTCTTCCTCTGCTTCGGGGACATTTTCTTCCCAAGCTGTAATATAGCCAGCTACATCCGAAGCCTCTATTACTGTGTTAGGCCCGTCAGTCCATTCTGCGTGACCTGTTGAACCATCCCATTGAATAGCCCATAGGTTAGCTGGAAAAGTGTATTCACCTTCTCGCACATCCCCATCAACTGAAATCAGTTTATCTTCTGTTACTACCTGTACTGTTGCCATTATTAATTACCTATTAACTGCCTGTCTGTTGCGATTAGCATTTCCCTAGACAGGTCATTTGATTTAACCATTTCATTGCGAAAAGATTCTACGGCTGATGAAGTGCTTCTTGATTGTGCTGCGTTTTCTATCAGCAAAGTTGGTAGCCATGCCATTGCACAGCCCCAATCTTCTATTTCTTTACCTGTATTAGGGTCAGTGCCAGCTAGCTTGGTGTACCAAGAGCATCTCTTGATTACATTGTTTTCTGCTGTTTCACATTCAGACCCCAAAGGACAGGTGTGTTCAACTTTCATTCCCATATTATTCCTAGTCTTTAGCGCAGATAATTACATCAATGTACTTTGGAGCAAATGATGTAGGCGTTGTTGAACTTGTAGTGTCAGCACCAGCAGAACCAGAGTTATAAGCACTTGAGTTACTTACTCCACCTGACATTCCGTGACTGTGAGAGCCGCTTCCACCCGTGTAGTTAGAAGGTATGGTGTATCCACCACCTTGGTAAGAGAATGCTTCAGCATAATCCCACCTTGCACCCTGTATTACTCTTCGAGTAATTGTGTGGTTGTGACTAGGCATCTGGGCTACAGACAGTGTATGTGCAGCAGCAGACAGGTTGTTACCATGACTGTGTGCGCCAATACTGTGAGTGTGAGCAGCACCTGTATGAGTGTGAGCAAGGCTTGGTGGGCTGGTTAAATCATGTGTACCACCATTACCGCCACCATCACCACTAACAACTCTTAATGCTTTGTCATTGTGTGTAGTGCTTTTAGTCCAGCCAGTAGGTGCGGCTGTTTGATGAAACACCATGACAGTGCCTGATGGGAAAGGCTGAACGCCTGTAAGGTTAGCACCGCTAATAGCAGGTAAATCCCCTGTCAGTTTGCTGGCTGACATCGTGTTTATAAAACCATCATCAATAGAGCCATCAGGCATCCCAATGTCGCCCGTAAATGTGGGGGAAGCAATGGGTGCTTTTAAGCCAATGGCAGCAGTAGTGGTAGCCGCATAGTTAGCATCATCACCAAGTGCAGCAGCTAGCTCATTCAACGTGTTCAATGTTGCAGGGGCTGAATCTACTAATGTGGCAAGAGCAGCCGATACATCAGCCGCAGTGGAAAGTGCGTGACCACCAGCAGTTGTACCATCATGGACAACGAGGGTGTCTTTGGTTGTGTCTACTGTGACCTCACGGACTGCACCTGTGAACGAAGCATGTTCAGCAGTTGTGCCACCACGAAGTTGTAATAATTTACTCATGTTTATAGACCTCCAAAGTCTAACTGTAGGTTAGAACCCGATATGGTTCCTACGTTTGTCATGTTGTTGTTCTGAGCGTCTAATGCACCACCTAACTGTGGCGTTGTGTCAGCAACTAAAGAAGCGATTCCATAAACTATTACTGTCCAAGCAGAGCCTGTATAGAAGTTTAAAACGCTATTAGTAGTGTCAAACCACAAGTCACCAGCACTAGGACTAGATGGGTTACCAGCAGAAATTGTGTATTCTGAAGCGTACCTATTAACATCAGCTATAGAGCCAGCAACTGTATCTATGCTAGTGATAGACCCTGCGGTTAAATTAATGTTAGAAGCATTGCCTACAGCACTATTAATGTTTGCTGAGTTAGCTACAGCACTGTTAATGTTAGAAGCGTTAGCTACAGCACTGTTAATGTTAGAAGCGTTAGATACAGCACTGTTAATGTTGCTTGAGTTTCCAACAGCAGCATTTATGTTACTTTCATTTCCAGCAACACTGGTTATGTTTGCTCCATTAGACACAGCACTATTAATATTACTGGCGTTACTAGCTGCTGCGTTTACAGAAGCAATGTTATTCGCCACTGTGTTTACAGAAGCAAGGGAACCATTAACTGCGTTTACAGAAGCAATGGAATCTCCGACAGTAGTTATTGAGTTACCAGAACCAGTAGTAACTGCTTCCACTATGAAACCTAAATCTTCAGAGTAAACAATGTCACCAGCTACAATATCAATTGCTGTTTGGTTAGCTGCTGTTGGTGCGGTTGCTGCCCATACATTTGAAGTAGTGTCATATGCTCTTAGTTCATTAGCTACTGTGTTCCACCATAGGTCACCAGAGTCTAGCGATGCGGTAGGTGCTGTGGACTGTACTCGGTATTTATTAGCAAAGTTGTTAACGCTCGCCATGTCACCAACTAAGGTGTTGATGTTAGCTTGGTTGTTTGCAACTGAGGTTACGTTAGACGATATACCAGCAACAGTAGTTACGTTACTAGAAATATCAGCGACAGTAGTTACATTAGCTTGGATAGCAGCCAACGTATTCATGTCAGATACAACATCAGTAGTTCCTAAAATCACCATGTCAGCAACAGCAGAGGCTGTGCCTAATCTAGCAATCTCAGTAGATTTACCTGCTACAACACCTATGTCTGTTCCATCGTTTGAAACAGTAGTGATAGCAGAACTGATTCCAGCCACAGTAGATATGTGGGCTTGCTCAGTGTTAGTGGGCTTTAATGTTTCCCATACTGAACCTGTCCAAGCGTACATGCGTGATGATGTACTGTTCCAGTAAACAGCACCCGTTGCTAGAGCATCGTTATCATTATCAACAGTGGGTGCTGTGGCAAAAGAGCCTAAGAACCTATCATTAAATGCATCTAGGCTTGCGGCTGCATTAGTCTCACTGGTGCTTGAAGCATTCTGTGAAGCCAAAGCTTCGGCTGCTTTTGTAGTAGCAATAGCTGCTTTATCTGTAGAGATTACAGACTTTGCTGTGGATATTACTTCACTTGCTAATGACTCAGCAGCTTTAGTAGTCGATATAACAGCTTGTGCTGTAGAGATTACCTTAGATGCTTCTGAGGCGTTTTGTGATACCAGTGCAGCGTTTTGTGATACCAGTGCAGCAGCCTGTGCAGCGTCTGCAAGAGCAAGCTGAGAGGTCATCCCAGACTCCGCCCATGATTTGGTAACAGCATCTTGTGCGTCAGTTGGGTCGGCTACATTTGAAATTTTCTTATTTACCGCAGAAAATGTACCTATTGCTGGATCTTCAAATATACCTAAAACGGAATTGTCTAAAGCTTCTTGAGAGAGGAACTGAGTTTGCGTAAACGCTGTGTCCAAATCTTCTTCGGTTAGCTGACCAGGTATTACAAAATCAACTAACCGCTGATCAGGTGAGGTTTCTCGGTATATGAACACACGGTCATTAGCAGTCGATGCTGTTACTTGTATTTGTGTGGTAGATAACCAAACGAAAGATGTGTTTGCTACGTTGTTAATCTTTACCTTAACGTGTGCTTGAGCAATGTACGGAAAGGGTATTGTGAATTGTGTTTGCCCACCAGAGGCTATATATGCCACATAAGAGTAAGCCATTAGGACTCCTTTTAAATATAAAAGAAACCCCTCTATTGAGGGGCTTTAAGGTTTTAATCGTCTGAGGTTAGATCAGCTATCTTGAAGAGAGCCTGATAAGGGGCAAGCCTACGAAGCTTCTCTGCACCATCATCCCTTTCGGGATCTGATAGAGCATTTATTCCTGATACTACGTCAGTACCTAGACCAAATGTAGGCCCGAATAGTTGGCCCATAGTATTGTTAGCTTGGAAGCGTGAACCTCCTGCACCAAGACCAGTAGACTTTTCTATAGCAGCGGCGTATGGGGATAACCAAGCTAAAGCGCCTGACCTATCAAGAACATCACGCGTCCACTCACCAGCAGAGCGGTCTTTAATTTCACCATGACGTATCATATCCTTAGTGATAACTACCAGACCTCCTAATGCTAAAGCCATTCCCATAGAAGCAACTGCATCTGCATCCTTATAGTGGTGCATACGCTGCGCCGCAGGGGCTATCATTTTGTTCATGATAACGAACCCGTAGGTTTGGAACTGCATTAGCATCTTAGCCACAGCGCCATCCATTAGAAGAGGTGTGTCACCAATTCCAGGCGTCATGATTCCTCGGTCAGCAGCTTGTCTCATTGACGATACAAAAGATGTATAAGCCTCACGGCCTTCTGAATACAATTTGTACTCAGCCTCCATAGCATCTCTAAGTTCGTCTAAGTCTGCATCTTCGATGTCTCCATCTTTCAGCATCTTCTTACCGTTCTCGTATTCCTGACGGGAAGCGATATACTCTACTTCGTTATGGGTCTGCCATTTCTGTGCATCAAAGCTTTTAACACCGCGATCATCAGAAATTCCATACCGCTGAGACATCTTCTTGAACTGAGCAAGTTGGTCAGGGCCGATACCTATAGTAGCTAGTTTCGCCCTAGTCAGGTCGTCTAACATACTTGGATTATTGACGATCTCCACTAGCTTGTCCTGTTGGAAGATCATAGTCATAGCCTTCTGCTTTACGTTCCAAGCAGCAAGACCAGACATTACATTAACCTTCTCGTTAAGACCTGCCGTTAGACGATCAACATTAGCTGTTACAGCTTGCTTCATGGTTCCTGTAGCACCGATACCTATTCCCTGATTAAAACTATCAGAACCTGACAGCTTTAAGTGACGCGCTTGATGAAGCAATCTTTCAGAAGCAACAGCTATCTTATGGATTACATCGTCAGGGGCGTCCTTGAGAATAGCGGAAGACGCTTTAAAGTACTTAGTAGCGTACACGCCAAATCCGTTAGTCAGTATCATGTTAGCTGAATCGGTAAATGATGTAACAATAAACTCAGGGCCAAAGCGTGTGAAGTTATACTCCCTAGCCTTATTAGCTGCCCAAGTTAAAGCACTGTCTGGATCGTCAGGCATACCTGCACGACCATAAAGTCTTTCAAGTAACCCATCTACATCTTTTATTGCTGCCCTTTTTTCGTCCTTTAGGTGAGAGTGCTTTTTGTTCTTACCTCTAAGGAATGCAATCTCTGCGTCATACTCTTCAGATATAGCTTTCTTTAGGTCACTTAGGTCTAATGCAACATTATTACCAAAGACCTTACGAAGAGCGATACGGGCAGATACTTCTTCCCATTGCTTGTCGAGAACCATGTGTAGGTCATTCCGAAGTATGCCTAATTCATGTGCTTCTCTAGTTTGATCAGGAGTCATGCGAATAGTACGACTCTTACTACGACCACCTTCAAACATAGCCTCGGTTAAAACACCTTGTGGTGACTTGCTGTTTTGCTGCAGGTTTCCGACTAGATCATCAACTGTCTCGTTCATGTTCTTTGCGCCACCTGTCCTGTTTAAACGAACAGCTTTCTTAGCTTCCTTCTTAGCCCTACGCCATGAACTCTTCATGTCCTTGTAAGCAGCACGGGACTCTTTTGTTAAGGCCCTAGTAGCCTTAATAGCGTCTTCAGTTTTAGAGACTGCTACCTCTAAATCAGATACACGTTCTTGCTTCTTCTTAATGTCAGCTTCGGCTTTTCTTAGTTTAGTCCTAGCGGCTAAAGCGCGTTCCTTGTACTTAGCCATAGCAGGAGTATTCACTTTAATTGAACGCCACATGTTATCTATAGCCACAGCATGATTTATCTCAGCTTCGACAACCGCTTCTTGGGCTAACTTTATTGCTTGAGGGTCTTGCTCTAGTGGGCCTTTAACCTTCATTAACTTACGAAGTTTAGTAGCGGCTGCGTTAATGGCTCGTTGAGTCGGGCCATTCTCTACAGCTTTCAGTTGCTGAGCATACTCCTTCTCTAACTTACCTCTAATCTCCGCTTGTGCTTCAGCCAATTCAGCTTGTGCTTTACTTCGTGTAGCCTTAACTAAATTAATACGCTCGTAGGTTTTCCTAACGACATCTTTAGCAACCTTAACGGATAGGTTTTTAATCTGAGTAGTACTCTGCCTTATCATAGCAGCAGCTTCTACCATAGATTTCCTAGCAACCTTCTCTGCATCTAGTGCAGCCTTTGCAGCTTGATCTATTTCTTCAAGGGCTTTCTCGTATTGGTTACCTGACCAATCCTCTAGGATCTCACCTTTATAACGCTGACCTTCAGCTTTGGTTATAATCTGTTCTTGACCTTGTAAGTCCTTAATCGTAACGTCTTCAAGACCTAGCTTAGCGTAGTCGTCAATAGACATGCCATACTCTTCTATGAAGTCTTCAGCAGGTTCAGACTGTAATATCTTAATGAAGAAGTCCTTAGCTTTATAAGTGTCTTCAGATATAATTCTACTATCCCATAACTGGGCCATATGGTAATCGTTACCCATACGCATCTTGTCTGTAATTAAACCATGCTCTACCATAAGGTCTTCTAGACGACCATTGCTATGGTTGATCTTCCCTGCGTAGTCATCAACAGCACTTTTAATTAGCTTTGTATTATCAGCGCCCCAACGAGTTTCTAACTTAGCTAGATCATCAGGACTCATATAACCATGCAAAGACCTAACCACAAGTTCATTGAACTCAGAAGGCTTTAATAAGCCCATATCAAAGTTCTCTGCTTGCCCTGTTGCGCTCTGTCCCCAGTTAACTATACGCGTCCCATCTGAAGCTAACTGTTGTGCTATACGTCCCTTACCTGTCATTGCCTGGTTTAAGTTAATGACTGTATTCTCACCCTGTAAAAGAAGAGTGTCGTATTCAGTCTTTATGGCGTTCTTAACTGTCTCAGCATTTAGTGTAACCTGACCTTCAGCCGCAGCCTTGTTAATCCTGCCGCCTGTGTCCATAAGACGTTGAGTAACATTACGCGCGGTCTTAGCAGTCCAGTTAAAAGAACGACCAATAGGAGTAACTTTATCAATCCAGCCTACAGTCTTATTAAGGGCGTTTGCTACAACACCTCTATTACCATCCATAACGGATTCGGTGCTGTCTGCAACTCTCTGAGCGCCCGCTGTGTCGTCACCTATACGACCACCGCCTAGTTCTATATCGTCTGCCAGTAATGGTAAGGGGCCTATGAAATCAGGATCATTTAAAGAGCCAAGTGGTGGCGTAGTTTCTGCTCTTACAGCATCATCTGCCCCACGCTTTAGCTTATCGACTACCTTTCTGCCTTTGTATCCACCTACCGCACCTAGTAGAACAGAACCTGCCAATACGTTAAGTACTGACTCGTCCATAGTTCTAAACTCTTGCATGTTGTGTAAGGCAACTTCTTGTGCCGCAACTACAGCACCACCTTTCATTGCATAGTTAGCTGCCGAAGCTAGGGCTTTACCTTTCTTAGCTTGGCCAACAACAGGTATAAGCGTCATAACATCTAGTAGGGACAAGCCCATACCAAGCATCAGGCCGTAGCCGTTGCCATTAATCATGTTATCCCTGTTCCTTATCTCAGAACGAAAACGACTTGCTCTGGCGTTAAAGTGATCAAGGTTATCTACGCTGTCAAACATTCCCTGTCTAATAAAAACATCTATGTCCGTTAGGTCTTCTTTGTTGTCTTGGTAGTGTCTAAAGACATTAAAGTCAAGATCTTTTGAACCTTGACCTAGTTCTTTAGACGCCATATACATTCCACCAAACAAAGTTTCTTGCTGATAAAATGATACGGCTGTTTCTAAAACTCCGGGACCTTCGTTTCCCATAGCCATAACATTGGGCTTAGGACTAAACGAGGACACTTCCATATCGACAGCTTGGACACGATTAAACGTATCCTCTTCTGCCGTTGTTGATGAACGAATTAAGTCCATAAATCACCTTTGTTAAACTTTTGCCTTTGACTTGTCTATAGCTTCCTGTGAGGCAGCATATTTAGCAGCAAACTTAGCAGGTAACACAGTAGCCATGTAGGCAAGGTAAGAGGGCATACCATGCTCTCGGTTAGCGCCAACAAATGTTAGTGCTTCTTCATACCTACGGTTATATAAGCCAAGCATACGAGTTCTGTTAGATTTAAATAAGATCTCATTTACTGCTTCTTCCATTAAGCCAGCCTTTAAGTAACCAACTAATTTTTCACCTATTAACTTAGGCGAGTTGTATGCCATAGATACTAAAGCAAGCCGTTGTTGGTGGTTAAGATCTACACCTTTTAAACGGTTATCAATTACAGATTCAGCCTCGCCTACGGCAGCATCAAATAACTTACGGCCTTGAGCCTCGGTAATTTCAATGTCACCAGCGTGAACAGAATCAAAGTAATCAGAACCAACTTGCAGTGTCTTCATGAATAAGTCTTTATGACCTACTGAATCCATGTTGTAGCCATAACCAACAGTTCGGAATCCCAATCCGTTAGGTGACTTCTTAACGCCATCCCAATATGATTTAGACCTCCAAGCTTCTGCCTCGGCAATCATCTCAAACCTTTGTTCTGTGTATTCGGGATCTGATGTAGTACCCATATGTTCTTTTATTCCTTTGTATGCATCTTGAATAAACCAGGATATGTTTTCGGCAGTTTCAAATAACTTATTAGTATCAATTGAATCTGGTACAAATCCAGCTTGTAGTGGTTTGGTTAGCCCTATTAATGGACTAATCTTGCCGTCTACTTTTAGTTTGTTAATAACCCCTTCTTGCAAAAGTGTGGTTTGCTTAGCGTCACTTTGTGAGTTAACCGAACTACCTTGGAAGTAGGTGGCAGGGCTTGCGCCATTATTAAATTTACGATTAGGATTACGAACAGGACGAGGATCAATGTGACCACCCTGAGACATTTCACTTATTTCTTTGTCTGTGTAGATATTATTAGGAACATCGTCAGCAATTAAGTGTGGATACACACCAATCTTATACCCTGTAGCTTTTGCCTCTCCACTAGCCTTGTCAGCAGGTTTAGTGCCATTAGGGTACATAGCTATTAAGTGAAAAGAGGGAGGTAGGTCTTTTTGAATACCTTTTAAAGTATTTGTATCAACTACAATATCCCCAGTAAGATTAATTGTGACGTTCTTAGCAACTTGTTGTTTGCCTAGTCCACCGCGACCAACTCCTACGGGTTTAGAAATAGAAGGTTCCGAACCTAAGTCATAATCTTCATTTAAACCTAAGATAATATCCTCTGGCTGGCCTGTATCATCATTGTTTTTGGTAACAACAAATGTACCTGATTTATCGTTACGGGGCCTAAACCCAGCACCACCAGAACTATTAGCTATAACAGGCATTTTAGATATAAGATTTACCGCTTTATCCATAGCGTCAGAGGGGTTAACCGTCTCAGTAGGATTTAAAGGGTTCACTATATTGTTTTGATCTGGCATTTGAGATCCAACACCTAAAGGCTCATTAGACTCAGGAACCTGATACTGCGTACCTTTCATAACTAAAGTATATTGACCATCACCTGTTCGTTCATAGCCTAGGTTAGGCATCATCGTTTTCCAAACAGATTTGGCTATTTCATCAGGGTCAGAAGATCCCACTCCTGTTACTTGATGGGCAAGTGATAAGGCTCTGTGAGTAGCCATGAACCGCTTAGCAACCGGGCCTATGGGAGAAATGTGAAGATTATGTTCATCCAATCCGCTCACATTTAAATAGTCAGCAATAGATTCTCTAAAGTCATTGTCGTCTGTGACTCCCATAAAAGAACCATCAGCCATTATAGCTTTAAATACATCAGTATCACTTGAAACCGTAGCCCCAGTTTCATCTTCATAGTGCTGAGCAGTTTTTGCCGCCACTGCTATATTAGCTTCGTTGTCTACCAAAGCTTCGGCTAGGTCAGACTCACTCTCAATTAAATCAAAATTAATTCGATCTTCTTTAATAGCGGCAAACATAGCTATAGCATTTTCATTATCTGATAAAATTGTGTCAGACATTGTGCTATCGGTTTCATCCATCTTCCTCAGAAGGTCGGAACCTCTTTTCATCATTACAGGGTTTTTACTAGTTAGCATTCCGCTAATTGCGGCTTTAACCTTTGGTGATATAGACCCCATTTGCTTATTCTGGTTATTAATAATACCTGTAACAGCAGTAGAAGCTTGTGCAAACTCTTGATCTGATAGTTGAGGATTAAGAAAGTTTGTAGCAGGTACACTAAGTAACTTGTTTAACTGTTTTTGATTGTAATCAGTTGTCTTTACAGACGACAAATTACCCATAGATAAAGCAAACCATCTTTCGTCTTCGGCTTTAAGAATGCCAAGTGCTTTAGTTTTATCACTAAGAGCATTAATGATTTTATTGGTACTTTTCTCGTCACCAAAACGATTAGTAAACTGTATCTGTTCTTGAACTAAATCAGCTAACTCGGCATCGTTATCAAGGCTATAACCTAAACCATTTATTTTATTTATTAAAGAATCAGAAGACTCAATAGACTCTATAGTTCGTTGGGCCTGGAATTCTTCCAAACCTTTTTGCAACATTTCTGCAGACGCAAAAGCGTATTGATCAGCAAAAGTTTTATATTCATCACCAACTTTTATGACCTTGGCTTCAGATATAAATCTGGCGAATTGCTTAAACTTTCCATTTGCATGGGCTGACTCTTTATACATTCCAAGTATAGTGGCTGATATTTCAGAGTCCCGCATGGTTGGGTTTATACCTTTTAGACGATCAAAGTCACCAGCGAAGGTGCTTGCATCTATTGGCGTACCACGGTTAATAAGGTCAGACGACATATCCGTTACTAACTGAGACTGTAGGCGTGACTTACGATCCTCAGAAGCTGCAGATATATAAGGAAGAATTTTAGCTTCGTATGCGTTTTTAATTTGCTGATCTAATAGTTCATCGTTTGTTCCTTCACCAAAGTTAGCCATAAAATGTTCATCGGCTTTCTTGGCTAGGCTAGAACCATCTGAAACATCATGAATGGCAAGAATGTTTTGCTCAAATCCTAGTGTTAATTCAGTAACTGATTTGTTAAGAACACCTATATTTACAGCAGCTTGAAGTGCAGCGGCTTCTTGCTCAGCCGTTCTTAATTCTTTACGCTCTTGGAATTTAGCTTCTGCCTTTTCCTCAGCCTCTACAGCCCTACGCTCACGCTGAGCCTCACTAGCAACCCTTAGATTCTCAGCACGTTCTACTTGCAGTAGGTTAGAATCAGCGTCCACTATGGCATTAAAAAAGCCACTCATTGCCTTTCCCATATTACCTATGGCATTTGATTGAGCAACCCCTGCGCTCATGATAGCGCGGCTATCTTGGAGAGGCAGTTCTTGTTTTTGTATCTGTACTTTAGTTGTAGCACCCGCACTAGTTTGTAGCTTATTACTGCTACGTCCAGATCGGCTAGTGCGTGAACCAGAACCAGCGTTTGATAATTCGGGCATCTACAGCCTCCTTGTTAGGTTCTTTGATAACCTTTAAGTCTAAGTTGATAATCTCGCTTGTTGGTCTTGTAGTTACTATAAGAAGAACCAGCGTTTGTTATAGATCCGATAGCGTTTGCATTGGCGTTAGCCACTGCGGCAGCGCCTTGGCTATAAGCCAGTGTTGTCTGATTTAAATAACCTTGCTGACCTGCTCTTTTAGCGGCTTGCAGGGCTTCATTTTGATTATCCCTGCTCTGCTCTATACGGTTTACATCCATTCCTGATGTATAGGATTGATCAATTCGTAGTGCCGTTGCGGAAGAAGTAGACGCACCCATTTCACCTAGCATTACAGACAATGTGCCTAACTCTCTGTTAGCTAGGCGAACACGGTCTGATACCTCAGTGTCATAAAGCTCATTAGATTCACGTTGTAACCTAGTGTTTTCCTTCTGCACTAATGCAAAGTTACCTGCTTCCGCTTCATAGGCACGTTCAGTAGATTGTTTAGCCACCTTTGCCTGTTGGGAAGCGGCTGCTACCCCAGCTACCGCTGAAGCGACAATTGCTGTGACGCACATAATTACTCCTGCCTTGTCATTTCGTTGAAGAACCCTATCCACCTTGCGCTTGTAACTGTGCATGGTAGGTACGAGGGGTTAATTAGTTGAATTTTTACTGTTGTTCCATCAGATCTTATAGGTGCATCAAACACACCATTTAGTAGATCAGGCGATGCTTGTATAGAACCGCCAACAGTAGATCCATTGAACGTATAAGTTTTAGGAGGACGCAAATGTGGGGTTACTATGGCCTGTAAAAACGCTGAGTCTTTATAGTCAAAGTAGATACGTTTAAGCTGAAGCCTTCCTGTAGTTACTGTTGCATTATCCTGCCCTTCTCTAAGGTATTGCTTAGATAACTCAACAGACATTAGGTAGTTTATTCCTAAGTATACTGGTACTCCTGACTTGTCCCCAGCTAACGTAAACTTACCTTTGAAGAATCCGTTACCAGCATTAAAGCTAGGTGTAACAGTAAGAGGATTAATAACAATACCCTTAGATCCAGCGGGTGCGTTTTCCGTAGTCGTGACGGCAGTCATCTTTGTAAAGTCTAAAGGATACTCACTGACAAAAGTTGTTACTTGTGTCGATGAATCATAAGTACCTACTATGTACTGCAATGCGTCAAGCCTTACTGGGTACTTAAACTGAGCAGGTTTCTCATTTTCATTTAAAGAGACCTTCTCTACAATTAGCGACCCGCCTCTTGTGAGGGCTATGTATATGTGACCATCTAAGTTAGTGAAGTTTTGGATTATAGTTCCTGTACCAAAAGACCACTTACTCCAAGATGATTGTGCTTTCTCTTCGCCATTCCAAAAGGTTTTGTAAACGTATATAGAGGAACGATCTGTCCCACTAAGGGCCATTATTGTTCCCGTCACAGTGTCACTAACTAAATGAGTTATAGGTGCGGGTATGTAACCAGAAGCGTGAATAAGAACATCGTTAGCCGTGTGTCCAACCGAAGTGTCACTGTAGTAATATTCAAACAAAACAGCACTACTTCCGCTCTTACTAGCAAAATAAAGTTCATCTCTAAATCCTAAAGGTCGGCACAAATGCTCAGATGTATACTTAGTCGCAACATCAATTTGAGCCGTTGTTGGAGTGAGGGCTTCATTACTAGTTAACTCAAACTGTGCATTATCCGAAGAACAAAACAGAGCCTTGCGAAACGGAACAATAGCCCGTATTCGGTTAATAGAAGAAGTGGAGGCTGTCCTACCAAATGGGTCAGAATCAATTACCTGACCGACAGTTTTAGGCCAGAAGTTTACATAGTCTCCTGCTGCGGAAAAGTAAACAGTTTCATCAGCCGCAATAGCTAGACGATCACGATGAAAAGTTAAGTCAGATATTTGGTTGCCCACGAAATCTGGAGAAGGAATAATAGCTTCTGCCGCTGCTCCTGTTGCTCCAGTGTTGGGACGCTGTGTCCAACTTGTGTACATTTGAAAAGTGAACGTACCGTCTGCATTTCTAATTAGCTGATGAGGCATAGTGTCATGCTGAAAAGCCCCAGAACTATATATAGCTACAGTTTTTAATCGATTAGCTATAAAGGTTGTGTCGCCAACGGTTGCGAAAGATAAGTCCTGAGAAGGGTTTGGTGTAGCTAAATAATTTAATGCTGTTGAACCTGCTGTCACTGTATGAACAGTACCTGTAGAACCATAGACCTTTATTGTAGCCTGTGCAGAACTACTAGTTGGGTTTGACACGCCATTGTATCCAATGACTACTAAATACTTTTCATTAGAGTCGCGCTCATAGCTATAAAAAGCATGGTCGCTATATGTTAATAATGTTTCAGCGAAAAATTGAGTACCCGGTCTTTTGCTGAACCCACCTGAGACAACAGAGAACATAACATTCTCAGCATCTTCTACCTGACCGGGCAGTCTTACAGTACTTGGTTGACGACTTACGCCTTGGTACATGGTACGGAGGGTTTGTTCGACCAGTTTACCCATGATTATCTCCCGTAAAGTGAATGGTTTCGGCCTACTACATAACGACAATAAGGACTGTCAGTCAGAGCATTAGAATCATCAGCCTCTGCTTCTGCGTCCATTAATGCTGCATAGGCTTCTTCCTCTGCGCGAACAGCAAATTGATCAGCAGCTATAGAGCCTAGTTCCGATTCTTGGAATCTTCTGGCTGCTTTAGCTGTTATGTAAAGCTGAAGTTCAAGCGTTAAATCGCTTATGTCACGTTCCCAAACTATGTCTACAGTAAGGGCTTTATCAAAGGTAAATTTGTGCTTGTCTACATCGTATAGATGAAATTGATTTAGGTATTTTCTAACAGACACGTTTATTTGCTTGTCAGTGTCTACCGTGTCAATACGGAGAACAGCGGCTGACAAGGGAATTGTTTTATCGGCTGTTAAACTTAAAAGGTAACTACGCTCTAGATTACACAGCCAGCCTTTGGCTTGTATTTCGCGTGATACCCTGTCTAGAATTCGTTCTGCTGACTCTGCATCGGGCAGACCAGAAGATAATGATGATACTGGATCTTCGCCAATGGACTCAAGGATCTGATTGACGGCATCGAGTTTGGTTAACATAAGAACCTCATAGATGAAAAAAAGCCCCACCATAAGGTGAGGCTTGTAGTTCTAATTAAAGAACTGGGGAATGACTTACGAAGTTAATTCGATAGCGCACTCAGGGCGCAATGTACCGCTGCCTGTCAACATCTTAGCAACTAAGAAGTCTTCCAAACGACGAGTGTCACGCTCTGATTCAAAGCCGATGTCCATCAACTTAACAGTCGCAACAGCATCCGCTGTCCAGATACAACCAACAGTAGTAGCGTAGTTTGCGCGGTACTTTGAGTACACACCAGCAGCAGACGTTTCGTCTGTATTAGGCATGTTCAAAGACTTAACAATCTGAACACCATCAATAGTAAGAGTATCTGCACGACCTTCAATACCACCAGCACCGCTGTGGCGAAGGTCTTGGTCTAACACTAAGAACTGACCGTTAGCATCTTTAGCAAACTTGATCTTGTTAAATGTCTCAGCACTTACAGACATATAACGGGTCTGTTCTTCTGGGATTGACAAGTTAAAGAACTTTAAGTTGGCTAGACGAATTGCATCGATCCAGTTGGCTCCAGTAGATGAATTACCCAAACCAGTGATAGTGTCACCGCCAGGGAATGGGCCATCAGCCGCAGTACGAGCAGCCTTAATAATCTGACGGAATACGTTCTTGTCGAATACACGCGCTAATGCACGGCCCATCTGGGCAGAGTACTCAGAGCGTACATCGAAGTGTGACAACATAGTGTCAATGTCCGATACAGCAGTGTGAGATACTAAGATGTCATCGATGGTGATAGAGATCTCACCTGTCTCAATGTCGTTACCCATCATTTCTGTTCCGGGTACATGGTACTCGGCTGATGCTTTCCAAGTCTTTGGGAAACGGAATGAACGCTGACCACCACCAACGGTTTTTACGTTGTGTTTGTCAAGAGTTACTGTTGCAAGATCGAATGCGGTTAATACTTCACCACCGAAAACGTCTAAAAATAAGCCACGATTGTCAACTGGCCCTGTTGTTTGTCCCTTACCAAATCTGGAGGGGTTTGATGTAATGCTAGAAATAGCCATGATAATGCCCTGTAATAAATAAATGTAAAAATGTCTATATTCTTTAAGTTGTAGCGTTACAAAGATTGTCTGTCGTAACAGGTCAGTGCAAGGGTACTTCTAAAGAGCGCACGGAATAACCCACAGTAACTAGCCTAGTCATGTCAGGGTTGGGGATGTGCGACCTTATCGGAGGTATCGCTGGCTTGGCGCTACCCTAGAATGGTTGCCCCCCGAAGGGGGCGGTATGATCCTAGGATTGGTCTAGGTCATATGTGGAGACTGACATCTTATCGATGACAGATTGACGGAATGTAGGATTAGACTTGTACTCTGGGTTCGACATGTCTTTCTTCATTTCCGCTCGACTACGGTAACCCGAAGCGGTGTTACCTAACTCGTTGCCTAACATTAAGTTAGGCTCTGCGTTTTGTCCCATGCGGGATTTAATTGCATCAGCAGCCATTTTCCAATTCTCTCCATTCAACGTATCGTTGTACGCTGCTTTATCTTCAACACTAAGGTTGTTTTCAGCCCATGCATTTATCTTTCCCCACTCTTCCTCACCGCCCACATATTCAAGGGCAGCCTTGGACTCAGCGTCCATTCGGAACTTTAGGTTATCAACATAAGAGTCGATTAGACTTGCATCAACACCTGTGGCTATGAGAGCATTTTTAGCCTCGTCACTCAGGTTACCTTCTTGTTGGATTTGCTGAATTAATGAGTCAACGTCAAGGCCAGCGTTGCTGACTATACTGAGGGCTGCGTCATCGGTCTCCGCTTCTGGTGCGGCCTCTGTGCTTTCCTCTCCTTCCGTTGCCGCATCGGGTGAACCCCCTTTCATGCGGTACTCTAACTCGGCAGCATGTGCTTGCCAGTTATACTCACCAGTTTCAGCATTATAGAATTTGTCCTGTCCGTTCTCTGGTTTGAGAGGGATGGGGGCTGAGTCTATATTCTCACTTGATGGGGTTCCATGACCCGCGTTGAATTGGGCAGCTTTTTGCTGGTTATATTCATCTGAGCCATTCTCTGGTTGTGTAGCTTGTTCTGTCATTTAGTATCCTGTAGGGGACATTACATCCCTTGTTCTACTGCTTGTTGTGCCATAGCTGCACCACCAGCTTCCGCTGCTGATCCTAACCCTGACTCTACTTGTCGTTGCTGACGCTTCTGTGCCACTTCATCTTCGGTGTTAACAGCATCTTCTAGAGATAAACCATTAAACGCCTTACCAAGAAGCTTCTCCCATCGAACATAGTCGAGGATTTCTGGAGGTAAGCCCTGTAAGAATTGAAGTGCCGAACCTACGCGTTGAACATCTTGCTCACGGCCTAAACTTTCTAGACCAGTTAGAACAGTAGGCTCAACAACGCCTTCGGGCCATGGGGGTAACTTACCCTGCGCTTGCATCTGAGTGATTAAGCGGTTAAGACGGGCAGACTGCATGTCACGAGATAGCATTGAGAACGCTCCACCTAGGGAACCCTCTAACTCTTCTGCCATCATCTTCAGTTCATACGCTGTAACACGCTCACCTTCACGCTGGACGCTTGAGTTCATCAAGAATGCCGCAGCTATCTCACGCTTCTTCTCGTCTAGTTCTGCTTTTGCTACCTGTAAACCAGGCGCATTTTGATAAGCTAACATTCCCAAGTCTTCTGGGTTACCAACTACATACTCACCATTATCAGCCTTAGACAATCGTCTGCGTAGGTTAAGACCACCAGCAGCGTTAGGGCGTATCATCATAATGTGGCGTGAGGCTAATGCAGCCCCATCTAACATTGACTTAGACAAGCCGTCCACAGCCATGAGATCACCTAAATGCTCTTCGCATTTGCCACGACCATAGTCTTCTCCAATAACAGAAGTCCACCGTAGCGCGTTGAACGGACACACATCATATGTTCCTACGCTATTAGGAACCTTACTGCCACTGACTTCTTGATGCACATCATACTTACCTTCCTTGTTATATTTACAAGAGGTGTAGATAGGCACACGTTGAGTCGGGGCATCTTCAGCTTTAAGCATTGAACGTACAGATGCGGGTAGGTTGTTGGGGGAGAAATATTCTTCAATGATTATCTCTGTCACATCACCTGTCATGTCCCTCACAACCACATACTGGTCTAATCGAAATACCCGCATACGGTTATCAGGGAGAACCTGTTCTAACGCGTTGCCTGTGGTTATAAGATACTGGAGAGTTAGGTGCGTAGGTTGACGCCACTGTTTTCTCTCAATCTCATTACTGATTGCCTTCTCAGATAGAGCTAAACCACGCTCGGTTTCCTGATCAGTTTCCATCTCGCCTTGCTGCATCAATATTTCAGACGGTATTTGAAGACGGAACGAACTCATGCCCGGTGGGTACATAGCAATCATTAATCTACTAGCTAAACTAACTACGGCCCTAGCACCAAGCCCTTGATAGGGGGCTGGTAAGACGGTGTGTGAGTTGTGTCCTTGGGGCGGTAGTAATGCAGGGATGGTTATTGCTGAACACTCCCGTGCGCGAGTAAGGAAAGGCTCACGCCTACTCTTTAACTGTTCGTATCGGCCTTGGGTTGTATCAGTCATACCCTACCTCTATAGACTTAGGCCGCTGCCGCTGCCATTCTTAGGGTTACTAGAGTAGCCTCCAAGTTGGATGCGGAAAGACTTACGACCTTTCTTCTTAGATTGTTCTTCGTTGCTTTTTACAGCAGCTTTAGTAACTTCCTTTTGCTCTTTAGCCTTGACTTGCGCGGGTGTCTTTTTGACAGGTGCAGCGACTACAGGTGCAGGGGCAGGAGGTGGCGAAGGGGAAGAAAATAAATTGCACATTACTTCTCTCCTTCTTTTTTAGTTTTCTTAACAGCCTTTTTAACTTCAGTAACTGCGGGTGTTTTAACTTCGGTATTACGATTATGTTTTAAAATGCCCATGGGGATTTATCCTTGTGTAGAAATGACCTGAGTGTTTAAATCCCGCCGCCTCATATAACCTGCCTGTTTCTTTAATAAACAAACCTGTAGTTAAGCCTAGGTTAATGCGGGTTGCTCCTAGTTCTACCGCCCACTTGTCGTACTTTTTAAGTAGTCGTAGAGCAGCGGATGATCCTCGTTGTTCGGGGTGAACATAAAGAAATAGATCACAGGTAGAAATTGTAGGGCCAAAGTATTCGGTTACAGCTACCGCGCCTAGCATTCCAGTTATTTGCCCATCAGTTGTGGATACAAATAGCGATGCTAAGTCAGGATGATCTAGTGATAAGTGTGCGAGTTCTAGTAGCTTGTTTTCATCCAAAGGAAGTTCCCTATACACGGGACTCTCTTGGTGCATTAGGTGTGCTAACGAAAGCATAGACGGAAAGTCTTCTTTAATGCACTGGCGTATCTGACGATTCATCAGCTTCCTCCTGCCATACCATTAGTTCATCGATCAGTTCCCGCATCCCCGCATAGCGGTGTGCTGATATTTCTGATTCGTTGTACGCAATACACTTGGCAGGGTAATGCTTGTGAAGTAGAACTAAAAGTTCGCGGGAAGATTCGGGAAATTCTGGAAGAGTTTGCTCTTCTATTTCGTTACTCATTTTGATACCTCTGGCATGAGCGCCGACAATGGGAATAAAAGTACACTATCAGAGAGGGGAATCTCCGATAGTGCGTAAAGTTAATGCTACCCAAGACAAGGGGTATAAGGGTTTTAAAACTTTACCAACACTTAGGTCCAGGATTTTTATTTCCTGTTAAGCGGGTGGATCAGTTCAAGCGATTCTTCAACATAATCCTCTACCACAGTACTAGGCGACAGTCCGAGATCCACACGATCTTTAACTTTCTTCTGACCTATGGGTATTGGATTACCAAACAGCCTTTCCCAGTTGTTGGTATAAGCTTCAGAGTTTGCTTTACTTACGATCTTCTCTTCTTCACTCATGAATCAGTCCTCCTTGCTTGCTGATAAGATACGCTCTGAGAAAAACACCATCTTCTCTGCGTCATACACAGAGTTGTTGCCCTTCTTCTCCTTACCTTGACGGGCAGCGGCTGAACGCCATATGGCCTTGAACACATTGCCCTCTGCAAATGTCATTTCTAAAGATTCGATAATGTCATTGCATTCAGCTTTATAGGAGGTGGGTATTGTGGTGGGGTTTCTGACGGCTACACGGTAGTAGCCAGCACTGCCCCCTGTGTGTTCCTCAGTTATGGTAGGGTCAGGCAGCAAGGTTTCATTAGCGTTATAGATACAAACGTCACAGTGGCTTGGGTTAAGCCCCATTGGGTGACCACATTTAGTACAATCATAATGTGCCATTGAGTGCCTCCAATCTTCCTAGCTTACGTTGAGTCCACAGAGCAACCTGCATGATCTCTGCTGGCGTACAGTCTGACTTCATCCTGTTTGCCCTCATTGAGATAACAGCCGTGTTGTCAGGTGTGTAA
>Ga0209603_1001914_pt1 | contig 20451 bp, 14 predicted proteins | sample COGITO_mtgs_1206_FD_184812 | JGI IMG/M metagenome (GOLD analysis project Ga0209603, IMG submission 184812) | Pelagic marine microbial communities from North Sea - COGITO_mtgs_120607 (SPAdes) (version 2) | ecosystem: Environmental > Aquatic > Marine > Epipelagic ... | reverse complement strand
TGTGGAAAAGAAAGTCCTGCAGTTACAGATCCTGTTATTAGTTACACATTAACTGTAAGTTCTGGAACAGGTGGAAGTGTTAGTTCTCCTGGGGGTTCATACAATCAAGGTCAATCTGTATCATCTATGATCTCTTAAAACAGGGGAAAAACTTAGACTCTAATGAGATGAAAGCTGTAAAAAAAGTAGCTGCTAAGACGCTCGCTAGTCTTAAGAATGTTCTTGATAAAGAGCACTGGAGAGAGAAAGTAAAATTAACCTCAGAGGTTAAATCAAGGATAAGAACCAACCTTTTCCATCTCCCGCAAGAATCCTATCCAGACGCTGAAATAGACCAGAGAAAAGACAAAATATATCAACATGTTTACTCATCATATTTTGGTGGAGGAAACAGTGTTTACAAACAATCAGCTTAGCTATGATAAACGCAAACAAACAAAAACTACAAGACTTCTTCCAAGGTAATCTACAATTTGAGATACCCTTTTTTCAAAGAGCATATGTTTGGTCTGAGGAGAACTGGACAATTTTCTGGGATCACTTGATTGGAGAAGTCGAGGCATATGAAAAAGGGCTACAGAGTGAACACTTCATTGGAACAGTTATTACAAAACAAAAGGAGAATAAAAACCTTAGTGAAAACATTGTTGAGTTAATTGATGGACAGCAAAGGCTTACCACTATTACAGTTTTTCTAAAAGCACTTGCAGATACTTCTAAAGGTGACCTACCAAACCTTAGAGAAAGTATAGAGTCTCTGCTTTGGTTTAAAGACAGTTACTCGGAAAAGCATTATCGAATGATTCATAGTAGGATAGATAAGCCTAATTTTCATCAGATAATGGAAGCCCCAGAAGAAATTGAAGAACAAGACAACAGTTCAATAATAAAGGCATATCAATACTTTGTTGAAAAGCTAGGATCATATACGGATGATCAACGAGAAATGATAAAGCAAGTTTTACTTCATAAGGTGCCTATCATAAGCATGCTACTTGATAAGGATGATGATGAGCAAGAAATTTTTGACACCATTAATTCGTTGGGTGTTAGACTTACTATTGCAGAGCTTCTGAAGAACTACCTCTTTAAAGACAAGGAGCTTATTGAACATTATGAAGAAGAGTGGCAAAGTGTTTTCGAAAATGATGAAGAACTAGTTGAGTTTTGGAGTACGGTTAGGTCATCTGGTAGAGTTAAGAGAGACAACATTGAGCTTCTGCTTTACTGTATGCTGATCATTGAAACAAAAAAAGAAGTTCGTCTTGAAAAACTGTTCTCGGAATACAAGCTTCATCTTAAAGATATGGCGCTGGATCAGAAGAAACAATTCTTGCTAAGCCTTAATGATCTTGCCAACTTATACTTAGAAATGCCTCAAAAGGAACAACTTGTTGAGATTGGATATAAAGACGACATAAAAAGATTCTTTCATCTTCTAGAAAACCTAGAAATCACCACAATTTTTCCTCTTGTTCTATATCTGTATAGTAATATTACAGATGATCAAGAGCTTAAACGCTGTTTCAAAATTCTTGAATCTTACATTGCCCTAAGACAGATTTGTAAGTTCACAACAAAGAATTACAACAACCTGTTTATTCAGATCATACGATCTCTAGATAAGATAAAGATTCAAAAGAACATAGAGTCATATGATCTACTTGATATACTCAAGTCATTCAAAGATTTTGGAAATAGGCTTCCAACAACTATTGAGGTTCAAGAAGCTTTTCAAAGTAGTGTTTTATCTAACAAACAGGCAGGTGCGATATTGTACATTATCGCTTTAAAAGATATTGATTCTGAGTATTCTGACACTAAAACCTTATCCTCTAAATCTTTCTCTGTAGAACATATGATGCCTAAAAAATGGGAGGAGAACTGGTCTGATGAAAGCCTTGATGAACTTTCAAGGTTTAAGAGAAAGCAAAAGATTCTCACGATGGGTAATCTAACTTTAATAACAAAGAACCTTAACAGTAAACTTAGAAATCAGTCTTGGGAGAGTAAAAAACAAACTCTTAGTGAGTTTTCAAGTCTCAAAATGACAACTTCTTTCTTAAATCATGAAAACTGGAATGAAGAATCTATCACTGAAAGAGGTGAACTTCTATGTAGAAAAGCATTGGAAATCTGGAACATTGAATAGCTGTGTACTCTGACGAACTCATACGACATCCTGAACTTCAACCATTAATGAAGAAATACAAAAAAGTATTTCCAAAAGTGGACCTTGAATGTGAGATGTTATCTCTAGGTTAGTTTGGTTATACTGGTATGGGTTTTAATGTTGAGGCTGTAAAAGAAATACTTCACAAATGTCTTAGGGAGAATAAGTACTTCAAAGTATGGTCAATAAGCTGGAAAGGTCCTGAGCCAATACCCTGTGATTGGTGGCAAGGAAAAGTTGCATATTACAAATACAAAGGTTGAAGGTAACCCCCCTCTATACCCAATCATACCCCTACAAAGCACCTCATTTTACTCCATCGTGAATTGTACCTTAGACGAATTATAGCAATGGTTTACAGCTGATTTCAATTGTGGGCAACCCTGCGAAAATGTTTTGTGCTTAAATGATACTTTTTTTGTCTAATTATTTGCTTGTTGGCTAAAAAACCCTCCGCGAGGGAGGGTTGTGTTTATCGCTTAATTTAATAAACGGTCATTGTAATACAGCGTTTCTAATACAATCATTCCTTCCTCGTTAAAGTCATGTTGCGAATGAAATTTTAATACAATATTCTTATTTGTTTTTTTACTTTTTAGAGTCATATTATACCACGCTAAGACTACGCCTCCGTTGCCTTCGTAGTCAATATAGTCTGGATACCCTACTTCATCGATTGACACAAACTCAAATTGGCTAAATACTTCCCCTACATATGCTTGATGTTCCTTAAGACTCTTAGCCTCTTGGTCGATTGAATTGGCGTCATTTATTCGTGCATTTGGTGTAAAATCTTTCCATACTTTATCAAGATTCCCTTGGGCTAGGTTGTACCAAATTTGACGTACTTTCCCAATATATGGGTGGTCTTTATAAATGGTTCCATTCTTAATGGTTTGTCTTGATAAGTTCCATTTCTGCCACGCCGCTTGATTATCTGACCACCAAAAGCGAACAATTTTTTCTCCTTTTTTGTCAAAAACAAAAGTTGCGTTAAATGGCGTTCTAATTTTAAACCCATTGTTTTTATCCCATGCAATAAATTCTTGAAAGGTTTGAACAAAAAGCCCTGATCGCTTATACTCAATTGCATCAGAGTATGCTTGTCCTCTATCTTTTAATGAAATATTTACAAAATTATTACTCATCCACGTTGATTGCCCGAGTAAATTTTTAATATCACCCCCTTTATAGTTGGGATTATTATTCATTGAGCTTCCCATCTTAAACCCTTCTCCTGTAAGGTTTTTAAGGGTTTCGGTATCTCCGCTTATCCAGGCTGCTGTAAATTGATCAACAATATCAATAGCAGGGTGTTTGTCAAATACTTTACCATTATTATTTTTTTGTCCCCAAAGGATCAAAGGCAAAACAAGAAGAGCCAGTAGTGATTTTTTCATTTTAATTGATTTATGGTTAATAATATCTCTAAGATACAGAGAATGGGTTACATATCAAATCTTACGTTCACTATCCAATAGAAAAACTGTTTTCTAAAACCCATGCCCCTACCAAGATGATCTAAAGTAATTGAAGTTTTTGGCATTATTTACTTGAGGCAGTGTCATTCCTAAAAGTAAACTCATAGTCAACTCCTTACAAATGGGTGTTTTTCCATTAACACGCATAGTGCCAGAGTGATATCCACCAGAAAAGGGTGTTGCGGCTAACCAGCTAATGGAAGTCAGATCACGGTTTACGGATGCTTGTCCCTGAAAGTTTCGGATAGAAGGCTCCATATCAATGGTGTCTGTAGATACCCATTTCCCTGACAATTAGTATAATGAAGGTACAAAGTTGGCAGGGTTTTTTGGATTTCTATTATTTGAACAAGAAATCAAAAGAGAAATAATGGAAATGAATATGAATCCTTGTTTAATCATGATTTCAGTTGTTAAGTTGTGAAATGGCAAAATAATAAGCTCCTATCGAAATAGATTTACTTGCTCCGTTTGTAGAACGAATAACAGCCGTTCTAGGCATGGTGTCATAAGCGATGGTATTCTTTGACGAAACCAAAACTTCTGACATAGCTCCTTTTAGGAAGCTTTGTTTTTCTTGTTCGTTTTCAATATTAAAAACTTGTATCGTAGTTCGGTCAACAGGATTACCATTTGACAATTGATGTTTTCTTTGAATTGCCCCAAACATAGCCGGAGCAAACAGCTCCCAAGCGGTCGAAATACCACCACCAATGACAATTAATCCATCAATTAAATTGAGTATGTCCGCCAAAACAAAGCCCAATGCCTTCCCAAATTGATTAAAAGAATATAGCGCTGCTTCTTTGTTTATTCCTGTCTTGCCTCGGGCAATTTCATGTATGTGTTTAGGCATTAGCTCAAGGTCTAATTTAATATTTGCCTTTTTTGCATACACACGCTGAATTGCTCTAGTGCTGATGCTTTCTTCAACATTCCAATGGGGATTGTGCAGGTTGGACATATTATGAATTTGGGCACCCGAAGCGTTATCGCCAGTTAATAAAGTGCCATTAATTACAAGACCACATCCAATTCCAGTTCCTAATGTGACACCAATGAGATTTGAAAATTTTTTAGTATTTCCAGCTGCTTTCAATGCAGCATTAATATCTGGAAGTGTTCCAGCTAAGGCTTCACCGTAGGCAAAAAGATCTCCATCGTTATTGATAAAACAGGGGCAATTGAAATGCTCTTCTAGAACAGGTTTTAGTGGGTAATTCCCATTGATGCCAGGAAAGTTTGGCAGGTTGCCGATGATGCCATAATTGTAGTCTGCAGGGCCAGGAAATGCAAAGCTTGTTGCGCTTATGGGTTGTTTAATATTGGTTTTTAATATTTCAAATCCTTCAATAATTGTTGCTGTACATGAGGCTTCGGACTTAATTGAGGCTGGTAGACATACCGTATCTGAAATAATTTCCCCATTTTGCATAGAAGAAAAAATAAAGTTAGTCCCTCCTGCATCTAATGTCAATATTATAGGGTTGATAACGCTCAAATTCTTATTACTTTTTCCACATTTTAGCTATCTCTTCAAGGGTTTTACCCTTGGTTTCAGGAATCATATTATAGGTGAAAATAATTAAAATAATGGCATTGAACATGAAAATCCAAAATGTGAAAGCGCCACCAATACCTTCCAATAATATCGGGGTAAGTTGAGTGATCAGCACTACACCTATCCATACCATCAATATCGAAATGGACATAGCGACTCCTCTAAATTTGGTTGGGAATATCTCTGATATTAACACCCATGGAATAGGTCCTAAGGACATTGCAAATGAAGCGATGAACCCTAAAATAAATAATAACAACCAAGGACCTGAACTCAATTCGATGTGAAACATCAGCCCAACCCCACCCAAGCAAGTTATCATACCTGAAATTCCCCACAACAACAAGGTTCTTCTTCCATATTTATCAATAAATGCGATAGCAACAAAAGTGAAAACGGTGTTCACTGTTCCAATAATTACGGTTTGAAACATAGCAGAATCTGCTCCGAAACCTATATTTTTAAATATCTCTGGGGCGTAATAAATAATAGCATTAATTCCTGTTATTTGAGAAAAAAAGGCTAAAAACATCCCAACTACTATTGCCATTCGTAAACCAGAAGTAAACAAGACTAAAATACTTCCTCTTTCTTCTTTAAATGAATCTTGAATTTCGTTTAATAGTTCTGCAGATTTATTTTGTCCATTGATTTTTTCAATAATGGCTTTTGCACTATCTATCTTCCCTTTACTAGCTAGCCATCTTGGGCTTTCTGGTATAAAAAATAACAGTATAATAAAGAGAAGGGCAGGTATTACTTCAGAACCTAACATTATGCGCCAACCTATATCTAAGTTCCACTGAGCATCTCCACTCGAAGCAATTTGTAAATTGATGTAGTAAACAAGGTTGATTCCTATGACAATTGCTAGTTGATATAATGTTACCAAGGTTCCTCTAATTTTAGCTGGTGCTATTTCTGAAATGTACATGGGAGATAGCAAGGAGGCGATTCCAACTCCAACTCCACCAATTAACCTTGCTATCACAAACTGGGTGAGATTGTTGGGAATAGAAGAACCAACTGCGGAAATAAAAAATAAGATTGCAGAAAGGATAAGCACCTTTTTACGGCCAAACTTATCACTTAAAAACCCTGAAAAAATGACTCCAATCATACATCCCCAAATTGCGCTTGAAGCTGCCCAACCTGTTAGTGCTGGACTCAAATCAAATATTGTTTGAATTGACCCAATGGCACCAGCAATAACTGCAGTGTCATAACCAAATAGCAAACCACCAATAGCAGCAATAACCGATATTATGATAACATATTTTGACAAAGTATTTGGTTTGTTGTTAGCAATAGTTTTTTTATTTAGTTCGCACAAATGCTTTAATTAATGCTATTTTTTTTCCAATACTTTTTCCTGTAGGAGTTACTGTATATGGGCCTACTTTCGCAGGGACAATAATTGCCTCGCAAAAATTAATAATAAAAGGTTCGAAAGCACCTGAGGGACTTTCAATAACAGCTTGTTCACCATCTACAATCATAAGAACATTCAACGTGTTGAGAGTATTATGTGATACTTTACAATCAAACCATTGACGTCTAGTTTCTATAAATTCTAAATCGTGTAATCCTGTTTTTTCTTCGACAAATCCATCGCCCAAACTTATTTCCTCAAATTGATTGATCAGGTTGCTTTGTGTCCATTCTGGAGTCCTATCCCATTGAATTACTTGCTCTCCGTGCTCAATAGAAATTGGTCTAGGTCTTCCATCCATTCCTAATCTGCCCCAATCCCATAGCTTAAAAGTGAATATGTATGGGGTGGCACTAATTTCTAAGACCATACAATCCTTACCCGAACAGTGCAGTGTTCCTGATGGAATTAAAAAGTGATCATGTTTTTTTGCATGCCATTTGGTGGCATATTTATCAACATCAAAAATATGACCTTCTGATTGCGAGAGTTTTAATTCGCCAATCATTTCGTTAGGATTGATATTGTCATTAACTCCTAGATACACGAAAGCATCCTCACCTGCATCTATTATATAGTAACTTTCATCTTGAGTATATGCCATACCAAATTGCTCTTTGATATATTCTTTGAGAGGGTGTACTTGAAGACTTAAAATTCCGCCATCCATAGTGTCAAGAAAATCGAATCGTATTGGAAATTCAGGACCAAATTCATTGTAAACTGCTGGGCCTAATAACTCTAATGGTTTGTAAAAAACGACATTTATTGAAGGTATTTCGAAAATTGCATTCGAAAATTCAATTAGCAAGCTGTTTTCTTCAGGCACACAATTAAAACTCCAGGCAAAATTCGAAGTCTTTTTGTCTAAATCAAATTTTTCCTTCATCCACTGCCCTCCCCAAGGGCCCGCATCAAAATAAGGAACGACACTAAAAGGCTGACTGGTCGCTTTAACCAGCGTACTTCTAATGGCGTTTCCTGTTGCTAGTTTTGGTTCGCCTAGGGTATTGGTGTCCAATACATAATCAAATTTTGAAAGGAGGTCTTTTTTTAATTCATCACATACTCTCCAATCAACAAAATAGGATCTCTTGTATTGTTTTTCGATAGATTCTTCCCTGTCGCTAATTCCAATATTGTCAACAAAATTTCTACGCATGCGCAGCTGAATTTCCCAACGTGCCATGTCTGCATAAATTAATAAGTCAGGATTTTCAACAAGCAAAGATGCACCGATGCCAAAATAGATGGTTAGGTTATTGTTGCTTCGGTTCTTTTTTAAATTCTCAACTTGAGTGGTTTTAAAAAAATCGTGCATTCTGAGCTGTGTAATAACCCCAAAAACTCGATGATCAGTAACATAGGGCTGAGTCATGATTCTAATTTCATTTTCACTTTTCATGAAATCTGAAGAATCGATTATGGTGGCATCATCAAAGTAAGAATTCAATTCATATTCAATCTCCGCCAAATCACATCCCTGATAGCACTCAACCACAACACGAGGGTTTTCGTTTTCAAGATTATTAAATGTAGCTGCAAGTTGGTCATTAATTGATTTCCAACCTATGACACAGTCATCGTGTTCAGGACTGGTTTTTATTGTCGGATTTTTGTTAAACATCCTTTATTTTGTTTTATCCTTTCTAACTAAAATTTATTGAATTACAAAGCACTAAGGTAAAGGTTGATTGTTGGTTTTTATCACATAAATGATTTTGAATTACTTGCTATTCTACGATGATTTTATCCCCTTGTTTTAAAATATAATAATTGTCCTTAAGCCTTTTTGGAAGTTTTTGTAGCACCTCATTTTGATAGCCTTTCGCCCAAAAAAAAGTGTTTTCATTGACCACTACAGTGGAATGATGTTGTGGAAAGATGTATTTAGGCCGAAGGGTTTCAATCAGTTGAATACTATTGTTAATATGCATATTATGTTCTGTTGGGGAAAAAAATAACACATCAATGTTTTCTAGCATCAAATGGTCTTCTAAAAGAAAAGAATCTCCTGGCTGAAGGAAACGCTTGCCCCCCAGTTCAATCATATAACCACAATCTTCTAAATTTGCTTTATAGTAAATGGCAAAATTAGCGTTTCCATGAATGGCCCTTAAAGGAGTTACCTTAACCCCGCATATTTCAAACGCTTTGCGTGGTTTTGCAATCCTGATACGATCTTCAGGAATTTCAAGCTCTTTTGCAATTTCAAGGCAACTTTCGGGTATAACAAAGATACACTTAGATTTTTCGATGAGTGTTTTGCTTATGCTCCTAGCAAAATGATCTTTATGCCCATGTGTAACAAACGATATATCTAATACTTTCGCTAAATCTTCTTCGGCGATAGGAGGAGATTCAATCCGCTTATCATAGTTCAATAAAAGATCGGTAGAAATAACTAAGCCATCATGTTTTATAATCCATCCATTGTGTCCTGCCCACCATAGGCCAATCCCTTCGTCGTGTGCTATTATTTGGGCGAATAAGCCCATTTGCTCTTGTGCCCTTAAAGTAGAGGTTAGAAGGCTTAAAAAAAGGAGGAAAGCGTTCACAAGCTGCATAAATTATTCTGTTGTTTTATGGTTTATCCAATATTGTAACCATGGAATACTGTAATAGTGTGTCCAACCAAAAACCCGAAGGCCTTGAAGTGAATTCCAATTTGAAATAAAGCGCCAGCTGGGTTTTGTTAAAACCCCATTATCTGGAAGGCGCGATGTTTTTAATAATGCCGGACCCAGGCTTTCTTGCGTGCGGTAGTCCATTATATTTTTTTCAAGCGGATCAGATTGAAGTAATTTTGATCTTGCTATAGCCGAATTTAGGAAAGCATCATTTTTTGTTAATTCATATCCGACCAATAAACTGTGAATCGTTGACATTAAAGACTCATATTCATGATTATAGGGGGGGTTGTCTCTTACGGCTCTAGCATGACGAATAAGACCCTGTTTAACAGAATTTTTTTGGGTTAATTGATAATACTTATATAATCCATGGGAAGCGTAAACCTGGGAATAACCATATCGATCAATTACAAAGCTGTCGTATTGATCAGCGCCATTTTGAAAATTAAGCATTCTTTGCACCCTGTCCTCTAGTTCGTTTAAATAGCGTGGATCTTTGGTTGCATCCCATGCTTCAACCATGTTCCATACAGATAAATATAGTCTTCTTCCCGTAAGGCCGTGTTCTCCCCAGAGTTTTTTAAGGTAGGAATCTGCGGTCAAACGAGCGATCTCTAGCCCTCTGTGATATCCGGTTAAATAATAGGAAGCAATCCAGCCTTGAACCCATACGTGAGCACTAAGAAGAGCTGTCCAGTGTTGTGAAGCATGCCTTCTCCCAATACCTAAATAGGGGGTAGCTTTTGAAGCGGTTGAGTTTGCATTATCAATTTTCCAAAAATCAATGGCATCATTAGTGTCACCAAAATATTCGGGATCTTTAGGCCAATGGACATTATCGACATCCATTGTATGTCGACTCATGGCTTCTGCTGCGGTATAATACTTTGGATTCCCTGTTCGCATGAATTGTAACCAATACATGAAATCAATAGCAGGCTCGTTATTTTGCCAACGAATCCATTGGTTTTTGTAAAAAATATTTTTTTGGTCGCCATAATCAAACATCCCATACCAGGGTTCCCAATCTTGATTGAAAAGCTGCCAATGAAATTTATAGTCTATGGATCTTTCATAGGCAGAGTTTTCATCGCTTCTAGGAGAAAAATGACCATAAACACCACTGTTTGAATATGCAGCAGGATCTGCGCTTGCAATTGGAGGATCTAGGAAGTATTCCATGGTAGAGGCTAGTTCCTTTGTATCCTCTTTGGCTTTATGAAAATGAATCACCAGCTCACTCGTTTTAGTAATTCCTTCTGCAAAATTGGCAATCATTCCTTGATCGGGTTTAGTGTCTCCCCGTTCAAAACTCATAGGAGAAGCCTTTGGGGACCATAAATAAGCAATTGCCTCACCAGAAAGATCATCAAAAGAAATTTCTTTGGGGTATTCTTTAAAGAAGTTTTTTATCCCAATGCTTATTCCCCACTTGTTGTCTTGAATGTCTGCCCATCCTTCTCCTCTTTGTATTTGTTTTTTTAGCTCAGCGTTTAGATGAATTTTAGAACTAAACCCTTCTATTCTTTCTGTGGGAGTACTATTAACTTCTCTGGAAAGTTTAGGGCCCTCTTGAAAAATGGAAGCGGTCTTTTTCTTTTTTAGGGTGTCGGTAAAAACTTCTACACCGTCGAAATCTCCCCATTCCCCATTCTTATATGCCGTGGTAAAGGTTTTATCTTCTTTTAAATTATAGTTTAAGTTTAATCCCATTGAGTGGATTTGATCGTTGGGTTTAGTCCAGCCTTTATCATCAGTATTGCTGTTACTATTGAATGATTCAGAATACCCTAAAGCTATATTGTTATAACCATTGGCCGATGGATTATGCATATCGGGCACCCCAGTATAGGTCATGGTGTGAAGTACTTTTATGTATGTTTTGCCCGCATAAACGTGGACACGAATTATAAAGGGGGAATTTCTATTATCATCACGGGTGTAAGAATATTCTCCTTCCATACGAATAATGGAATGCAGTGGTCCAGAGCCCTTCTCTCGAACGGTCCTGTTCACTACTGCATAAGAAGGATCAATCCCTTGTGCATCCAAAAGGTCTAAAAACGATCCTCTTCCATTAACACTAGACGCGATTTGATCTGATTTATCAAAACCATCTTGATCGATATCATAAAGTACTTCATCAATGAATCCTCCTTTGCCTTTTAGGATATTAAATTGTAGGGGGCCTGTATTAATAATTGTTGTTTGCCCCTTTCGTTGTGCGTTTTTAATACGTATCGTAGGTCCTTTAAGAGGGGCTTTTTTTACGTCTTCCCCATATTCTAGTTGATATTCTTGATCTCCGGTAGAAAAGAAAAAGACCCACACCCATTTAATACTGTTATCTAAAGGGGCCCAAGAAGTTACCTCTGTGGTTTGTGAAGGGATTTCAATCCCATTTTTATCCAATAAGCGAATATTATCTGGAGAAAACAATTCTCCCTTCGCAAAAGGGATTCCCAGGGTTATCGGGGCGCCTTCACTGCTTTTATGGATTTTTATGGGGACTAGGTTTGAGGCAAATCCAAAGCTGAAAGCTGACAGGACTAAAGCAAATACTAAGCTGTTTTTTTTCATGAATTTAATTTTGTTTAAGCGTGTTACATAAAGCCGCAGCACCTTTGACGGCAATATACGGGTCATTAGAAACAAGAAGGTTGAGTTTTGAGATAGATCCTTGAAATGCAAAACGCTCTAGGCTTAAATCGATCCCTTTTTTAAAAAAAGGATAACCCTTACTAACAGAACCTCCTAATATGATATGTCCTGGATCATAGGTATACATTATTTGAAGGATCAAATTTCCTAAATGTTTTCCAAAGTCTTCAAAAATCACAAGGGCTTCTTTTTTACCTGCTTCGGCAGCTTCAAATACTTTCTCCCCTGTGATACCATGGTATTTTTGAAAAAAATGACCACTACAATAATGTTCAAAATTCTCCTCTAAATAAGGCAACATGCCAAATTCACCTGCCCCTGTATTTTGACCATTATAAAGTTTTTTATTGATAATTATTCCTCCTGCTATTCCAGTGCCTATGGTTAATCCTATAAAAGAACTCAGCCCATATCCTAAACCAAAATGTAGTTCTCCTAATGCAAAGCAATTAGCATCGTTATTTACAAATACAGGAAGGTTATAATGCGCTTCTAACTTATCTTTCAGATAAACTTTTTTCCAAGAAGGGATGTTTTGAACATCATAAACGATCCCTAAGTCCTGGTCTACAACACTGGGAACACCAATGCCAATGCCTTTTACATCTTTATCAATTACCTCAGAAATAGAGGCAATAATTACGGCTAAAACCTCTTCTTCAGTGCCATCCCTTGGAATTAGCGAACGCCATATATTTTCACAGGACTGCCCCACGATTTTAGCCGTATTAACTTTTGTCCCTCCTAGATCTATTCCTAAATAAGCCATAAATAGATTATGAGTTCTTTTGCTGAGCAGAGGATTTCAAAACAGTGTCATTCTTAATCAATGGCTTAGACCAAAAACCGATGGAGAGGATAAATAAAAGCGTTATAAATAAGAAAAGCATTCCTGTTCGTAAACCAAAGGCATCTCCCAAGGCTCCTACAATAAAGGGAACAACCGCTCCTCCAACGATTCCAGTTACAAGTATCCCAGAAAAGGATCCGTGGGATTCTGCAACTGAATTTAGGGCTAATGAAATGATAATTGACCACATTGTAGCAATAAAAAATCCAATTAATGGAAATGATAGTATTGCTTGTTCACTATTACCAAAAAGGGCAAGTACTAGCGCTATTATAGTTGCAAATGATGTCCCAATGATCACTTTTCTACTATCCATAAATTTCAAAAGGACCAAGCCTAAAAGCGTGCCTAACGTCATCATTCCCCAAAAATTAGAAATTGTCTTTGCTCCTTGAGTTTGCGGGTCGATATCGTGATAAATCGATAGAAACTGGGAGATCCAATTTGCCACTCCCTGTTCTGTTCCTACGTAGCAAAAGATGGCAAAAAAATACAACAGCACCATCGGTTTTTTTAGTAATCCTACATGTGTTGCGATAGCACCTGCTTTTTCATCCTCTTTCCTTTCAACTAATGGAAACTTTGTCAACACAATAATTACAACCATTAAAAGAGAAATTACAGCAAAAATCCAATACAGTGTAATCCATTCAAAACCGGGGATTTTTAATTGCTCTATTACTCCCCCTAAAGTTGATCCGTTGGCGCTAGATTGTTCAGAATTTAGAACGATATAAGAATAAACAAGCGGGCTTAAAAAAGAGGCAAGCCCAAAAAATAATTGCCCTAAAACGGAATTAAAAGCAAATTCTTTTTCTCCTCCAACGGTCCTTAATAATGGGTTTATAGCTACTTGTAACATTGCCATCCCAGATCCTATTAAAAAAAGAGAAACCAGATAGAAACTATAATTTACGTTAGAGGCAAATAAAAAGGCTCCAATAGAAGAAATTAAAAAGGCCATTACCATGACCTTTTTTTCACCGTAGATTTCTATTAACATTCCAGAAGGGATCGACATGACGCCATATGCCACAAAAAAAGCAAATGGAAGAAAGGCTGCCATAGTTAAACTTAGCTCAAAACTTTCAATTATATCAGGCACCAGAGGTCCTATGATATTTGTAAGAAAAGAAATGACAAAAAAAATGATCAGGATTAAACCAACGAAAAGAGGGTTTTTAATCATAAGGATTTATTTTTTGAGCATTGGGAAATAAGCTCTTAAATCTTCTTCGGTTGGTTGCATTCCATATTCAGCAACTTCAAACGATTCGATGTACTTTACCTTCTTTGCTTTTTTCGCCCCATACCATTTTACTAATGCTGCTTGTTTTTCTGTAGTCATTGACCCAGATCTATTTTTAGTTCTATTGGCTAACCATGCTCTTCTTTCTTCTGGAGAAGTGGGGATTTTTGCCACACTTGCATCTCCTCCGTTGGTCCACGGTAACCATTCATACATCTGAGAAGTATGAGCATGTAAACCGTCAATTTTTAATTCAATGGTTTCATCGATTGCCACAACTAAATCAGGTTGATGGCGATAGGGTTTTTCAAAACGATCTTGCATGTAAAGGAACAAGGGGTTTTTTGAAAGTGGTGGGGTGTCTGGACAGACATTAGGTACGATAACCATGTAGGAAGCGTCAATTACGACTTTTCCTGCGTTACGGTGATCTGGATGATAGTCATTTGGACGAAGACCCAGGACAATGTCTGCATCCCATTCTCTGATGGCTCTTATGACCTGGTGCCTTACGGCTAAAGTAGGGAATAATTCTCCATCGTGATTATCAAGGGTTTGATAAGCGGCTATCCCAAGGGCTTTGCCTGCATTTTTAGCTTCTTCTCTTCGTCTGTTTCCTAAAGCTCCTCCACCTTCAGATTGATGCCCAGCATCACCACTTGTAAGGGCTAAAAACTTGACATTATGGCCCATTTTTGCAAACAAGGCAGCGGTTCCACCAAATTTACTATCACAATCGTCAGGATGTGCCCCTATGGCAATAATGTTTAATTTTTTTTCTTGTGCATTAAGCATAGTAAAAGAAACCATGCTAACTAAAATCAGTAGAAGTTTATTCATCTTTATTGTTTTAAATAAAACACGCCTTTTTGATTTAAAAAAAGGCGTGTTGAAAGAGTTAATTAATACCCGCTATTTTGGCTGTAATTAGAATTTAAGTCCAATTCTCGCTGGGGGATGGCAAAGAGTAATTTTCCATTGATGTTTTTACCTTGAGCAGCCATTACAGATTCTGCTTTATTCATTCGAATTAAATCGGGCCATCTGTGGTTTTCAAAGGCGAGTTCAACCCTTCTTTCTTGAAGCAGTTTATCAACAAAGCTTCCTGGAGTGGTAGCATCTATTGGTGCTAAACCGGCTCTTGCTCTCACTTGGTTGATGTATCCATACGCTTCAGTACTTTCCCCTATAGCCTCTGCTAACATTAATAAAACATCGGCATATCTAAATACAGGCCAGTTGTTTGGAGCGTCATCATCATTATAAGGATTTGTAGAACCAAACTTGATTGTATAACCTGTACTAATACCTTCTACTCCATCGATAGATGCGGCAAAACGTAAATCCCCCGTCTCATATGCATCAATGAGATCTTGTTCGGGAATATTTCGTTGACCAGAAGTAACAGATTGAGATAAAACCCCGTGAAATTGGTTGGTAAATTGATTTCCTTGATTACTTAATCCACCTTGAAAATCAACTTCAAAAATAGACTCAGCATTGTATTCGTTATCAACTCCCCACAGCAGACTATAATCGCTTACAAGGCTATAGCCATAGGTTAAAACACGACGTAAACTAGCTTCTGCATTTGCCGCTTCTCCCATAGTTAAATAAACTTTAGCTAAAAGTGTAGCTGCAGCTCCTTTTGTTGCTCTTCCGTTTGTGGCAGACGACTTACCAGGAAGAGCGGTTTCTGCATCAATTAAATCACTAACAATTTGACTGTAGACCTCACTAGCTCCAACTTGAGTATGGTTATTCCCTTCTTCCACAGAGGCTGTTTCATTTAAAACAAGGGGAATATTTCCAAAGAGGACAGCTAAATTATAATAGTAAAATGATCGTAAAAATAAGGCTTCTCCCTTTAAACGAGATTTTAAGGTATTGTCCATATCAATGTCATCAATACGATTTAACATAATATTAGCTCTAGAAACACCTAAATATGAGTCTGTCCAAGCAGCTTCAGTAATATTACTTGTAGAGATATCACTAAATTTATCGAAAACGGTCACCTCTTCTGCTAAACCAGTACCATCCCAAAAGGTGTTGTCTGATCGAAGCTCTTGAAGAATCCAATAACTTTGATTGAATGTTCCATTCGCTTTTAAGGTGCTGTAAATTGCGTTTACAGCGACCTCCATGTCACTTGCTGTATTGTAGAAATTATCTGCATTTCGCTCTGATATAGGGGCTAATTTTGTGAATTCCTTTGAACAAGAGACAAAAATGAGTAAAACGAGTATGAATATGTTATATTGTTTTTTCATGTCTTTATGATTTAAAATTTAGCATTGATTCCAAAAGTAATAACACTCGATAAAGGATATGCTCCATAATCTTCTCCTTGAACGTTGGTATTGTCATCTTGGTTGTTAACTTCAGGATTAAACCCTAAGTAATCTGTTTTAGTGAATAAATTTGTGCCAGATAAGTATAGTCTTAGGCGATCTAATTTTCCATTTAAACTATTCTCTGGAAAGGTATACGCCAGTGTAACGTTTCTTAACCTTAAATAGGAAGCATCTTCTACTTGATAGTTAGATGGGCGGTTGTTGCTGTTACCCGTCTGTCTGTTTGCTCTTGGAATTAAGCCATTTCCTGGCTCTGCTTCTGATCTCCATCTATTATTCCACTCACTGTAAGAATTGTAGTTTGCTTCACCATTCCCCATGTGACGTCGGGTTAGGTTCAAGACTTCATTCCCCTCAACACCTTGCAATAGAAAGCTAAACTCAAAATTGTTGTATTCAAAGCGGTTGGTGATTCCATAAGTGAAGTCAGGTAAATAATTCCCGATTGTTGTACGGTCAGCAGAATTGATAAAACCATCGTTATTGACATCAACCCACTTGAAATCCCCAGGTTGAGGTGTAGCAATCTGATCCACTATACCACTATTATCAATTTCAGCCTGATTTTGGTAAATTCCATCGGTTTGATATCCGTAATAACTCCCGATAGGTTCTCCTATTTTAGTAATGTGTCTGTTCCCTGCTCCACCTCTACTCAAAATAGGATCTCCAGATGGGCCAAGTTTTGTAACCTCATTGTCTATGGTAGAAAAGTTAAAATCCGTCGTCCAATTCAAGACTCCAGTTAAATTCCTACTTGTGACACTAATTTCAAATCCTTTGTTTACCACTTCACCAATATTCGTTAATGCATTAGTAAACCCTAAAGCTGAAGGAATTTGAACAGCTAGCAATAAATCTGTCGTGGTACTTTTAAAATATTCTAAAGAGCCATAGATTCGATCATTTAAAAAGCCAAAGTCAAGCCCTATATCAAATGAAGTGGTTTTTTCCCAACTTAAATCTTGATTGCTAATAGTAGAAGGAGCAATTCCATTTGTCAACGCTCCATCAAAGGTAGTGTTGTAAGAACTTAGCAAGCCAATCGAAGCATAATTAGGAATTAAAAAGTTTCCTGTCTCACCCCAACTTGCGCGCAGTTTTAAATCACTTAACCAGTCTGCGTTAATGTCTTCGGACATTCTATATCCTCCAGAGAAGGAAGAAAAGACGCCTGTCTTATTGCCTCGCCCAAATCTTGAAGATGTATCAGAACGCAGTGAAGCGGTTGCTAAAAAGCGGTCCTCATAAGAATAATTTACTTTTGCGAGAAGCGACACTAACGACCATTCTTCTTGAACTGCAGATCCAGAGGCAATTTGACCACCACTTATGGTTTTAACTAAATCGTCAGGAAAAGTATCTGCAACGGCAGAGCTAATATCTATTTTTTCCTTTTGAGCAGTGTATCCGATTAAGGCGTCAATGGTATGACTTCCAATTTCTTTGCTGTAATTTAATGTTTGCTCAGCCACCCAGCTCAAACTCTCAGAAGAAGCAGTTTGACCAAAGGTCTCTCCTGTTCTTGCAGTTCGATATAATAAGCTACTAGCGCGATAAAAATTACGTTTGTAATTGTTAATATCAACACCAAAATAACTTTTAAACGTAAGGTTATCCATTAGGTCATATTCTGCGAAAATATTTCCAAAAGTTCTGTTTTGATTTAGTTGATCATCGACCGCTTCAATAATCGCCAGCGGATTACTTGCTGAGGTGAAAGAAGTCGTTTGACCTGCTGGGGTCAAAACATAACTTTGATTATTCAATTGGTTAATGCTTCCATCTGGATTATATGGCTCAATAAAAGGAGCATGGACAATTCCAGAATACACTATTCCAGGAGGTCTAGCAAAATATGGAGAACCTGCCGGGACTTTGTCTGAAACAACATAAGAAGGCGCTAAATTCAGACCGATTCGTGTACGTTCATTAAGATCAACCTCTAAATTTACACGTAGGCTGTATCGTTTAAAGTTTGATTTTTCAATAATCCCATCTTGATCAAAAAGGTTTCCTGAGATATAATAACTAGAATTATCAGACCCTCCAGAAACAGACAAGTTGTGTGTCTGCACCATGGCAGATCTAAATACAACATCTTGCCAGTCAACGTCTACTCCACTGGGTGAAAGCACATCCTCTGCTAATCGCCATGCAGCATTCGTTCTAACACTGTTAGGGTCGGTCGCACTTGCTCCTGGATTTCTTTGTAAATAAGCATTATTTGTTGCATCTCGGTTATAATCGATCAACTCAGCAGAATTCATAAGGTCTAATTTATTGGCGACAGATTGTGACCCAAAGAAAGAGTTATATGAAAAAGAAGGAGCTCCTCCTTTTTTCCCACGCTTAGTCGTAATAATGATTACACCATTAGACCCTCTAGACCCGTATATGGAAGCGGTAGAAGCATCTTTCAATACCTGAATAGATTCAATATCATTAGGATTTAAATTAGCCAGTGGATTTTGAGAAGGAGGACGAAAACTTGATCTTCTCCTAAAATTATCCCCTTGTACCCCTATGCCTACATTTTTAGAAATGGGAAATCCATCGATAACATATAAGGGTTCATTCCCTGCAGAAATAGACCCAACACCACGGACACGAACAGTAGCTCCTGCTCCTGGTTCTCCAGAGGCCTCAGTAACTTGTACCCCTGCTATTTGTCCTTGTATTGCGTTTTCAAAAGTAGCCAGAGGCAAATTTTCGATTTGCTTCAATGAAATAGCAGAAACAGCTCCAGTTATATTTCTTTTGACCTGCCTTCCATATCCCGTAATGACAATTTCATCTAGAGCAGAAGATGATTCGCTTAATGAAATGGTCATATTATCACTAAAATCAGCCGCATTTACTTCAACGCTATCAAACCCTAAATAAGTTATAACAATTACCGCATTCGAATCAGCAACAGCGATACTAAAAGTACCATCAAAGTCAGAAATAACCCCGTTAGCAGTGCCTTTTTCTGCAATTGAAGCTCCAGGGAGCGGCGATCCTGTATCATCAGTGATTACACCCGATAGGGTGAGTTGAATAATCATTTCTTTAGAATCAATGTCTTCTGTATTCCCGAACACCGATAGTGGGGATCCGACAAATAGAATGAGCAATACAAAAAAGCCAAAAAAAGGATTTTTTCGTAGTCTTTTTCCTCTTGAGGAAATAGAGGGTAAATGAGTTTTTTTGTTAATAATCATGTCTTGGATATTTAGATGTTCCCTTAAATTAAGAAAACTTTAACGATATCTGACACCTTATTTATGTTTTATCAAAAAAAAAATCGCAAAAACAGTATTTTATGTTTAATATGGAAAGTCTTGTTGGTTTTGAGAGGTTTGTAATAATATATTATAGTTATCCTTTTTTTGATGCTTGACGAAATAGTTTGTAATCCTATGGAGGTCTCTTATCTCCTCGTAATAGGGAATAGTATATGGAGCTTTCCGTAAATATGATTTTGGTAATAACTCATTTTTAGGACTATTACTTCTTATTAGAAGATGTGAATGATTTCTTTTTGCTGTGGTTGTCGTTCTATAACTCTCCATATGTTCGTGCGCTCTCCCGTATGGGTCGCTGTCAGCCTCTATTACAGAGAATACACATTCTATGTCGTCATTCTTATTTTGAATGCTATTGAGATATTTATCCATTTTAATCTGTTTTAGACTAAATGGACTTCTTAATGTTGCTGTGTAGGAAAACCCTATTGTCCGCTCCACATTACTCACTAATGTATTACTAATGAGTATTTTATGTTCTTATGTGTTGATTTTGATGAGGTTATGGAGGTAGACAGTTGTGGAACCGCCGACTCCACTATTTGAAGGGCTTCTGAAAAGGGGCTCTTTTTTTTATTGTGTAATAAAACTGTAAACTCCTGAGCTGGCTTTGTTCTCATCAGCATCAATGGCGATCACTTTCCAATAATACGTGTTTCCGGGATCGGCTTCTAACTCAATCTCCGTGGTAGCTCCCAAATAAGTCACTACCGTGGCTACAGAAGAAGCATCGGTCGTGTCCAGATACACCTCAAAGGAGGTAA
>Ga0209603_1001912_pt1 | contig 20460 bp, 15 predicted proteins | sample COGITO_mtgs_1206_FD_184812 | JGI IMG/M metagenome (GOLD analysis project Ga0209603, IMG submission 184812) | Pelagic marine microbial communities from North Sea - COGITO_mtgs_120607 (SPAdes) (version 2) | ecosystem: Environmental > Aquatic > Marine > Epipelagic ... | reverse complement strand
GTGTAGTTGGATATCACTTTGGCCTTCTAAGCCGAAAACCCGGGTTCGAATCCTGGTACGTCCGCCTCCTGGGTGAGTCCCAGCTCCCACCAGGTAAAGGCCGGGGATGTCGGGGTCCTTGTTGGACGGTCGGAAGTAAGCGCTCTGTGTGAGTTTGGGTGCAACGGAAAAGGCCGAGCCCTTGAACGCTGCCAACTCACGCTCGAATGTTTTGGGAGTGATGTGCCGGAGGGTAGCGATGTGGTTGTGAAGGTCAGGCATTTCGACCTCCAACGCCTCAATGATACGGTCTCCGTAGGCTTCAGCGATGTCATCCCAATCAACGTCTGCTCGTCCCAAGTGCGGAACGGGTGCCAGCACGTAGGCAGCACTGCATCCTTCCGGCGCTAAACTCGGGTCCGTGACCGTAGGAACGTGGAGGTAGAGGCTGAAGTCCTCTGGAAGCTCGCTGCCCTTGAAGATGTCATCGAGCAGACCTTTGTAGCGAGGTCCAAACAAAATCGTATGGTGGGCAACATTGTCACTTGAAAACATGCAAAAAGGAGGCATTAAACACCATGGTTTGTCAAGGTCGGAACGCAGCAAAGAGTGTATGGTGATGCCGGAAGTGTTGCCCAAATCGTGCCCATCTTGGCGAAGGGCGCAAAATCTTGGCGATGCACAACATAGTATCGAAATTCCATCAGCGATATTCGAGTTTGATGAAGACATCCTCCAAGCGAAGGTTGGAGCCGTCGCGCGCTTCTTTTGGCGTTTCAGGCTCGAGCTTCTCGCCGTCCAGCCACGTACCGTTTTTGGCTCCCATATCAATGATCATCAGTTTGTCTCCCTCTCGCATGAATGTGACATGCTGTCGACTGATTCTCTTGTTGTTGTACGAGATTTTATCTCGTCCAAGGATTTTTGAGCCGCCATCTTCAAGCACGACGAGCGTTAAGCCTCCTAGGTTTGCACCTGATTCATTCGTGAGAATGACCTCGCCGGTGAATTCGCGCTCGCCTACGGGTTCCAGTCCAAGATCCAATCCAACTTGATTGGCGATGTCGTTCCATTGGCGTGGTCTGTCATTCACTTCAAATCGGGTGCAGCTGAGGGCCAACTCCCAAATGTCATCGCCACCGCTTGGTACCGAAGCGTCGGGTAACATCCAAACTTGCCCCTTCTCCTTTTGTGCTTTGTAAACCTCAAGAATTCCAGCATAATCTTCCCACCACGGGTGCTTCCCCAGGAGCATCTCTGCGACGGTGACACCGAAAGAGAAGGTGTCGGCAGCAAAGGAAGCCTCTTTGCCTCCTTTGCCATACACAGCCGGGCACATGTAAGGGATGGTTCCGACGGGTGTGTCAGAGATGGTCATAGATTCACCCATTCTAAACTTTGAAACACCAAAATCGATCACTTTTAGCACACCGGGGGAGCCACGGCTGTGGCCGGAGATGAGGATGTTCCCGGGTTTGATGTCTCGGTGGATAATGTTCGCTCCATGGGCGGTGTGGAGCGCTTTGATCAAATGCGTCATGTAGTGCTTCAAATCTGAAATATCAAATGCACCTTCGTCTTCAATGATCTTGTCCAGTGATTGCGCCTCTACGTATTCAAACAGGATGACCCATGTTGTCGGGTTCCATTTTTGAGAACTCACCACGGGGACGATGTGCTCGGAAGGTAAGTCTACATTGCACTCGTTTTTGACCCTGTATTCCTCCATGGCGCTGTCCACGTTTCGAATGATTTTGACGGTGACATTACCTTTCGAATCATCCACTCCGTGGAACACATCACCGTAGGCACCCCCGCCCAAGTGTGTTTTCAGTTGAATTGATCCCCACCCATCATGGTTGAAATCCAACAACAAACCTTCATACGGCATCAATGAGCCTTTGTCCATGGATTTGATTCATGATTCCAGTATATAGTCCTTTCAAGCAAGATGAATCAGAAAACATCAGTTCGTTCCGATGGAAAATGAAGATCCGTCAGGCATGGTGATGGTCACTGGTGGCTTGGACAGCGACACGTCTTCACCATTTTCAAGTGTCCACTTTTTGCTCTGTTTGATGTTGATGAATCCCAATAATTTTGAATGGACAGTGGCTTTAACCCCCACTGGGTGTTTGCCAGTGTTCTTGAGAATCAATTTCTTTCCCATGAGGTTCAGTTGAAGTTGTTCTCTTGAGACACGCTTGATGTTGCTTGAATCTTTGAAGTGGCTGTTCACAAATGAACGCCCAATCACTTCTCCACTGCTGAACGGTACGACCGTGTTGGAACGGGGAATGGTGGCAAAAAGCTCACGCTCGGTCCAATGAAGTTTGGGAACTAACCGTTTTGGAGAAGGTGTAGCAGGCCTTGGTGGCGTGTATACGGGCTCTTCATACTCCCACTTCTTGTCCTTTCCTAGTCGAATGGTCGTGCGTGGACGTTCGGATGCAGGGGGCACTTTCCCTTTGAGTGATTGATACCTCGCTTGAGCGTATTTCAGCAAATCGAGGGGCATGTATCCAATGTAATTTGTGAATCCGTATGTCGCAACATCTGCCCCTCTTCCTTGAAGCGTCAACAATCCCATGCCGAGAGCGATGGTTGACAAATCTGTGAGGTGTTCATACTCCATGTTGTCAATTGGTGCAATGAAATCGGAGCGGAGGAAATGAAACGCGTGGGCATACTCATGTGCGAGGATGTTCATCTGATCAACGGGATTGTGGCGATAATCCTCAGAAACTTCAATGTCCATTTTCAATTGGATGCGACCCATGTCCCAAAACTGATAGCTCTTGATCAGTCCTGGAATCGGTAGTGAAACAAATTTGACAGAGACATCAGCGTCCACGTCCTTCCCCCAGAGATGCTGTTCAACGGCTTTTTGTGCAGCTCTCAGGTTGTAGGTGTGTGAGCCGAGGTGGGTGAGCACATCTTCAGGTTTGAGGGTCGGGAAGTAGCCCCATGTATTCACAAGTTTATCCAACATTGAATCAACCCAAGGGCGGGTCGGTGTGAACATGTTATCGCCAGGGAAGGGTTGATATTTGGTTTCTTTGTCCAGACTTCATGGTCGCATCAACCCTAGACATCAAAACCGAGTTTGGTTTTCCAGTTTTGGCGGGCGGTCAAGAAAATGCACAAGTTACCGGCTACGTGCGTATCAAGCCTTCTGACGATGCAACGGCGATGTCTGACCATGTGATGTTGGTGCTCGATCTTTCCTTTTCAATGGCTGCACAACTTGTCCCCCTTCGAGAAAGCGTTGAGGAGATCATCGGTCGACTTAAGCCGAATTATGACAAGATAACACTGACCGGTTTTGCAGGAACAACAAAGAAGTTCTGTACCTTTGAGAGCGTCCGAGATGTCCAAGAAAATCTTGAGAAGTATCTTCCAGCCCTTCTCCCCAAACTATCCGGGCGAACGGATTTTCAAGAGGGTGTTAAGGAAGCGCTCAACATCGTGAAGGAATTGAAAGGAAGCGGAGGGAAGGCGAACATTGGAAACGAAAGTTTTCGATGGTCTGACCACAACCACACTGTCATCTTCATGACCGACGGGAGGGACTACGGGAAGGTCCCATGGGAACAGTGCGAAGATTTGGCTGACAACGGTGTCACGTTGCATACCATCGCTTTGAATTCGAACGAAATCAATGCCGATGTTCGTAAAAAATTAATGAAGATGGCAAAGACTGGCGGTGGGGGCTTTAATTTCTGTAGAACGGTTGAAACATTCCACCTCAAGGTAGGCCAACTGTTGGACATGAGTTTGGCTGCCGTTTGTCCGCCGACCAAATTCTCCCTGTCGTTGCGCTCCGGTACCGAACTCATCATGGCAACGTTGCTTGAACACATTGAACAGATGCCAAGTAGCGAAGAGTTGGCCAAACCGGAGTTCACGCTCCCTGCCATGCGCCGAGATGATCGAAAAATCATCTACTTCCGAGCAAAAATTGGTCCGGCACAAAGTGAGGGTACCAATTACCGACTCTTTGACTATCTTCAATCTCCGAATTTGCTCTCGTCTCCAGACACGGCCTACGGGGCCATCCCGGTCGCACCTCTTGAGGTGTTCAAAGGCGCGGTTAAGCGAGGGTTAAATGGAGATTTGAGAGTGTTCATTCTTCTCCACAGCCTTGAGTCCAAGCTGGAGGAAGCGCTTGAAGAGGCCGCATCAAACGATGATGTTAAAGGGTTCAAAACCAAAGCAAAACTTGCCCTCATGGAGTCAAAGGACCAACTTGAAAAAACCCTGTCTCGAAATCCAAGAAGCGGTGAGGTGAAAGAATTCATCAACGGCTTCCTGAAAGCTTTAGAGAGCGCAAAAACGGTGGAAGATCCAAGCACGTTCTTCAACACGCTGTATGCTGAAATGAGAACCCGCCGGTGAGAACGATGGACGCTGAATTTTATCCATGCGATGACGCAAGTTGTCCACTGGGGGTGTCAAAAAGTGACCACGCAATGGGCATCCAGTTTTGCGACAACGGCCATTACGTGTCTCCTCGTTCCAAGGATGCACCTGCCGCCACGCCCACATTGGACGAACCTCCAAATGCGCTTGAGGTGCCACCGGATTCCCTCCATAAGGCGTTGAACGCTGGGCGGGAGACCTGGTACAAGGAAATCGACGGCGTGGATGATGATTTTCCTGAGCCCAGTGAAGATGAGATTCCAGTCCCCGACATGCGGCTAAAAGAATCAACCACGCCTGAACCAGAACCATCGTTCACCAACAGCGAGGCATTTGAGCAATTTTTGCAAACACTGTCCAATGCTGTCCTCAACCGGAACGGCTCCAAACTTTCCGAGTACAGGGAATTGGTGCCCATGATGCAGATGGTGATGAATGCGCACAAAGATTACTATGCCGTCGATTCAAATGAAGCTGTTGCCTTCATCAACAACTTTTCTGAGAAGTGGCAACCCGACCGAATTTACTTTGAGGGGGAGGTCCTCCACCGACAATCAATTTCGGGCGCTCGTTTGGAATTGGTTGCGCATACCACCCATGCTGAGGTGCACCCGTTGGTCTCGTTTCTTGACTATAAGCTTCATGAAAACGCTGCTTGGTGCATGCTGATTCACGCTGAAGATGACATTCTCTTGCACACACCAGGTCGGCGGCCCAGTCCCATGCTTGCCATCCTTTCCTCCGAGGAGCAGGTCGCGGTTTGCCGCGGTTGTTCTGCAGAGCACTTGGTTCCCGACCTGCTCTATGAAAAGCGTAATCCTGAGCGTGGCAGTTGTAACCTATGTCGCTCACTGGAATTCTTTGTGGACCTTTCCGACGGGACCTCCAACCGTGAAGCCTCCATGATTTACGACCGTAGGTCAAATTGTTTTATGCAGACATATGAAACCACAACCGAGCGTTTGGATGTGGAACTTCTTTGGAAGGCGTACATTGAAACAGGAGAGCTGAATGTATCTGATTTTCTCTCTGATGAAATTAAATTCACATCCTTTGATCTCAACGAGTTGCTTCGTCTTGAGCTTTCACTTCATCGAAGCAGTGCAGAACTTTACGCTGCCTTGCGTTCAATCGATATCTCTTCGAAGAATTCTAAACTCCGCCGGGAGCGTGCCTTGCTCAAATTGAAGATGCTCCATCGGGAGTTGCTCGAACTCTCCGAACATCTTTGATAATCCTGCCAAATCATTCATGATGTAGGTCACCATCGGGTTATCATGGAACCGGTTGTGGTGGTTGACGGCAGCAATGTCATACACGCGAATGCGGGTAGTCGCAGGTTTTTCAGCGTCGCACGAGTGAAGAATGTAATTGGAAAACTCAGCAAGCTGGGTTACACCTACAAGATTGGCATGAAAGGTAAGACCTACAATTACATCATGTACCATGCAGAAGAAGATGAGATCAACGAAGATGACAAGTCAGCATTGGAAAAACTCGTCAATGACTTGGAAGTCTCGCTTTTGGACGCCGAGCAGGACGACCGTTGGATTCATCTTGCCGCCATCGAATTTGACGGATACATCCTCTCTCACGATCAATTTCGCAATGAAATTGAACAATGGGAAGAAGAAGGTCGCCATGACATCGTAGAAGAAATCAAAAAACGGCGCGTAGAACTGCAATTTTTTGAAGACACGCCCATCTTTGATTTGCCTCCTGTTGTCGGTGAAGAATCCGACGTCCCTTCGCCACCAGACCCCGAGAAAGACATCAAGCCAATGGAATCGAAGAGTTCATCCGATGAATCAGGAGAGGACTTGGACACATGGGATGAACCGATTTCAAAAGAAACGGTCAAAGAGACGTTTGTTGAACCTGAGGTACCTGTTGAAGACACTCCAGAAGAAACCCATGTGCCGATGTTGCTTCGCCTCCAAGGGGGCGCTTGGACCGAGGTTCAGGTGCCGCTCGACACACCACTTGGTCGTGTTTTCTTTGCTGAGATTGTTGAACTCACTCCGGCGACATCTTCTATCTTGGAGAAAATTTCTCGAAAACACTTCATGATGACTGATGCAAGGAACGACCCTGAGCGGACGACGAAAGAGGGGTACATCTTGCATGACTTGGGTTCCACCAACGGCACGCAATTCCGTGGCGCAAAACTTGGCCCACGAGGTGTCCACGTACCACCAATTGTTCCTCGCTCAGAGCTTATCGACAAAGAATGGCCTTCCATTCTTCTTGGCAGCCGACTCGTAGAATTACGTGTTGGTGCCACCTTAGAAGACACGGATCATCCATCTTTTGATTGATTCATTTGTGGCTTGGCTAAAAGTCATGAACCCCAAAACGTTGGAAGAATTCAATTTCGCCATGGTGCACAACCCGCTGGTCCCTTTGAACGCAGAACCAAACAGCGAATGGAACATGGGACGAAATGACAGCAGATCAATCAAGACAATGCTCGCTTTTTGGTGATGTAGCAGCTGTTTGTGATGATGAAACACCTATATATTGTTGGGAACACGGGCATAAACAGGAACCGATACCATGACTGATGATTTGCTTCAAAAACTAACCAAGCGAGAAACCGAAAAAGCGGTCAAGGCAGCCGTCACCTTCGTGGTTGATGTAACGGGGTCGATGGGCGAGGAAATCAAGGCCGTCAAGGCTGCGCTTCTTGACTTCGCTGAAATCTTCGAGAAGAGGAAGGTACGGCTCCACCTCGGTATGATCTCCTTCCGTGATCTCACGCAGGGTGAGGACATCACCGTGCACAATTTTGATGGAGAAGAATTCACCCGTTCGGCTGAGTCGTTCAAAGCCCAGGTGGGTACGCTGAGGGCCGATGGAGGCGGGCCTATGCCAGAGTCAAGTTATGATGCACTTGTCAAGGCGACAGAGATGGACTGGCCACAAGGCTGCGAGAAGGTGATTTTGCTGATCACCGATGCCCCATCGCACACCTCAACCACGACAAAAGACGCAGCCTATGCTGCCATGGAGGCTGCTGAGGTCGGGCAATTCTACGGTCTTACCTACACCACAATGCCCAACGTGCGGGATTGCTACCTTGACTTTGTCAAAGTTGGAAAGGGTGGAAACATGTACGACCTTGGAAACAAGGACCATTCAACCTTGGTGAAGACCATCCGAAACATCGGTCTGACGTCCTCCGAGCGAACAATCTCGAAGACCAAGGGTGGCGACACTACAGATTGAGGCCCACGGACGTGGGCTAGCGTACCTTGGTTCAAGCCTATGCGGGTGAAAGGATGTACGATGGTGACCGTCATCGTCCTTTGGAACAGTGGTTCCGGCTGAACGAGCCTTCATCATCTGTATTTGTTGACGGTTCAGCATTTGAGATTACCCTACAACGGGACGTTCTTGGGAAGTTCCCATCCAAGACAGGAGGCTTTGGGGTTGTTTATCATTGTGATGCAGTCCCAATGAAAGGTGAAGTTTCCGTAAAAGCCGTCATCAAACACATGCATTACGACGGAAGCGGTGATGAAACTCAATTACCCCAGTTGAATGAGGATTTGGAGAACGAGATTGCTCTCATACATCGAGTTGAGGCGCTCAATCTCACGCCCCCTTTGTTGGCTGAATTCACCTTTAAAGCCCACGAAAGTGCTCGCCCATACCGTATGTTTCTGCAGCGCGAAGCATCGGGAAAGACACTGTTTGACCTGAAAGACTGCATGGCGACACCGCAACGGATTGAACTCCTTTGGCATATTCTTCAACAATTCACGACGCTCCACAACAACGGCTTATACCATACGGATGTGGACCTCCGCCACATCTACTGGGACGAGGATGCTCAATCCATCCAGATCATTGATTGGGGTGGTGGGTTTTTCCACGACCCATCAGAACCTAGTGAATTCACTGGGAAGAAGTTGAAGCATGGTGGCAAAGAATATTACGTAAGCAATGAACAGAGAAATCGAGACATCTTTACCCCGCAGTCTGAGGTTTACCTTCTCGGTTCCTTGGCCTATTTCTTTCTCACCAACGAGAACAACGGTGATGCCTCACCGGAATACGAAAACAACCACAATCCAGATGGAATTGCTCTGGATTCTACCATAAGTGATGACGACATCCCAGATTTTCTCCGAAAACTTGTGTACAATGCGACGCGTTGGGATCCTGCAGACCGATTCGAATCCGTTCATGCGATGCTTGAATTCTGGAAGACGAGTTGTGAGCCATTGGTGGGCGCAAGCCTCACGGTGCATACAATGAGCGGGGAAGCATTCATCGTTGATGAGAAGAACCACGACCTCACACTTGACTCTACCCTGGGAGTCGTTGCGCATCCTTCATCCCCCTTTTCGGCATGGAGAGTGTACGGCGAGTGCGATTACCTCGTCCAACATGGCTCGTCAATTGGCGAATGGAAACCTACTCATGGTGGGTTGAACATCTATCAAAGACCGGCGCTGATTCGTTCTGCGTCGACTGGTGAGGTGTACTTGTTGAAAGTGTCCCGCGCAACCACCTCCTCATTTGAAGCATCCAACCCAGAACCATCGCTTTTTGAAAACCCTGCCATGTACCAGTGCAACAGCACCGGTGATATCGTTGTCATTTTGGATGACAGTGGCGACACATTGTCGCTGAAGAATCAATTTACGCAGGAAATCAAGGGCATCAGTCGAGAAGATTTTGACCTTGGCTACACTGAAATGTGATGGTTCAGTTGTTGTCTTCATCCCCGGGATTTTCGGGGATGGGCCCAGTGAGCCCTTCTCGAAGGTTCTTGGCAACCTCCACTATATCCATCAACTCTTTCTTTTTCATTTCGTTTTCTCGGGCTTGTGCCGTTGTGATGTCTTGGTCCCCCGGTGAGTTTGTGTTATGATCCATGGCCTGAGATGCAGGTTCGGATGTTTCATGGCCGGTTGTCACCTGCCCCCTGGAGGAAGTATTAGGGTTAGGAGGACTGCTAGGTTCGTCTTCTTTTGGAGTGGGCAATGTACCCTGACCAGTTTGTTGTGATGCGGAATTTTTCTCGCGTGAGGTGGGTGTTTCGCCCTTCGGTGACCTTTCTCGAACTGTTGCTTTATCGAGCACATTTTCTACGATTTGTTCTTTTTGATTTACGATCATTTTTTTTGCTTCGTCCATTTCTTTTTGGTGAGTATGCAAAAGAAGAACAGGGAGTTTTTCTTCGTTAAATTTCCCGCTCACTTGGTAATCTTTGTACATCTGTCCGAGGAAGCGAATTCTTGTCCATTCCGGGCCGCCTCGTGCTATGATGTCTGAGGACCCAAAGACGATATCCGTGGCTATGGGCTGATTTCCGTCACCAAGATCAATCGTAACATCCACAAAAGATTCGGGCTTGATGAGATTGAACGTAACCAAGATGCATGCACCGGGATGAAGCAATATTTCAGTTTCTGAGGTTGAGGTAGAGGGTGCGGGATCCCCAGAACTGCCCAGATGATTGTAAAGTTGAATTTTTACAGGCAGGTCGGTCATGTTGATTCCACGAACGTTCAGAACCGTTCCAGTTTCCGTTGACCGGAGATTGAGGAACATGGAACCGGTGTGATATGCATCCCGAATCGCACCCCATTTCACGAATTCCGGATCGGGCTTCTTGAATTCTGTTCGAAGTCCACTCAAGTAATGTGCAGTGGTATGGCTGCCAAAGGGTCGCTCACCGGTTGGTGGTTCCGCATCAAGCTCGAGCATCTTTAGCAGGTGTTCGCTCAAGGTCATGGTCATGTAGGTCTCGTGTTGAACACGATAGCGTCCATCGGGGGGTGGGGTACTTCCCTCAAGCGGATTCGTGATGTTTTCAGGCTGCTCCATTTTGAGCCAACTGAACTGCGTGGGATCTTTCCGAAAATCCTCGGCGGATGTGTGCTCAACGGCGGAGGCGTCTTGAGTGAGTTCGCCGAGGTTAATTTGGCCGGGGCCTTTGACCTTGTATTGCTCAGGCACCTCACTCAGCGTTAGCTGTGGAGTTGTGGTGTAGGCAGGATGCATCAGTTCCAGATACGATTCGTTCAATGTCCATAGGTCCTTTTCATCAATGAGGTCACCTGATTTGTGGTGCTCAAGCAGTTGTTCGGGGACGCGAAGTCCAACGGGAGTGTACTTCATCTTCTCTTGATTGGACTCAAACACACCGTAAACGGGCGTCATGCCCTCGTCAATGTTGTAAACTCGGATGGAACCTGTCGTGGGCGAGACCGGCTGAGTGACCGTTCTAGCGAGATAGGTGTGTGGTTTGTTTTCACCCGAATTGAGCGGCACCGGGCTGTGGCCGTGAACGATGTTTCGGACACCGGGCATGACGCGCAACACAGGTGCTGTTTGAGATGAAAAGCGAGAGCTGAGTCCTTCAAAGCCAGAGGATGCGTCCCTTGCCCAGAACAGTTCAGTGCAGTTGCTGCGGAATCGGCCTTTTCGTTCTTCAAGAGCGAGGTCCATTTCCAACACGAGGAAGTCTCGACCCCCAATGGTTCTTGGATTTCGCAGTGCGTTTAAGTCAGCTTCATCAGAACTTTCGATGAACGCTTTCAAGCCGTTGGGTTCGGCGTGCATGAACCATGTGTCTCCCACACCCAGACCGGCGATGGCGCCGGGGTAGGTGATGGTTGATGCTGAGGCGGTTTCAAGGATGCGTTCATGCAACTCAAGAGCAGCACTGTAGCCCTCCCAAGTCCCGGCCAAGATGCGTTCTTTGAAATTTTTATGTTCCTCTTGATTCAGGAAACTGAGTGGTCCAGAGAGGCTGGTGTCGATGGGCTCTTTTGCGAAGTATTGTGTTAAGTAAAGAGTCGCTGCGGCGGATTTGTATCGCTCCCAGGTAATGTCAAGAAGTGCTTCTTCGGGCGTTTCATCGTAAAGCATGGGGAGCATTCTGGTGTTTCCACCTTTGCCGCCCTCATACGTCCATTTTCGCTCGTTCAACAACCAAGTTTCTTTGTCGTTGAGCAAGAGGAATTCTTCGTGATTCCCTACGAGGATGTGGACGTGGGCTGGGGCCTGTATGACCAACTGACGAAGGATTTCTGCAGCAAGTTCTGAATGGTCCGCCCGATCAAACACGTCCCCTACTTGGACGAACATCTCGTTTTTACCGGTCCATTCCGCTGAGATGGCCGTGTGGTGAGATTCAACATTGACTTCTTGGCCTGGTTGCCCGAGTATGCCCGCATGCGGCCACTCGATAACTTTCTGCTCGTTGTCCGTACCTTGTTGCGATGTGAGGTACTCTTTCAAATCGGGAAAGAGAAGACCCATTGCTTTGTGGTCCACGCTCATCGCACCTTTGCTGCTGAGTTTGTACACCTTGATGCCGGAAATTTCGATTTTTGCAAGACCGTGCGCAGTCAAGTAATTGATGAGGCCGGGCGCCCATCCATGCAGGTCGCCCAGCGCGTGAACGATTGTTGCCTCTGAGGCGTCGCTTTCAACAACTTCAATCTTCGTCATTTTTTTTTCCGGCCCGGGATGGTCCTTGAGGAGTTGAGAGCGCTCTTCCTTGCTTTTGTCGTCCAAATTTGCCTTTGCTTTCGCCACATCAACCTGTGCTTCGCCGACTTGATTTTTACCGTCCTCGACAACGCCCATTTCTTTTGTTCGTTGTAGGTTGAACGCTTCTTGTTTTGTTTTGGTAGCATGAAGTTCATCATTCAATGCTTTGATTTTGGCTTCGAGGCCACCGATTTCTACAGAAATGGTTTGGATGGCTTCTTCCGTTGCTGCCAGTATTGTTGTTGATTGACTCAACTGTTCCTCCGTTTCGGCGAGGATTTTTTCGGATTCGAGAAGCAATTTTTTTGCCGCTCTGCGGTCTTTGTGCTTCTCAAAGAAGGTCTTGACTGCATCCAGTGGCCTTCGCATGCCTGCTGGATTACACTCATCCTTAATGAACTCAATGAAACTTTGGCCTGCGTCGTCATCACCCAAGGAGATAATTTTCTGCGGCAGCAAGCAAAAATGAACAGACCGCAACGAGCATGGCTTGATACATCATCCAAAGAGCCAATTGATGCCACCATGAGATCCCAGTTTTCTCTTCAAAAACATAGACACTCACTTCATCCACCGTATTCACATAGGTTCCGACAAACCACAGCATCATGATGCCTTGCAAGAGCATGCTCTCCGGGGAAAAAACCATGGCTGCAACACCCAAGTTGACAACCGGCGCCATCAGGTAAAAACTCGCTTCGTAATCTTCCCACGGGAACTTGCTGAGGAGAGCGATGACGAAGTACATCATGATACTGCCAACCAAAAGTATCGAGATGGCATTGATTGGGTTGTTGGGATCATATCCGACATCGTACTGATTGTACCAAATGAGGGAATGGGCCAATATCAAAGGAAGGGTCAACAGGGCGAGACTTGAACGTCCTTTCCAATGCCGTTCCCAATGGTTCAAAAATTCAGGATGGTCGGTGAACAAGAACCTCTTTTCCTTGGTCATGTTTTTGACCGCTACTTCAAGAATCTCCTTTTCGCTTTCCGATAACTTCAACGTAGCTGGCATTTTCGTGTCTTTGTACTCAATTTCCTTTGCCGGTTCTGCCGGTCCCTCTCTTGTGTTGTCCGGGATTCCTTCGTAAGGAATGTAGGTGAACGAATCGCCCTGGACGAGGTTACAACCAAACGAGAGATGGCCACTATGCCTTGCGTGAATTTTCCAGTGATGGAGCGCCTTTCCCCGATAATTGCAGGATTGAGAGCGGCAAACATACTCCTTTTCCTCTTTGGAAGGTGTAGCATCTTTTCTCAATGCCTTTTCGGCGGGTGGTGCCTCATCATCACTTAATTCCGTTTCTTTTGAGTGGGGTATTTCAGATTCAACGCGTGTTGGGCTTGATGCAGCGCCAGGTCGAGAGGGATTTTTTGAACGACTCACACCAAGAAACCCATCTTCAATGTCCTCAAACAAGGGTTTTCTCGCCATTCGACCACCTCTTGTGGGGTGTTCAACCCATCAATGATCTCAATGACTTTCTGTCGTCTGCATCCGACTCGGTAATGCTACACACCATGGATGTGAGCAACGCTTGATGTGCGCCGCCTTCCAAACGAATCTCAACGTCGACAGACCCTGAAGAAAGAGAATCAGTGTCCAATGTCGTTCGAAGAGGTGCCATTCTTGCTGAACCTTTCTTCACATGGTCTCCGCCAGATGAACATGTGATGTGAACTTCCGCCTCACCCAGCCAATTTAATTCAACTTGAAAGGACGTCGCGCTTTTCGGTAGGTTGTATGTTGTTCGATAGGGTTTCGAGGCAGAGACCACGGGCTCTGATTCGTCCAAGATGCTGATTTTCCCCCCTCGTTTTGTTGTTTCCTTCACAGTTCGGATGCTCTTTGATTTCATTAGTGGTTTCAGAGCTAAAAAGCGGATCAATTGTTTTTCAATGTCAGAATTTTGAGCCGAGTTGTGGAAACTGGTGAAAATCACTGAACCCAGTCCATGTTTGAGGGTCATGACAACGGGTTTTCCGTCCACTTCGATCAATTGCGATGCTCCATTCGGTGGGGATTGGACAACGGCCCAAGCACCCATGTCAAATTCAAGTTTCAATGAATCAACATCAAGATAGGCTGCAAGATTTTGGTCAACAACCGTGGCGTCGTAGGTTCCTTGGCTTCCAACAAGGGAAATATCGCAGGATTTTCCAATGTCGGAAACAATTGATTCATAGTCGTCCTTCGCGTGGTCTGAAATGTACACCACGCCACCTGAATAGACAAACGATGCGAGGTCGCTCCTTGACGTGGAGCTCCCACAGTTGACGAAAAGAACATCCGGTCGTTGGTTGCCTTCAAATCCTGTTGCATCGTAAGGGCTCCAAGCAAAACCCAAACCGCTCAGAACAGAACCAATGTCGTCCATCGATTTCCCCGTGACCATCATCGTTGGTTGCTGCTTGCTCATGCCCGAGACACAATGCTGAATCTAAATAAACACTTTGAGGCAACTGCGATGACTGCAAATTGCCAAACGATGTTGTCTTTTCTGATTGGAATTAACTTCATGTAGGGGTCAACGTTAGGAAAAGCGTGGCAGCCAAGAAACCGACCCTCAAGGACAGTGTCGAGTCGTTGATGAGGCGTGGAGAAACCTCGGAGTTCATCGCCTCGAAACTGGATGTTTCCCTGCAAAAAGTCCTTTCAATTGCGGCTGGACTGCCCGTCAAGAACTACACGATTTATGAGGCCAATCGCTCTAATGTGGAACATGTCATGTTTTTGGAGTCCAAGGCCTTCAACGAAATTTTGGATTGGAATCGCCCGATTTACTATGTGGACAACAATTACCTCCTTCAAGAACGATCAGGGCAGTGGTACGGTTTCCGGTTTACGGAAATTTTGAACCGTATTGGACTTAACTTTGGTAAGGTGGGTCAAACCTTCATGTCAAAATGCCTCCCCATGCTTTTACGACAGGGTCTCACCTCCCACAGTGATAGATCCCTTGTGAATGCGATGCAGCCGATGGCTGATTTTCAACACATCAATCGCACATGGAATTCGGTCAACAATGTCTATGTTTACCTACGTAATTCAGGAGACTTATCAGAAAATCTCTCAGAACCCAGCCGGGCTTTGAAAGAACACATCGCTGAACTCTTGTCCGATGACATGAAAGAAACCCCGTTTTCAGGTTTTGTTGATGAATGTCTCAGCCTGTGGCTTAAGAACAACTCAGACCGGATTACCCAGTTCAGACAAGGGAGATACAAGGAGGACCTGTGGGTGAATTCTTGGCTGAAAGCATCCCAAGAACCGGCGAAAATTCCAGGCCACATTGAATTTGACAAAGAAGACCCTGATATTCAAGCAGCGATTCTTGAGTTTTGTAGCCCCTTTGACAGCAAAGTCATCCATTTCATGGTTGACAATCAAGAATTCAATTCTGCTGATGTCAATCTCGCACTAAATGGAAAAATCAAGGCTGTTGATATTACATTTGCAAAAGCTGGAGGGTTTACCACTGCAAAGCAAGTTTCTGCAGCCAAGAAACTTGACTGCACAACGTTGGACGAATTGAAAGCCGTCCAGAAGTATAGCTGGGCATCGGGAGCAGAACTTAGGGAGGCTGCTAAATCACTCGGGTTGGAACCTCATGAGCACGATCTTTATGTGTTGATGATTGAAGTCAACAGCCAAATCAACTGGGTTGGCTCGATGACAATCGAATTGGTCAATTGGGTCCGAAATCACGATGAATCCACCATGCATCGTTTGGTTGGGTTTGAGAGTCCTCGTTCATTGACATTTTTTGAGGAGGTGCTGTTAGTGAAAGAAGAGAATGCGGTTCGAACTGACTACCTTCTTGAAGATTACAACAAAATTCCCGCACCCGGTGAGGCTTACAACGAGTCCACCTTCGAAACATTCCTTCGGTCTCAACCGTTCATGAATGTCGTCAAAGTTGGCGATGGTGGCGTTTCAATGATCTCGCGGAAGAAACAAGAAGCGGCTCGCAAGAAGCACTTCTCCCAATCATGAGGCTGGTGGTCGACGACCATCCTTGGACTGTCTGTTCGTCTGTATCGACCGACTGAATCCCCTTTGTATCAGAAAATAAAATGCAAAGGGGTTTCGGATAACCCCTTGCAACTCATCCGAATCGATTCGTTTATTCATCAGAATGGTATGGTAGTTAATGTGCCTCTTAGAAGAAGACCAAGATGTGGTGTTTGCAGCAGAACAGGTCATAATCGTAGAACATGCCCAATTAGGGGAGAAAGAACCCCAGCTAAAAATTGGGTATTAAGAAGAAGAAGTATAGCAGCACAAAACTCCAGAATTAGAAGATTAGTTCCGACTGCAAGATGGTCAAAATTTAAGATTGGCATCACAGGAAACCCCGACACGAGGGCAACTCAGCAAGATTATCGGATATATTCGGAGATGATTTTGCTGTATAAAACGAGTTCTGAAAGAAGAGTAAGACAATGGGAAAAAGATACTGCTGAGATTGTAAGAACATATCATTCAAGGTGTGCAAACCAAGTTGGAAGTCTAGGTAGCGGACCCCTTACAGAAAGAGGCCCATACTATCTATACCTGGTTCGTAGGCGCAGATAATTACCCTCTGTATTCCCTATGATGGAATGCCTATCGGAAGGGTAGCGTTAGCACCGACCCACTGCAACCCCTTTGTATTAGAAAATAAAATGCTAAGGGGTTTCAGATGAACCGTCTGCACTCAGTGATTTTTCATCCCAATCACTCCATCAAGGTGATCGCCACAATAACCCACCCGGACTTCTTTTGGATGCTCACAAATATCAAAATAAACAGAAATTGGTTTCCCAGCGGTTTTGCAGGGTAGAGTTATGTGATACAGCATGGTAACGGAATATTTCTTTCCACGTTTGTCCGTGTCGGAGAAATGTCTTTGTTTAGCGAATTTTGCAATTTTCATAGTCTCAGAATTCTCACCCCATGCTACTCCGCTAATCTTTTGTTTCACCTTATTCTTAATTTGTTGAATGTTTGACTTTTTGTTTAATTCAGATATTACCGTCTCAACTAATTTATGTAACACCTCTTCTAGTCGGTTTAATTTTGTAAACGAACTTTTGCTTGCAGATTTCTTAGCATCATCAAATATTCTGACATATTGACCGAATGTATCTTTGATATTCTCCAACACTTCGGCAACCGTTTTCGTATGTTTCTCCTCATCAACTTTATCTGGAGTTAACTCTTCAATTTCAGCTTTCAATTGGTCAATCTGACTCACTAAATCCTCGACATGTTGTTTAGCGTAATCTAAGTGTGTTTCCAATTGTTGGTTTGCTGTAAATAATTCCGTGTTTTCTACACGTAGTTCAATCAATTCAGCGTGTTCATCATGATTTTTCATTTCTCTTTCTGTTTTATGTCTTTGAACTGCCTCAAATTGTTTATGGAAAAGATACGCTTTACTCTTTTTAATATCAATGGATTTCAATGTCGAATTTATGCATAGCCGATCAACTAATTTAGTTAGTTCTTTAGAGTTTAAGCCCTTGATTACCCCTTTTCTAAGTAAACTAGGCTCAAGGCCAGTGTTTTTTGGATGATACACGCCAATGCCTCCTTTGTGTGGAGCGTCCCCCAATAACTCTCTTAGCATGAATGTGGCTGCTGGTGACATCTTAACTGGAATTGCAAAGCCATGCAAACGCTTTGCAAGATCCCATTCATCAAAAATAATCGATTTGGAATCTTGTTTTGAGAAGACTACTAAAGGCCATCTTCTTTCTGGGTTATTCAAATGTTTTATTTTAAATTCTTCAAAATTAGTGCGCCCGATAAATCTCATATGCTCTATTCGTTCGCCATACATCGTAACATAGAAACTTTGATTTTCAAAAATAATTGATCTCAATACTGTTGGAGGACTTGGTTGGATAGTATCTAAAGAGAGAGAGGTGGATAGAGTCAGAGTAAATTCAATTCTTTCGTCTAAGTAAACCAGATAGATTTCTTGAAGGAAAAATCCACCCTTAGTATGATTCTTCTGAATAAAAACTCTTCTTATATCGTTTCCGACTTTATTCTCATCATATGTTACTTCGAACGACTCGTTTTGATAGTTGAAATCATTGGGTAAGGTGAAATCTTCAGGAATGGAATTACTTTTACGGTGTTTGATCAACATACTGTTCCAAGATTCCCGTATTTTATCTGTTACTATTTCGAGTAAGTCTGTTCCTTGATATTTTTCACTTTCAATATGAAATTGGGTCTTGTATAAATTAGAAGGCACCATTTCAACTCGATTATACTAGAGGGTTAGAGTTCTTATGTTTATCTAATCCGGATCTAAGAATTTTAGTAGACTCAAAGGGCCCCCCTTCGTATTAATGGGTCTGCTAAGGGTACCGTCGTGTTCCTATACGAATACGAGGGGGCCCCTTGTATTCATTCCATGAACCAAATAGAAATTAATAGTAAATTTTCACACTCGGCACAATAAGAAGTATAACTTCCACCGCTAGCGTCAATTGATTTCAAACCACATTCATCCCAGACCTTCACCGGAATTTCCAAACTATCTTTCTTGTATTTAGAATCAGGATATTTCTCTAATATTGAATTCACGTCAACTGACTTTTTAAGGCAGGATAATTCAACGTAATCATCAATTAAAACACATTTTTCACAAAATCTGCAACGCCCGAAACTGGTGTTACAATCATTGCAATGAGTGCATTCACTTTCAAACACGTCCCCATAATATCCTCTAAGGTTTTCAGAATCGCATTTCACACAAGTTTTGAGCTCCTCGACAATAGTACACCGCGGGGAATCGTCTTCATCCATGGTAACCACTACTACTGATATGATTTGATTTTATCCTCAACTTTACCCATAAATTCAGATTATTGTTTACTCTTCTTCTTGTTGATTTTTTGAATCAGCAAAATATACTTCTGGTTTGGTGCGGGCATCTCTTTGGTGTGTCCAAGATAACCACCAACCAACTGACAACCATGTGATTATGAGATAATCTATATTCAAAAGATTATACATTTCGAAAATTAACGCTCCAGTAATAAAAATGGCTGCAAATTTTCCATGGCTACGAAATTTCATTCTTTCCCTCAGACCTTTATTCCTGAATATCCCTTTTTGAAGAGGATATCCCTTCTCCTTAACATCCCCCCAACTATCTTTCTTGAATATTTTTTCAGCCAATGCTATTTCTTCATTCCTCATTACGCCGCGAATGGAACCTTGAGCAATAAACCATCCTACTACGAATACCGCCGTGCCAATGAAATTACCGAGAATCATTACGGCAATACCGATAAAAACTGCAACATAGCCATTCATCCATAGACTATGCTCAATGGGCATTGGAGGCCTCGATTCTTTCAGAGGCGTTGGATATGGAGATAATTGATCAACTCTATTTTCAAGAACCATAACTCGTTTTTGTAATTCCTTCCAGGCTTTAGAAAATCTCGAAATTGCATACCCAGATGCTTCCGCAAGAGCGACTAAAAGTCCTAAATAGAGAACTCCGACTTGTAATGCAACAAATCGCATAGCATTAACCACAACAAATTGTACAACGGCATATGGTCCAGATATATGTTTCACGCTTTGAATTAATTCTACTCGGGTAGTAGTACCGATTATGTTTCGAGGCAGCATGATACTTCGATCCCACCGAATGGAAAAGGCGCATAGAGCCAAAATCGCAGCGATTGCTCCAGGCAATTCTTCAGGAGTTGACTCAAGCGATTTTAGACACGCTGCAATTAGAGCACCCGCGACAGTACAGATAACCTCCATTTGTGTGAATTGTGCTATGCTCTGACTATCACTCTGTTCGGGATTTTTGAGAAAATTACGGATTTCATGATAGCCTGTCCAGTAAGCACCTTCGTATGCACCAAATAAGGCGGGAACAACAATTGTGTATAGCATATTCCGACTAATAATATCGTAATTTGGATCACCAAAATTAATTGCTACTGGAAGAATTCCACCTATGAATAAAAACAAGGGGGAAAAGCGGTATGATTTCATCACCCAATTATTTGACTTTGAAGCCAATTCTGCAGTCACTAATTTAAAAAAAATGTATACTGCTAGGTAAGTTAGCAATCCAATAGCTGCGGCCTCATTCCAAGCATCAGATGGACCGAGAACAAGAATTAATGCAGAATATGACAACTTTATCGGAAATCTGCGATATCTTTCCCTCTGCCGTTGCTCGTCCATAGTCGCCATACAGATTCTTTTAGACTACTGTAAATAGTATAATCGCTTACTTGAAATCTAAAATAAACTAGTGATGTAGATTAGAGGAGTTCACGTGTTTAAGAGGGTTTGAGCTAAACACCCATGTACACAAACTGAGTTGTTTACAAGGGTTCTCAGTGGGCCCTGCACATCGCTACCCACTGCTTCAGAGCTCAGTGATGTCTTCTCGTTCTGTCGAAATACCGAATTCTTTCTCGGCTTTTTCGTAGGCACTGGCATCGATTGAACCGTCTCTCACAAGAGACGAAAGTGCTGCAAGAGCAACCGCTGCTCCATCG
>Ga0209603_1001911_pt1 | contig 20476 bp, 20 predicted proteins | sample COGITO_mtgs_1206_FD_184812 | JGI IMG/M metagenome (GOLD analysis project Ga0209603, IMG submission 184812) | Pelagic marine microbial communities from North Sea - COGITO_mtgs_120607 (SPAdes) (version 2) | ecosystem: Environmental > Aquatic > Marine > Epipelagic ... | reverse complement strand
CAATACAACATGAACCGCATACTGATTGGCAAGAAATTCATAAAACAGGTATACTATATCTAAACAACTCCGACGGCGATACTATAATATATAACGAAAAATACGATTTAACTTCAGGAGTTAATTCAAAAGATTATAAAGATAAAATAGATTTAACAGTTAATACTACTAGCACTCCAGAAGAAAATAAACTAATTATTTTTGATGGTTTAACATATCATGCAAGTACAACGCCAACTACTACTCCGAGGAGAGTAGCAATAAACTTTAACTATAGGTAAATTATGTTTTTTAAAAAGAAAAAACCAAAAATAGAATTTTTTAGTAAAGTGCCTGGATTAGCAGACATATATCCTATTATTCCTGCTAGTAAATTTTCACCAAGATGGATGAAAGCATGTAAAGACGATTACATTAGACGAAAAAATTATAAGGTTCCTAGTCATTTACAACAGTGTCCAGGAATTTTTGATTTATATAAACACGGATTTATAATTCCTTTGTGGCACGATACAGTTATAAAAACACAAGGCGAAAACGAAGCGTTTGGTTATGTGCATCCAAGCGAAGTTTTAGCGACTATGAGAGACGGAGATCCTGTAGGCACTCATCCATATGATATTACAAAATTTTTACCAAAGCGTCCGTATAGTATTGCACCTATAGTAAAATTTAACACTCCTTGGAATGTTATTGCCCCAAAAGGTATGAAATTTTTAATGACAGCAGTAGCGTATTCAGATACCTACGAATTTGATGCAGCGACCGGTATACTAGACCCAAGCATAAGTACAGAGCTTAATGTTCAAGGATACTGGAATAAAAAACACGGAGAAACTGAACTTAAAGCAGGACACGCCCTTGCACACTTAATTCCGTTAACTGAAGAATCGTATGATTACGAAGTTAGAGATGCAACTAAACATGATTTAGAATGGTTTGAAAAACGAACATATTATCAAATTCACGGATTTAAAGTAAACAAAGCATTATTAAAAAATATGTACAACAAACATTTTAGGAGGAACTAATGCCATTACAAGAAACTAACACTGATGATTTTGTAACTTATTCTCAGACTATTCGAGAAGCAAAAGACGATTACACTGCTCGAAAAGTTCAAAAAGATAGGCATAAGCATATACATTGGTTAAACACTGTAGCAGGAGAACGCGAAGTTATAATAGAATACACTAACCAAGAAAATGAAATGGTTCGTAAAGTGGCAACGAGAATTGGCTTCGAAAATTACGAATGGGAAGATACCCCTTTAACAGCTGAAGTAGTTAACGGCGAAGAAGTTTTAGAAGATCAGTATGTAAGGTTAATTTCTATGCCTGATAGAAATCCATTTGTAATTCATGTAGACAATATTTTATCTTGGACACTAAGCAGAGATAAACATTTAGACGAACTAGATAAAAAGTATAAAGCAACAATGTATGTTTAATTTTTTTAAAAAAACACCTAAGTTGGAATTTGTTAGTTTGCTTCCGGAAATAACACAACTTATGCCTATAGAACCAGCTACAAATATTAAATTTGAGTGGGTTAAAAAGGCAGTACAAGACTATAAAGACATTAGGCAACGATCAGATAACATAACTCAAAGATTTAGTCATATCACAAGATGTCCGGGAATTAATCAAATTCAAAAAACTGGATGGATACAGAAGTCTTGGCAAGATATTGCTATTAAAACAAACGGCGACGGTAACAGTTTTAGTTGGACAACTCCAGTTGATCAAAGTAGAGTCGATGCCGATCATACTTGGATTTGGCCTTATGTTAATCAGCATCCAGAAGAACTTTATGCTAAGTTTAATCCAGATTCAAAACATCTAAGTACAGTTATTAAAATACAATCACCTTGGGTAGCATACATTCCTAAAGGATATTACTTAATGAGTATGCCTATACCATATCCTGATAATAAAAATTTTACTGCAAGTATAGGATTTTTAGATCCAGATTTTGGTCCTAATTTTTTAAATGTTCAAGTATTTTGGCATTCGTTAAACGATGAAATTATAATACCTGCAGGTACTCCGCTATGCCAATATATACTTGTAAAAAAACACGAAGTAAATGCTATAGTAAGAGAGTACAATAAAAACGATATAGATAACTTAAGATTACGTGCCGCAACAATTGACAATAAATGGATATCAAATGCATCTAAATTGAAAACATATAAATGGAAGTAAATACTATATGCAAAGATACTACGATATGTTAAATATAAATGTAAACACTCCACAAGCTGAAGTAAAGCGAAAGTTTAGGAAATTGTCAATGCAACACCATCCTGATCGTGGTGGAGATTCAAAAGTATTTAATGAGCTACTTGAAGCGTATCGTTTTATATCTAATGTAAACAAAAATACAAGTAGTATAAATGAAAATAATAAATCAGCAGACGAATTTTTTAAGGCAATGTTTGGTAGCAAATACGGCCCTTATAGTAGGAGAAACTAATGGCATTTGTAAGAGTTGAAATATGTCCTTACGCAAATAGAACAGATAAAGTTGGTAATATGGCTCACCAACATTTTTTAGAATGGCAACGTAGATATCCTCATATTGCCGCATTTAGAGTAAAAATAAGTCATGATAAAGACCAAATAAACTTTACTGACGAAAGAGCATTTGAAGATTGGGCAGCTACCTGGAAGCATTACTACAGAAGGATATTCTAAATTCGCGGATAAATACATACAGTAACGAGGAAATAGAATGTCATCAAATTCAGCACCAGTAGTAGATAGAATTCGGATCATACCAAGACCAGACGATTTTCTTGACAGAAACGTTGGTGCAAGTGGTGAAGTTTTTTACGATAAACAAGCAAATACACTTAGAGTTTACAGCGGCAAGTTAGCCGGCGGATATACTCTACTAACATCAGGGAACCTATCGCAACAACTTGCAGACGCTGGTGTAGCATTACTTGAAAGAACAGTCACAGTAGGCGTTGACACAGCAAACGGTCAAGCAACTGGTGTGTTTTATATTGACGGAGTAGAAAAACCTCAGTTAAATTTAGTTAGAGGATATACGTATCTATTTGATCAATCTGACGAAACAAATAATTCATATGCTAATTTATGGCATCCGTTAATGTTTGCAACTACGCCTAATGGCGATCTAATTGAAGGTGGCGCACATTACAATCCAGGTATAGTTTATTTACTAGACGACGATCCTGTATCAATGAGATACTACACAGATAATTTTCAACGTGCAACAACAAAAAAAGTTTTATTTACTGTTAAAAGTAGTGCACCAGACACACTATATTATTGGTGTCATTTTCATACAAATCAAGGTAATAGTATTGCAGTAGCAGATCCTGGTACAGGCTCAGGCAGTGGTGGAGGAGCAAGTGTTGATATAAGTGATACGCCGCCAGGGTCACCTAGTGAAGGAAGCATTTGGTTCGATAGTGCGACTGGATCATTATTTGTTTACATTACTGATACTGACAGTAGTCAATGGGTACAACCAACTGCTCCTGTACCAGATTTTAGTACATTTAGTAGTGTACAAATTACAGGCGGCGCCCAAAGTATAGATGCATCTACAAAATCAGATACACTAAACTTTACAGCTGGCACAAATATTACAATGACTATCGACGAAGCCAGTAATACACTAACTATTAATAGCACAGGCGGCGGTGGAGGCGGTGGTGGATCATATGACCAAAGTCTGAATACATCAGATAGCGTAACTTTTGCAAGTCTTACAACACCTAGTTTTACTAATAGCGGAGCAGGCGGAGCAGTATTTGATAGTGCTTCAACTATTACATTAGATGCACCGGACGGAATATTATTAGAAAACATATCAAAACAATCTGAAATATTATCGTCGTTGACTGGAGCAACTGGAGTTGTTGCACACGACTTTGCTACAAATGCAATATTTGATCATACTTCTATTGCAGCAAACTTTACAGCAAATATAACTAATGTACCAACGACTTCTGATAGAGCGTTAAACGTTGTTCTTGTATTACGTCAAGGTGCAACACCGTATGTGCCAAATGCAGTACAAATTGACGGAGTAGCCCAAACAATAAATTGGGTTGAAACTCTTGCACCTACAGGAAACGCAAATTCAATAGACGTAATTACGTTCTCTTTATTAAGAGTAGGTACAACATGGACTGTGTTAGGTGGTTATACAAACTATGGATAACAGCCAATGCCTCGTTTAGGATCTTTAACTAGTAACATATTTTTTAGTAGTCCGCAATCGGAATTTAAGTTTATCAAACAAATTGATAACCCTAATGCGTACGATGTAAAACAGGATGACTATTTTGCAAACAGTGTTGCTGTTAATAATAGTTACGTTGTTATTGGTAGTATTGAAAGTGATGCGGCAGCTTCACAAAACGGTAAAGTTTATGTGTTTAATAGTGCAGGCTTAATACAATATACTATTGATAATCCTAGTACTACTGCACCTCCGGGTTTAGGAGAAGGCGACCAATTTGGTACAGCAGTTGCATGTTCTGACAGCTATATTATTGCAGGTGCAGAAAGAGAAGATATTGGTGCAGATACAGATACAGGTGCAGCTTATATATTTGACATTACAGATGGCAGTTTGCTTTTTACACTTGCAAATCCAAATCCTACAACAACTGAAGTTAATCCAAACGGTGATGCATTCGGTAGTAGTGTAGCTATATCTGAAAACTATGCGGCAGTTGCAGCTCCACGTGAAGATGAAGTTGGCATAGGTGACGATACTGGTTGGATTTATATATTTGATACTAGTGACGGTAGTTTGTTACATTCTATCAAAAACCCAAACATTGATGCAGAAGATGAATATCCTGGAGATCAATTAGGCGGCAATGTACAAACACTTGCAATGAATGATACATATACAGTCGTCGGAAGTTGGAGAGAAAATACAGCTGGTGCAACAGGCGGCGGTGATAGTGGTGCAATACATATTATAACAAACGCTACAGGAGCAGTACAAACAATTTTAAATCCTAATCCAAACGGACCAGCTATTGGAACTGATAACTTTGACCAGTTTGGATATAGTGTTGACATAAGTGGAAACTATATTATAGTAGGAGCACCAGGAGAAGATATTGACGGAACAAATAGTGGTAATGCATTTATATATGAGTTATCTGGAGGATCTTGGACACTATTAAGAAGACTATCAAATCCAAATGCATATAGTACTGTAAATAACGATTACTTTGGTTCAGAAGTTGCTATTAATAATAGTTACTGTGCAGTAACCGCACAAGACGAAGATACAGCAGCTGGTCAGTCTAGCGGAGTTGTTTACATTTTTAGTATGTCAGACGGATCACTTATAAAAACTCTGGACAATCCAAATGCATTTGGCAATGTAGATAATGATAAATTTGGTGATGTAATGAGTATGAATAGTACTAGATTGTGTGTCGGTGTAAAAACTGAAGATGACGTAGGTGCTGACAACAGTGGTGTTGCATATTTGTATAAGGTATAAGTATTATAATGAGTAACGAAAGAGAATATATTGTTGTTGTAAATAGAGGCGTAGATCTAGCCGAGTTTGACAACGAAATGGCTACTGAATACGGCGATAGTTCTGCTATACCTAGTAGAGCTATTGAAGTTGCAAATGCTAGACCCGGCAGTAAAAGAATGACTCATTGGATGCTTACTGATGAAGAAGCACAAGAATTATTAAGCGACGAAAGAGTATTAAGTGTAGAAATACCACCTGATCAAAGAAACGATATTCAAATTGGAATTAAAGCAACACAAACTTCTGATTTTACTAAACCTACTGTACTAGAAACAGATAAAGTAAATTGGGGATTAAGACGTTGTATAGAAGCTACTAATGTATACAGTGATGGTGCAACAGCATCTAACCAATATCCATATGCATTAGATGGTACCGGAGTTGACATTGTAATTCAAGACAGTGGACTACAAGTTGATCATCCAGAATTTATAGACGGAGGAGCAGCAGTTGATCCAGAATATAATAACGGTGCAATTATTAATGTTGTCGGAGACGGTAGTGATTTCTTCAAACGTGAAGTTACTGTAAATGGTGTAAGAATAATGGGTGCTGGCACAGTAGGTGGCCAAACAGCAGTACCAGATGCGTGGCTAGAAAAAGTCGGACGTATGTTTGAACTTTTTACAGATCCAAATGGCGCCGGAATAAACGGATCAGCACAACGAGCATTAATACAAAATCTAAGTGGTGACACAGGAACATATCATGCAGGGGTACCAACAATACAAAGAGTAGCAAGAGGTGCTGGCTCAGACTATAGCACAAATTTTTTAACAGATGCTGGCATTATATTTTGGAATCTAACAGACTTGTTTGATAATACTGTTCAAAACGATATGGTGTGGTATTTAAATTCAACTGGTGATGGTTATGGTGATGGTGATATAGATGCACAGGAAGTTATCGAACACGTATTCCATACATTACATATGCATGGGTTAGATGCACAAACATTAAAAATGTATCCTTTTATAAGTGCTGACTGGGCAACTGGTCCTTTGTATAATGCAATGGTAGAAGCGTATGACGCAGGCATGTGGGATCCATCAGGCTACGAGCCAAGTCCGGGTGCTTTTAAAACTAGTGGAGATGCATTTGAAGTAGCAGCTAAGGAATACTTGTATCTACTAAATTTTTGTATGTTTGAATACACAAGTTTATGGGAAGGTGGAAGTCTTAGTCCTGAATGGAGCGATAGTATGCGTACTCCGGCAGGTATACAATCTAATAATCCGTTAGGTTACGCATTACACAATTCATATATTGCTCCTGTTATTAGTAAGCCTTCGTTAACAACAATTAGAAGTATATTCCAAGACGGGAATACACCAGCACAAGACAATCCGAGTTTAGCAGGTGCATCAGGCTATGTTGTTTCTTCAAGTGGAGGAACATCTCGTGTACAACAAATTGATTGGTATACAGAGAGCGGATTGTCAGGTACACAAAACGTAAATCATTATAGAGATTTTGATGGTCACGGTACACACTGTGCAGGTATTGCAGCTGGCAAAACATACGGCTGGGCTAAAAAGGCACATATATATTCTCAAAAGTTAGCAGGACTAGAAGCACCATCAGACCCTAATTCAGGCATTCCTATTTCAGATGCATTTGATGCTATCAGATTATGGCATGCAGCAAAAACAAATGGAAGACCAACCATAGTCAACATGAGTTGGGGATACAGTGCTACTATAGGTGGCAGTCCTACAAGTGGAAATTATAGAGGATCTGCTTGGACTTGGGGAGTTGATTATGTAGCTAATCTTGCTCTTTGGCAAGCTACTGGAATAGTAGTTCCAGTAAATGGTGAAAATAGAATTATTCCTGCTAGAGTTCCTTCAGTTGATGCTGAAATCGAAGATATGATCGATGCAGGAATACATGTAGTAATTGCTGCAGGCAACGATTATTATAAAGGAGATGTTGTAGGAGGTGTCGACTACGATAATAATGTAGTATACGGAGCAACCACTTACTATTATCATAGAGGTTCTAGTCCACATAGTGACGAAGCTATTATAGTAGGCAATTCAGATTCAACAACACAACAAAGCGGAGCAACCTTTTTAGATAAAACTAGTAATAGTTCTAGTAGAGGTCCAAGATTAACTTGTTATGCGCCAGGAACAAATATAATAAGTACATGTAGTACAACATCAATATACACCACAGGTGATTATACTCCAAATACAAGTTATAAAATAGCACTAATTAATGGAACTAGTATGGCAGCACCGCAAGTAGCAGGTGTAATGGCACAGTATCTTACAGTACAGCCAACACTATCTCCTAAGGGTGTAAAAGATAAAATTTTAAGTGAATCAAAGCCAACATTATTTTCAACAGGCTCAGATTCCGATTATACAGAATTTGGAACATCGTTATTAGGGGCACCTAATAAATTTTTATATAGTAAATACGGTAGACAACCGTATAATATATCAGGCGGAGTTACAATTTCAAAATCGTAATATGAATAAATATTAGTAGAGGTTTATTATGGCATTAAATTTTCCGGCATCACCGGTACTAGACGATACATTTACAGACGGCACTACCACTTGGAAATGGAATGGTACAGCATGGCTAGTCGACAGCGGAGCTGTAGCAGCAGCCAATGTTGATCAATTTAAAACAGTAGCAGGCGATACAGGATCAACTACAGCAAATAGTCCAACAGACACACTTACTATTGCTGGTGGTACAAATATGTCAAGTGCAGTAACAGGAGATATTGTTACTTTAAATATGACTGGAACACTAGGTGATCCAGATCAAAATGTATTTGTAACAATTAATAGTGATGCTGGCAATGTTACAGCTGACAGCACAACTGATGCAATTACTTTTGCAGGTGCAGGAAATGTAAGCACAGGAATATCAGGTAAAACATTAACTATAACAGGGGCTACTCCTAGTCTAAGTATTGACGATTTAACTGATGTTGATACAACTAATACAACTCCTGTAGCAGGTAATGTATTAAAATGGGACGGCGCTAAATGGTCACCTGGTACTGACGCTACAACAGGTGGTGCAGGAACAGATGCAGACACATTAGATGGCCAAGATAGTATCTATTTCTTAAACTATAATAACTTACAAAACACACCAACTATTCCAGCAGACGTAAGTGACTTAACAGACACTACAACTTTATTATTTGACGGTGTGTTTAGTAGTTTAACAAGTAGACCAACTACTATAGCAGGATATGGAATAACCGATGCAGTAGTAGACTTTGCCGATTTAGGTACAAAACCAACTACTATAGCAGGGTATGGAATAACTGATGCTGTTGTAAACTTTGCAGACTTAGGTGCAAAGCCGACTACTATTGCTGGTTATGGAATAACCGATGCATTAGATACTAGTTCTACTTTAGCAAGTTTAGCAAACGTAGATGCAACTGCTCCGGCAACAGGCCAAGCACTTGTATGGGACGGCGATTCATGGGGTCCAGACACAGTAAGCGGTGGCGGCGGAGATCCAGATCAAAACTTATGGTATCAATTTAACGGTGATGCAGGTTCACTTACTGCAAATAGTATAACAGATACTATGACTATTGCAGGTGGAACAAACATATCAACAAGTGCATCAAACGATACTATTACAATTAACTTTACAGGTACATTGGGCGTAACACGTTATGACAACTTAGAAGAAGTTGGCAGAACTGGTAGAACTATTGATAAAAGTTATATGCCTGCTATGGCAATGATTAGAATGAATAATGTAGGTAATACTGCATATAGTGTTGACAGCCATGGATATAGTGGAAACAATCCTACGTTATATGCTATTGGTGGTATGACTATTGCGTTTGATCTAGACGGCATTGGCGGACATCCATTTGAAATACAAGATGGTACTGGAACCGCATACTCAACAGGCCTTGTACACGTTGATGTTATTGGTAATGTAAGTACAGGAGCAAGTGCTAACGGAAAAGATGCCGGGACATTATATTGGGAAGTGCCAGAAACTATTTCGGGTAACTATAGATATCAATGTACACTGCATGCATCTATGGTTGGTGCTATAACCGTTAAACGTATATCAGTAATTTAAAGATAATTTTTTCATCAAATCTAAAAGTTGTGTTCTAGTACGATTCAAAGTAAATCTTGTATCTTTCAAACTTTTAGGATCAATAGTTGCACCTAAGTTTAAATCATGTCCAATATCTATCTGATCTGCATTAGTTGTCCAATCATTGTATAACTCTTGCATTCGTCCTTTGTATTCTTCAGGACAATTATTTAATGCCAAAGTAAAACGTTCTAGATCTTTTTTAAACTTCGTAGATTCTTTTAACTTTGGAAACATTATATACCTTCAGGTTTAAGTATTATACATTTATCATTTTCAAACGTACCATTGTTAACTTCAGTAATACTAGTTTCTCCACTCAGTGCTTCGATACTAACAGGTTGATGAGGGGGAACATGATATGTTTGGCCTTCGTTTAAAATTGCTTCGTATAGCTGACCTTTATTAGTATCTATCCAGCGCAGCTTTATATTACCACTATTAACAAACCAAGTGCGTTCTTGTTTCTTTGTAAATGCAAACGGAGTTTTGCCTGGTTGAGTAAACACTAGCATTTTTGCACCATAGTTTTCAGCACTTGCCCATACTAACTCGTATCCCCATTCTGTTTTTTGTGATGTACTTTGTAAATTTTCCATAAGTTAATCCATTAAATCTATAACTCGAAATACTGTTTCAAGTTTGCGTTGATTAGTTTTATTGTTAAGTGTATTCTTTAATCCGTTGTGTAAAGGTTTTGGCCATTGTCCAAAACTTACCCAAGCATAACCATCGTGTTCGTGATTTAACTTAGGTAAAAATTCTTCAGTAACAACACAAAGATATGTATGGAATAAGAAATTAGTATCATTACTTACAAATGTTTCTAAAGGCATTGTTTTTTTAATTTCAGTAGTACCAATTTCTTCAAAGATTTCTCTCTTTAAACCTTCCCATGGTGTTTCAGCTTTTTCGTTGGTGCCGCCTACTAATCCCCATAGGTTTCCTGTACGTCCTTGAACTCTATGTAGAAATAAGAAGCGTTTGGTGTTTTGAGCATAGAACAACGCTCCACTGCATACAGTAATATTATCTTTCATACTAATAGTTATTTTAAAATGCTAGGCGCCAGGTGCCGTTTTGGTATTCGCCGTCATATGCTAGTAACCATTCATCATTTTCGTACTTATATTGCTTACTTGTATTAAGATTAGTTGTATAAACAACAGTACTGTCGTCTGTACTAGCATCAAATACAATATGCCATTTTGTGCCATCCCATTCAATGATATCGTTGACATTAGCAATAAAATCTGAACCATCATTATTCTTCCAAGCATCAGGGCCATCATATCCAGCATCACCTACTTTGGCGCTAGTGTTAATACTGTCTAGTATTAATATACGCGGGTTTCCTGACTTTAACGAAGTCGGATTTGTTTTATAAGGATTAATAATATAATCTATTTTGTTTCTATCACCATTTGGTCCATGCATGATTGTATCTGCAGGAAAACTATCAGCGTCCCATGAAATAGTTAATTCGTATTCATCTAGTGGATTTATAACTACAGTACCTACTAGTTCGTTAGCAATGTCTGTACGTCTTAAACGTAATTCAGTAACTCCGCTGTTAAAATTAAACGGCATATCACTAATATAACCAGTCCATGTTTCTGCTCCAACAACACCTTTGTTAATTAATTTAGCAGTATTTCCAATTACTAATAATCCGTAATTGTCATGTCCTGTTGTTACTAAAGAATCTACATCAGTCTTTAATATACCTTCGCTTGTAATCTGCTCTTCAATTTCGCCCGTACCAGTAACTGCGATTCTAGTTGTTACATCACTTTGTGGAACTGGTGCATCGTCGTATGCTTGAGTAATAGGTCTTGCAAGATCTAAATCAATAGTGCCTTTGGTTTCATTAAAAATACTTTGTACTACCTGTGTAATAACACCTAAGCGTTTTACTTTAACAGGTGGACTAATATAAATCGGAGTGTTAAAAGTCATTGTTGCTACATCTATTTCACTGTCAACTCCGACTGGAACACTTCTACTACTAAAAGTTAAGTTTTCTAAATTAACTACACTTAAACTTGTCCAATCAATATAGTTGTCTGTAGTTTGTATTTCTAAACTAGGATTAAACAACATTAATATTTGTTCTAATATTTGTAATTTTTGATCGGTATTTGAACTCCAGATATCCACATTAACTGTAAGGGTATAAGGTGTAGGCATTAGTCTTTCAACTGTATAGTTCTTGCCTTCTTTGTTTAAATATTCGTTACCATTAGCATCATACGCTTGTTCACGTATGTTAACTTTGTTAATATAACTTGAATCAGCAAGTCTTGCTGTATCCATTGCAAGTCCAGTAATATAAACAGCCATGCGTGGAGCACTTGGTATTTTATTTTCACTGTTGTCACGTATAATGTTTGCAACCTGACGTGTTAGATCTCCGTACATAACCGGTATTTGTGTAAGATTTCCTTTGCCGTCTTTGTAACTAAAGTTACTCATAAGACGAACCATTTGGGTTATGTAGCGTCTTATCTGTCCGTCATAAAAGTGTTGCATTAGTTGTTTTCCGTACTTGGTGTTACAGTTACAGCATTTCTATAGAAAAATGATTTAGGTGAAATCGCAATACGCAAAGGCCCGTCAACTTTTTGTTTAGGTTGCTGTGGCCCAACTGTTGTGATGTGTTCCCGTGCATTTACAGCATCAATTGTTATTTCCTTCATACTATTCCAGTCATACAGTGTTTTTGGCCAACCTTCAGCATGCTCATATCCATACTCGTCTTTTTTAGGATTTTTAGTGTTTATTATTACATCAATACCAATTTCGTCTTTGATGTCATTAATTTTAAATTGTTTACCGCCTATGGTATACTCAAATGATACGCCTGTAGGGAATTTAGGATCAACTGATCTTTCTAAGTAGTGTTTTTCTCCTAAATCATAATTAGGATTTTGTTCTAATCCTTTCCAAATGCTTTTTTCCATAGTATTCATAATCAGTCTATGTAAATTTAAGACATTTTTCATAGCTTCTTTTTCTACATCACTTGCTTCAAAACTATCTTTGTCTTTGCCATCTTTTGAGTTTGATGCTTTAGATACCGAATCAATTTTATCAGCTTCTGAATCACCAACTATTCCCCAACTTTTGTATGTTTCTTGAGGCTTTGCTTTTTTAGCTGATGCTTGTACTTTAGCATCAAAGTTGGGCATAGTAGTTAACGACTTTGGTACATTTCTTATGGTAATTTTTTTACCACTTGCAAATGTAACAGCAATAATTACTTTCTCACCTGATTCTACTACCACAGTTTTTAAATCATTCCATCTCATTGTAAATCCTCCCAGTCAAATTCTTCAACATCCCCTGGTGTATCATCTGTTTGTGGAGAGTTGGATTTAGGTTTTTTTAAATCTTCTGCTTCTTTTTCAGCAGCTATACGCTTGGCTTCTTTTTCAGCTTCTATTCTTTCTTTTTCTAGTTTGTCAGCTGCAATACGAGCTTCTTCAGCTTCTTTTTCTAACTTATCAAGTTCTGCTTGCTGACGTTCTTGTTCAGCTTTTGCATCAGCTGCGTCTTTTAATCTCTTAGCTTCTGCTGCGTTCTTTTCAGCTTCGATAGCATCAAGTCGTTTTTTCTCTTCTGCATCTGCAATACGTTTAGCTTCTGCAGCTGCATCGGCTTTTTCTTTAGCTTCTTTTGCTGCCTTTTCGTCTGCAATACGTTTGGCTTCTTCAGCTTCCTTGTCAGCTTTTTCTTGTGCAATTCTATTTTGTTCTTTTGCTTCTGCAGCATCTAAAGCAGATTGAATATCTGTTCTAAACTTTGGTCCAATTGCTTTTGCAAATCCTGGATTTCCGTCTAGGAATGCTAAAGCACCTTCCAAGTCATTGTTGTCTAGGAAATTTCCAAATGTGGCCATTTCAGTACCAAACTTATCATTAATTGTTTGTCCACCTTTAACATCTGTACCGCCGTTATTATCTGTACCGCCGTTATTATCTGTACCTTTTTTATTTCCACCAATTACGCCGTTATTATCTGTACCTTTTTTATTTCCACCAATTACGCCGTTATTATCTGTACCTTTTTTATTTCCACCAATTACGCCGTTATTATCTGTACCTTTTTTATTTCCACCAATTACGCCATCACCGTCTCCGAATCCAAAATCTGCTTGTCCAGCGGCTAGCCAACATTTCTTAATTTTAGCGGCTACTGCCGGATCTGGAAATTGTTGTAAATATCTTTTTATATTGTGTTCTAATCTTTTCCAGCTATCTCCGTAAAACATTTTAAATGAGTCAGCATCCATATCTTTTTGCTTCTTTTTTAACCTGACAATACCTGCACATAGTTCATCACCGGGTTTAAAATTTTCTACTATCTTTAAATCTTTATATCTCATTATTCATCTGCCTTTGGTCTAAGTGCTTTTGACAAACTCTGTCTTTCTTCAACTGTTTCACCTGCAATAGTATTTGTTGTAGTATTGTTTACAAAAGTACCTTTTTGATGTGTGCGTGTGTTTGTACCAGTTAGTGTCATGCGTACATTGTCTTCTTGTTTAACCCAACGAGTACCGTCAAATCTAAATAGTCTATTTGGCGAAAAGTCTGTACGCAAGAAGAAATCACCAGTTGTAGTATTAGATGGAAATGATATACCGTGTCCAAATGCTTCGCCGTTAGTTGGTATTCCGTCACCTAATAAATATCCGTTGTATCCTGACTTAACAGGACTTTGCATAGTATCGGGTATATTGTCCCCGTCTGTGTCTACTAATTCTGTATTGCCATTTTTGTCAAGTTGCAAACTATAGTAATGGCTAGTGTCATATCCTGCCTTAGGTGCATCAGCTTCTGCTTGGGCAACTACAGCATTATTAATTTGCATTTCTTTATCATATGTACTAAGCAAACTACGTAGTGTGTCTCCACCTGTAGCACCTTCTTCTGCAGGTAAGTCGAGTATTTCTTTAAATTCTTGGCTATCTACTATTTGTTTTAATTTTAATCTATATAAATGCGGATACCAAGTTTGTGAAAAACCTTCTGCAGCTCTGTTTACATCTTCTACAACATAAAAGCGTTTAAGAGCAAATGATAAATCATTTAGTGCATATTCGTCTTTTAAATGTGGTAATTCAACTACATCACCTGCCATTACTTTTCTGCCAAGAGTTTTTACACTACTATTAATATGTATTGTTAAAAATAGTGTATCATTACTTAAAAATAAACCAAATTGGCTAAGGTTAAAATCAATATCTTGCACATTATAAATGCCACGCATTGTATAAACATCGGGATCGTACTTACGATCTCTATTTTCAAGAAATAATAAATCTTGTATATTAGTTTCTTTAACAGCATCGTATTGTGGCTGATCAGCAGTTGCATCTGCATCACTAGGATTTTCAGCACCTAGGAACTTGTGGATATTAATATCCGTGCCACCAACCGTGAACATTTCATAGACTTGCTTGTCTATAAAACTATAATCATTACCGCGTTGTGGCTTGTATAAACTTAATCTTGGCATATACATATTTATCGTTAGTAAGCCAATACGATAAATACTATTGGAGACTTAAACTATGGCAATACAAAAGCAAGAAATATTTGATTACGTACACGCAATGCTAGGTGGAGGCATGGTCGATGTTGAGCTCGATCCTATTCACTACGAAACAGCATTAAAAAAAGCACTCACACGTTTTAGACAACGTAGCGACAATAGTGTAGAAGAGTCGTATTTCTTTATGCCAACTGTTATAGATCAAAATGAGTATACATTACCAAACGAAATAGTAGAAGTTAGAAAACTGTTCCGTAGAAGTGTTGGTGCTAGATCAGGTGGAGGTGACGGTGGAAGTATATTTGAACCTTTTAACTTAGCCTACACAAACGCATATTTACTATCAAGTTCTAATATGGGCGGATTAGCTACATATGATATGTTTAGTCAATACCAAGAACTAGTAGGAAGAATGTTTGGATCATTTATAGAATTTAAATGGAACACACAGACTAAAAAATTAACACTATTACAACGTCCGCGAGCTGAAGAAACACTACTATTATACTGTTACAATTATCGTCCAGACGATCAACTAATGAATGATTATCTAACTCAACAATGGATCAAAGATTATACATTAGCAGCCTGTAAATATATGTTAGGAGAAGCAAGAGAAAAATTTGCTACTATTGCTGGACCACAAGGTGGAACAAGTTTAAACGGTCAAAGTTTAAAAGCAGAAGCGCAAAGCGAAATGGATAAACTTGAAGAAGAAGTTAAAACACAAGTTGCTGGTGGTGCAGGATACAGTTTCCTAATAGGCTAAAACACTTCGAAGTTAACGCTAACGATTTAGGTTCCTTGTAAATACATATGTAACAAGGAGGTCCCACAATGTGCAGTCCATTTGTACGTAAAGAAGCCAACAGACTCAACTGGTTAGTCAAAGGCAAACTAATTGACATATCCGAATCAGACGCTACTGTCGAACAATTATACGATTCATATTTTAAAAGACTTTGGGGTAATAACGAGAGAATGGAATACGGCTCTGTAGGATTTGAAGCCGCATACAAAGCTCGCGAAGCCGAAATATTATCTGAAGAAATAGAATCAGTTGCCAAATTAGGATACGATTAACGGTTGACAACGCATAAAATATATCATATAATAGTAACATTAACTTAGGAAATTATTATGATTATTGGTATTTGTGGTCTAATTGGATCAGGTAAAGGTACAGCCGCTGATATACTTGTTGAACAACACGGGTTTACTAAAATCTCTTTTGCAGATAAACTTAAAGACGGTGTTGCTACTGTGTTTGGTTGGGATCGAGAGATGTTAGAAGGCGACTCGTCAGAGTCAAGAGAATGGCGAGAAACTCAAGACGAGTTTTGGACAAAAGAAACTAAACGCACAGTAACTCCAAGGTTAGTATTACAAGAGTTTGGTACAGATTGTATGCGTAACGGATTCTTTGATGGTATATGGGTTAGTTTAGTAAAGCAACAATTAATAGAAAATCCTAAGAAAAATTTTGTAATTCCAGATGTACGATTTCCTAATGAAGCAAAAATGATTACAAAACTAAATGGTAAGGTATGGAGAGTACGTAGGGGAGCAGATCCAGTTTGGTTTCGTATGTATCAAGATATAGGAGTAGAACCTAAAGATGTACATAAGTCAGAATGGGCTTGGGCTAATATAAATTTTGATTCTGTAATAGATAATCACGGTACATTAGAACAACTTAAAAGTCAGGTACAAGATCGCCTTGTTTCCAACGAACTCCTTGCTTCTGCATAATTCTTTGGCAGTTTGCACATATAGTTTTTAGATTAGTTGGGCTACAATTTTTTAAATTTCCGTCAATATGGAACACATTAAATTGTTCTAAGTGTTTACTAGTATAACCGCACTTTTCGCAAATATTCTTTTTCTCGTAACCTCGTTGTTTCCATAATGGTACACCATGATTAACACCGTTACGTAAGCAACGCTCGCATAGCTTTCTATAATAGACTTTTTTGCCTTTTTTATAATTTATAGCTGCAGGACGTTGTCCGCATTTGCACAATGGTCGCATATTGTATTTACCTCACCTTTTTGATACCTTTTCTGGTACTATTATACCTATCTTTTTCTGTGTAACTGCTAAATACTATTAATAACAGTCCAATAGGAGAAACGAAATGGCATTGACATCACCAGGAGTACAGGTCAGCGTAATAGACGAAAGTTTTTACACACCAGCTGAGCCAGGTACCGTACCAATGATTTTTGTTGCTTCTGCTAGTAATAAAACTAATGCAGCAGGAACAGGAACAGCTCAAGGTACATTAAAAGCAAACGCAGGTAAACCATACTTGCTAACTTCACAAAGAGATTTAGCTGATACATTTGGAGATCCAACTTTCCAAGTAGATAGCAGTAATAACCCAGTACACGGCGGCGAGTTAAACGAATACGGATTACAAGCAGCTTATTCATTATTAGGTGTAAGCAACAGAGCATACGTTGTACGTGCTGATATTGATTTAGGTGAACTAAGTCCAACAGCAACAGCACCAGCGGCTAATCCGTTAGCTGGAACATATTGGTTTGATACACAAGATTCATTATTTGGATTACAACAGTGGAATGCAAACGCAGTTAATACTGCAGGCGGACAAACTTTTTCAAATAAAGTTCCTACAGTTATTTCAAAACCAGCTGACGTTGTAGACTACGATGGTGCAGATTATACTCCAAAAGCATCAATTGGTGCAATAGGCGATTATGCAGTTGTAGCAGTTACAACACTTAATAAAATTTGGTACAAAAATGCAAGCGGTTCTTGGGTAGAACTAGGCAGTGATAATTGGACTAAGAGCTGGCCAACAGTAAAAGGCACAGTTGCTAATCCAACTTTAGGATCACCTGCAGCAGACATTGAAATTAATAGTACTGCAATTAGTGTTGGCGCAAATACAATTACTGATGTTAAAAATAACATTAATGGTGCATTAATTCCTGGCATTACAGCAAACGTTGTAGACGGGTTTTTAGAAATTTACAGTGACGGTACAAGTTCAGGTGCTTCTGATAGTACACTAGGCGGTCCAGTTGTTATCGGAGGTGATGCTGATAAACTTACTGCACTAGGACTTACAGCAGGAACATACAACCCACCAGCATTACAAATTTCAGCACATACTAGTGTGCCAGAATTTAAATCAGGTGATACAACACCAAGACCTACAGGTAGTGTATGGTTAAAAACTACAACTCCAAATGCAGGTGCAAAACTTGTTACTAAACTTTGGAATACAGAAACACTACTATGGGACACAAAAACAACTCCAATGTACGACAATAATGCATCAGCATTATATGGATTAGATAGTACAGGTGGCGGAGCTAATTTAGCAATTGGCGATCTTTTTGCAAAAACAAATGTTGCAAATGACGCACAGCCATTAGGTACATTTACAATTTATCGTAGACAGTCAACAGGTGCTACTCAAGTTAAGAGTGCAGCAATTACAGCAGTTTCCCCAGGAGCAGGCGGACCATTTACATTTACTATGTCGTCTAGCAACAAAGGTAGCGCAACAATGTCAGCACCAGTTACAGTTACAGTAACTACTACTGCTGGATCAACAGCAGATGCAGACACAATTGCAAGTGCAATTACAGCAGCAGGTGTTGCAAACGTAAGTGCAAGTGTAGATGCAGCAAATAAAGTTGTTATTTCACATTCACAAGGCGGCGAAATTAACTTAGTAGATACAAGCGGATTATTAAACACTATTGGGTTTAAGCCGTATGTAGCAACTGATTCATCTTCTACACCAGGATTATCCTTTGTAGATGGAACAACAAATGCTACAAGTCCAAAACAATTTGCAGCTTCAAATTGGCGTGTACTAACATATACTGCAAGTGACAATGCTCCAACATCGTTGGCAGCAGACGGACAGCGTTGGTATAATTCAATTGTAGACGAAGTTGATATTATGTATCATAACGGTACTACATGGGTAGGTTACAATGATGCAACAGCATATCCAAGTGCAGATGATCAAGGACCTATTGTTTCAGCAAGTATGCCAACTGTACAATCAGATGGTAGCGCACTTGTAACAGGCGATCTTTGGGTTAGTACAGCAGACTTAGAAAACTATCCAACAATATACAAATACAACAGTGCATTAAGCGGAACAACTGCTCAGAAATGGGGAGCACCAATCGACACTAGTGATCAAACTACTGAAGACGGTATACTTTTTGATGATGCACGTTACGGAACATCAGGTGGTACAGCAACAGTTGCACCAAGTGGAACAATTGCAGAATTAGTAGCAAGTAACTACTTAGACCCAGATGCTCCAGATCCGGCACTATATCCAAAAGGTATGTTGTTATGGAACCTACGTAGAAGCGGATTTAATGTTAAGCGTTTTGAGCGTAACTACATTGATACTTCAGCAGATAATTTACGTATGGGCGTTGCAGGCGCTGTACCAATGAGCGGTTACTATCCACACAGATGGGTAACTGATTCAGCTAATCAAGCAGACGGTTCAGGTAGCTTTGGACGTAAAGCACAACGTAAAGTAGTTGTACAAGCAATCCAAGCAGTAGTTAATAACAATGATGAAATTAGAGATGATGAATCAAGATTGTTTAACTTAATGGCAACACCAGGTTATCCAGAACTAATTGGCGAAATGATTTCACTTAATAATGACAGAGGCTTAACAGCATTTATCTTAGGTGATAGTCCAATGAGACTAAAACCAGATGCAACTTCATTAAATGAGTGGGGAACAAACGTTAATACAGCAGTAGAAGATAATGACAACGGACTTGTAAGTAGAGATGAATACTTAGGTGTATTTTATCCTGCAGGATTTGCAAGCGACAACTTTGGTAACAATGTTGTAGTTCCAGCTTCACACATGATGCTACGCACAATAGCATTAAGCGATCAAGTAAGTTATCCATGGTTTGCACCAGCAGGTACAAGACGTGGCGGAATTACAAATGCAAGTTCAACAGGTTATATTAATAACGAAGGCGAATTTGTAAGTGTAGCACTTAATGAAGGACAAAGAGACACTTTGTATTCAAACAGTGTGAACCCAATTACGTTTATTACAGGTGCAGGTCTTGTTAACTTTGGACAAAAAACTCGTGCAAGAGGCGCAAGTGCTTTAGATAGAATTAACGTAGCACGTTTGGTTATCTACTTACGTAGTCAACTTAACACACTTGCTAAGCCATATATCTTTGAGCCTAATGATAAAATTACACGTGATGAGATTAAACA
>Ga0209603_1001909_pt1 | contig 20485 bp, 42 predicted proteins | sample COGITO_mtgs_1206_FD_184812 | JGI IMG/M metagenome (GOLD analysis project Ga0209603, IMG submission 184812) | Pelagic marine microbial communities from North Sea - COGITO_mtgs_120607 (SPAdes) (version 2) | ecosystem: Environmental > Aquatic > Marine > Epipelagic ... | reverse complement strand
GGATTTCCTTTGCTACCGATACACCATCCTTTGTAATATGTGGTGAGCCTGGTCCCTTTTGTAATAGAACGTTTCTACCTGCGGGTCCAAGGGTTACACGAACTGCATCTGCTAATGTATCCAATCCCTTCTTTAGAGATTCTCTAGCCTCCGTATTAAATTTAATTTCCTTATTTGCCATAACTTATAATATCATTAAAATTTCTGATTCTCTTACTAGGTGATAATCTTCACCTTCTAATCTAACTTTTTGTCCACTACCATTATTGATAAGAACAACATCATCTACTTTTATAGATAATTCTATTTTTTCACCATTAGCTCCGATGAATCCTTCACTTACTTCAACCACTCTAGCAGTTTGAACTGTTGCTGTAGTTTGGTTTAGAATGATACCACCAGATGATTTTTTTTCTGAAACGTTTTCTAATTTCAAAAGAACCCTATCTGCAAGGGGTTTACCTAAATTTGCCATATACTTATTTTTGTTTATAATCGTTTATTAAATCTCTGAATACTGCACATAGTTCATATTCCTCAATATCTTCATTGTATTGTAATAGTAGTTCTAACCAATCTAATCCAAATCCATCAACTAACTCATACGGGTCAACCCCATGTCTATGATAAGTAGATACAAACTCTTGTGTCATATTATCTAAAAGATGTGTTTCTGGTTCACCAAATCTATCAATAAATCCAGCTACTGTTTTGATTTCTTCGTTCATAGTTATTTTATTTGTTACAAATATACGAAAAATATTCTACTCTACCAAACTTTTTTGAAGTTTTAATATTTTAGAACATTTATCGTATTCTTCATACCCCTCAAAAGATTTCAGTAGTTTAGCAATAGTCTTACTTAACTCACTCTTTGTTATGGTAAAGTCTGTTACAATATCCATTCCATCACCGGAATTATCGTTAAATGAGTAGATTCTCATCACAGAGTATGACGATTTGTCAGATTTTACAAAATCAAATATGTTACTATATATTGCCATATTGATTTCGTAATCATTTTCTAAGCTCCAATCTAATATGGATGAATCTTCTAAAATTACTTTTTCAGTTTTCAAATAGTTTTTATTTTAGGAAATAATACTTCTTCCATAAAGAATTTTGCCTTCTCCTTACCAATGTTAGCTTGTAGTGCACCGAACGTTCTTTTGTTTGATGCTTGATGTTCACAATATATGTTTTGATTTTCTATAATTTGAGTTATTTCATCTTCATCGTTTGTTATATCATCTAAACTATTTAATTTTTTGATATAATTTTCAAATGCTTTGAATCCAACTTCAAATATTTTTTCGTATTCATCTTCAGTAGGTCTTACTGCTATGAAATTCTCAGAAAATACAGTTGCCCAAACTGGTAACTTTCTATCTTTATTCCAAGTTGTATCGTGCCACTTCTCTTCATACATTACTGGTGAACAATCGATGAACACACCACTAACTTTAGATGTTTCCTTCTCATCATTCTGATAACCCACTACATCAAATCCGAAGATTGGTGCCTTAGAGTTTTTGTGTGGGAAACAAGTTATATGTACAACCTCTAACCCCATATGAGAATAACGTTCAACGTGTGCTAATCTGAATAGAGGTGATTCGTATCTATAATTTTCCCAACCATAATCATCAGTTTCCATAAGTTCTACATCGGATTGTGATTCAATCAATGCTTTGAACTTTTCCGAATGATGGAATATTCTATCTTTTAGTTTGTAGTAAGACATTTTTCCAATTCTTTAAATATTTCAATCATAAAATCAAAACCTTTATTAACCTCATCAGCCCACTCATCTTTTTGAATAGCTCGGATAGAACCAGCACATTCCATCATATCATCGAACTCATACATATTACCATCTCCAGGTGTGTTAGCTTTCATCATCTGTCCACCAAACATAATAGCAAGGTAGTTAAGATAGATATGAGCTTCTGCAACTTCCTGAGTTGAATTCCGTAAGTAATCAACATACTTTTCAGTAGCTGTATCTGGAATCAACTCTAATTGATTTACACCTACACTAATTAAATCTTTCTGAACTGAGTTAACTCTGGATAATCCTTCATGTGGGAATTCAAAGTTTTGTTCTAATGCTGTAAAGATAGCCAATTGTGATTTTAGATATTCACCATATTGTTCATTGGTTAACTTACCACTATACATCAATCCATTAAATGGCATTCTTTCGGCCATTTTATGTTTATCTGAAGTTGCTTCTTTTAATCCCATTATTTTTTATCAGTTAAGAATATTAGTATAATATATGGTATAATTGTTGCTGGTCCTAATAAGATTAGGAATGTTCTCCATAAAATTGGGTCTACTCTTGTATGGTATCCCAAACCACCACATATTCCAGCTACATATTTATTTTTTGTACTTCTATAAAATTTTCTCATAAATTTGTTATTTCTATTATTATTTCTGTTTTACTTTCGTGAACTTCATAACCAGTCCATCGATTATCCATTTTACATACCCTACTAAAATTGAACACTTCAATTTCTTCTTTATCACACCAACCCATAATTGAGTTTGGCTGGTAATCTATACCCAATTGGGTTATTCTATTTTCTAAATACAATTTCCTAACGTTAGGTTCTAAATCTGATATAGGTATGTGTATAGTCATTATTGTGTTATTGATTTTTTAAGTTCTTTAAACTTTTGCTTACAATCATACACATCATCTCTGAGTTCTAATATTTGCATCATTAGTTTCTCATTTTCTAGTTTCAACTCTTTCTTTTCCTTTTCAAGAGTTTCAATCTTAATTTCGTAAAGTCGTTGATGTTCCATTACTTCCTTATTTTGTGTGGCCTATACCCATCTAATAAAAGAGTAGCATAAGCTTTTAACATTTTCTTTATCCTTTTCATAGTTAAATTACATTAGGGGACCTGCACTACCTGATTTTATTGCAGCTTTCATTCGCTGTTCTTCTAACCATAGTAAATGTTTCCATATTTTTTTAATTGTTTTCATAAATTATGTTTCCTTTTATGTTGTGTTAAATTTCCCTTTCCTCCAATTTTCTTTCCACAAATATCACAAACAAACTTTTCCATCTTTTTTCCTTTATTCCAAGTAGGTTTTCCCTTTTTAGATTCACTTATTTTTTTACTGTGTTCTTTGGTTCTTGGTGGTTTTGGTTTTCTTAATTTTTGTTTGTTTTCTTCTTTCTTCATTGGATTATTATCACCCGATAGTGCAATACTCATTTTCTTTCGATATTCATCGGATTTGTGAAATCCATGTGATATTCTTTTTAATATTGTTTCTTCAGATTGTTTTACTCCAATTTGATATTCTCTTAACTTTTGTTTATGTTCTTCTGTTTTTGGATATCTTAATTTTTTTCTGACTTCTTCGCTGGGGTTTATTAATCCATCTCCACCATCTGTCATATTTGTTAAGTTATCTCTACCATATTTTTTGATTAAATACTTTTCTTTTGTACAAGCGGTTTCCCAATCAATATCCGATTCAACAATCTCAACATCATATCCATATTTATCAACAACCCGTTTCCAATGTATGTTTCTACCCTTTGAAGAATAAGCTCTATCTTCTTTAAGACCAATACCAACATAGAAAACCTCATCATTATTTTTCTTTTTATGTAAGTAAACAACTGCCATATATTATTCTCTTTTAATATAAGTATATAAAAGTTGTGAAAAAGGTGGTTTAATTGTAGGTTATTTTTCATTCTAATTGGACAGGGGTGCTTTTATTGTTGGATGATATTCGTAATCTTTTATTCCATAATCCCATTCACCATTAAGTATATCTATATTTGATAATTCGATTGTTGGTAATGGATATGGTTCTCTATTAATTTGCTCTTTCGCTTGTTGGATGTGATTCTTATATAAATGAGTATCACCTAAATTACCAATCAATTCATCAGGTATCATATTAACTTCTTTAGCTATGATTTCAAGTAATAAACCATAAGAAGCAATATTGAATGGCAATCCTAAGAAGGTATCTACTGAACGCTGATTCCACATTAACGATATAGACCTTTTCGGTGTTGTCGTATAATAATCATCATCAAAATTAGGTATATTTGATTCATTATATTCCATACCTGTCTCATAATTATTTTTAAACCAATACTTATACCTCTCCCTATCACTTAATTCTCTTGTATAAACTTGAAATCCATAATGACATGGTGGCAGAGTCATTTGGTGTAATTCACCAACATTCCAAGCATTAACCATTAATCTTCTACTATCGGGATTATTTTTTAAGTTATCGATAAGTTTTACAATCTGGTCAATACCCGGTTTAACTCTTTTATGTGTACCTAATATGTAATTTGTATCATACTTAGAACCCCACTCTCTCCATTGATTACCATATATAGGTCCTAACTCTCCCCACTTCATAGCGAATTCACTATCGGTTTTAATTTGTTCAATGAATTCTTTTTGTGATAAAATATCACCCATAGGAACACCCGGTTGCATATTTACTTTAGTTACATACTTCTTATAAGCATCACCATTCCAAATATTACAGCCATTATCAACTAAGTATTTGATGTTGGTATCTCCTTTTAAGAACCATTTCAATTCAGTCATCATTGTTTTGACTGCCATCTTCTTCGTGGTTAGTAAAGGAAATCCATCAGCCATATTATGTCTGATTTGGTCACCAAAGTAAGATAATGTACCTGTTCCAGTTCTATCTCCTTTTTCTTTTCCATAAAGTACCAATTTTCTGAGGATACCTTGATATTGTTTTTCTATATTACTCATTTAAATCTCTTTTAATATCTTTAGTTACACTATGTAAATATTTCTTTCTTTTGTTTTTATCAACAAATGGTACTGCCCAAAATTGTTTTGTTTTTCTCCATCTATTAATGTTCCAACCAAATACAAATGTGTAAACACCCATAACCAATCTCAGTTTAACTGAGTTTAAATATAATGTAACCACAGGTAGTTTAGGAGCACCATGTGTGATGTATGTTCTAACCTTCTTATCTTTCAAAAATGGTTTTGGATAAGCGTAGTTTCCAAATAGAGGAACAAACTTATAAGCAAATCCTGGCGTAAATACTTCATCAAAGAATACTTCCATTCTTGGGGTTAATCTAAACCACCAAACAGGTGATACGAAATAAAGTCTATCAGACCAAGTAACTAGCTTTTTATAATGTTTAATAAGTTCTTTTCTATCAGATGAATGAAACTCATCTCGATATAAATCGATTATTTCAATTTCCTCATCTTCCTTCTTTCTTAGTTCCCTCTCAATGGTTTTCATAATACCATTGTAACAGAAAGATTTCTGATTAGGATGTCCTACTACTATTAAGTTTTTCATTATAAGTACCCCTTCTTTTTACCATTTACCAAAAACACCAATGCTCTAATAAATGATGTAAACATAAATGCTAGTGCAATACCTTTCTTAAAGGATGATTCGGAATCTACTCCAATCTCCAAACCAACGGCAAACCAACTTGATGCTAGTAGGAAATCACCAAACATCATAATACCAACTATTACCATTGGATATTCATGTGTGTATTCCGATATATAAATTAGTATGAATGTGAATCCCATTAATACTACAATTGATAATAATCCTGCTAATAAACTCATACTTTTGCTTTAGCCTTCTTTTTAGTTTTAGTCAATCTACCCTGTCTCTTAGTTTTCACATCAGTTGGAAATCTACTGAAGTTTCCCATTCCATCATAATCTGCTGGATTCGGTTGATTGTGTCTCTGATAGTATTCAAATCTATCATCTCTTTCCATATCTCTTCGTTGACCATCATTTGCATATTTTATCATATACAAATATCCAGCCATGTAGAGTCCAAATATAATTGCCCCTACTATAAACATACCCATATGTTCCATTACTTTCTAAATTTATCGTTTCTGAAATCGTTTCTTCTCTGTCTCAGTGCTACTGATAAAGATAATATAGATGGGACCCAAATTCCAACGAATATTCCTTCCAATTCATTACCCCCAAACCACAAGGTTACTGAGAATAAGAATGATACAAATGCTAATACGATTGGATAATACAATCCTAAAAATTCTGCTACTTTTTGTTTATTCATTTTTACTTATTTTAATTTATATTTCTTTTTATATCTTTCTTCAAATCCATTACCAACTCCAATTTCTAATATTTCATAGTTATGTGGAATTAATGGCTTTCGTTTATTACCATCAATTATATCATCAACTCTTGTGTTGTGAAATACCTCTAAATATACTTTACCATACTTTCGTTTTTTATAAACTACTACCACTGGTATTTGTTGATTTAGATTAGGCATTTATCCAATTCTGAATTACTAATACTAAAATTGATACTACTATACCTAACATAGAAATTGCCATAACCTTATAAGATGATTCCATTCTTTTAGGACTTCTACCTTGGTTACCTCTATACTGTCTTACTTTATTTGGTTTTTCTTTTCCCATAACTTTTTCCATTTTTCTAATTTTGAATCTTCGATTTTGTTACCATTCTCATCACATACAGGTGCATCGAGTATTGAATAAATTCCAAACAATGCTGAAACTAAAAGGTAAAATCCGAAATAGATTATTAATTCCATTTATATTTACAATTTACCTGCATCTAAGTTGCCATTATCAATATCATCAATAAGAAACTTAATTCTTTCTTTTGCGATATAAGGAGAATCTTCTTCCAATAGTTTTAATATCTGAGAAAGATTCTTATTTACTAATCTTTTTGAACACAAAGGATTTTTAACTTTAAATTCCTTTCCTTCCTTTAACCAATCTTTTACTGTATCTCTTAAACTCATAACTTATATTTATTTATCGTATCCTACGAATCCGTATTTAGGTTTCTTAATTATATTCTTACTAACTAACCACTCCAATTCTTCGTTAAGTTGATAGTTTTGCACATATTTCAAATCTTCAAAGATACCATCATAAATTGAATCAACATCATACCCTTCACCATAACCAGCTCCAAATGAAAGTGCAATCTCATTCATACCATCGATATCATTTTTGTGATAGAATTCTTCTAATTTATTATACAACCCTATTTTTAGGATTTTGGCAACATCATCGTTCCAATTGTACATTTCCACATTCCAAGGTTTGGTAATTTCAATACCGTACTTCTTACCAATTACTTTTTTGCTCATACTATTAGGTTTATTAACAATTACGAGTCTAATATAAGAAATTTAATTGAGACTACCAAACTTTTCGGTAAGAAATTTTTGTAAATTTTTAGTTGTAAGATTAAATGTTTGTTTGTAGTATTCTAATTTACTAATCTGAACTGAATATCTCTTATCATGTCCAAGTCTATCTTCAACATATTTGTATTCCACATCTTTATTCAGAATAGTACCTATTGTTTCTATTATAGCTTTGTTAGTCCAACTATCTCCACTACCAACATTCCATATTCCAGTCTGAGATATCATTAAATCATAAACTAACTTAACATTATCTTCAACCCAAATCCATTCTCTAATATGCTCACCATCACCATACAATGGAATTGGTTTATTTGTACTAATAGAACGAGCAATAGTTGGTAAGAACTTTTCCCAATGTTGGTGTTCTCCAAAGTTATTACAAGTTCTTGTAATTAAGTAAGGTAACCCATATGTTCTTCCAGCAGATTCAACTAAATGGTCAGCGGCTGCTTTGGTTGATGAATAATACGATGATGGTTTAAGTGATGTATTCTCATTAGCAGATGATAATCCTCTACTATCCATATCACCATAAACTTCATCAGTTGATATTTGTACAAACTTCTTTAGGTTAGGAATCTCTCTAGCAACTTCTAACATATTAAAAGTACCTTCAACATTACTTTTTACAAAAGGTAATCCATTTGAGATGGAATTATCCACATGAGATTCAGCTGCAAAGTTTACTATGTAATCTGCATAACCAATATCATCTAATGTAATATCACAAATATCCTTTTTTATGAGCTCAACATCTGATGGGATTCTGAATGGATTACCTGCATAGGTTAGTTTATCTATAACAATTATCTCACATTCTACATTTTTTCGTAGGTAGTTCACAAAGGATGAACCTATAAACCCACAACCACCTGTAACAATTATTCTCATTTTTTTAATTTAAGTGTAACTAATTTATGTATTGTTCTGATAGCTTCTTCTAATGTTAAAGTTTGAACTTTTGGATGCCATCTTCCCAAAATTCCAAAGAACCATTTATCGTTCCACTCTATTATAAAAACAGATTTATCTCTCAGAGTATGTTCCATTACTCTATACCGTTTAATCTCTTTATTCCAGCGATTATTAATCATCTTAATCAATATTTACTAACTTTATAATATTATCGACTGTATCATCATCCACTTTTATTTTGTAAAATGGTATGTTGTTTTTTATTAAAGTATTTTCTATCACAATATCCAACTCCTTAGATTCCTCTAAGTTTTGATATCTCTCATCATTATTATGAACTCCATCAGCTCTATCTAAAACTATGTTGATATTATCATACTGATTGAATGTATCTAAAACCATCTTATCAAACGATTCACCATATAAACTTGATGGGTATTCAGTTCCCTTATAATAATTACGATAAGTTAAAGAGAGTAAGATAGGTGAATCCAATACAATGTAATCCACCTTACCATAACTCTTTACTATACCTCTATGTTGATTCGCAAGAACATAAAGTTGGTCTTGAATTGCTGAATGGTTATCATCCCATGCTAATAACTTTGGAAACTCATATGGTTGGTCACAACTAATATGATTCTTTTTGATTTTATAAGTTACTCCGGCTGCAATGGATGATTTACCAATACCCGGTCCTCCAAATATATTTACGATTTTACTCATACTACTACAACGATAGAATATATTCTTTTAATCTATCATTTGGAGCCCACTCCAATCTTTCCAATGTATCATCATTCTCTCTAAGAGTTTGTCGATAGTTTCCAGCAACATCAGGTAGATGTACTTTTTCCAAATCACCAAATCTTTCATTAAAGAAATTAAATACTTCATTAATTGAATAATTCATACCAGTACCCAACTCCCAAGCATCTTCGTGCTTCTTATCACTCATACCGATTTTGTAAAGTGCATCACATATATCTTCTACATAAGTGAAATCTCTTCTTTGTTCTCCATCTGAGATAATTGTGATTGGTTTACCTTCTTCGATTTGTTTTCTCCAAATACCAATTACAGCTGCCCACTCACCATCAACCAATTCATTTGGTCCATATACATTATAGAATCGTGCAATTTCAAAGTTACAACCATATGCAGTTCGGTACATCTTTAGGATATCCTCACCTAACTTTTTACAAGTAGCATAAGGTGAAGTTTCAGGATTACACCAACGAGATGATGAACCACTATATACAACTTTCACATTATTCTGTCTAGCCCATTCAGCAACTATTTGTACACCAAATGTATCAACTCTAAATGTTTCCATTGGGTCATCGAATGATGGTTGGATTCTAGCTAATGCTGCAAGATGGTAACATAAATCAAAGTTATCACCTTTCCAATATAATAGGTTTTCAATATCACCATATACATACTTACATCCATCAACCTCATATTCTTCTAATCCAGTTGATAAATCATCTAAAGAAACAACATCATGTCCTTCTGATAAAAGTTTCTTAATTAAATTTGAACCGATAAAGCCGTTCCCACCTGTCACTAAAATCTTCATATAGCTTTTTATAATTTATAAGTTAATTTTCCAAAAATGGTTCTTCCATTTTGTTGTTTTAAATATTCTCTATTTGTAAAATCTAAAATATTATTTACACCAAATCCAATATTGAACTTTTTATATTGTTTTGATATGATTCCGTTTAATAATGTATGTTGAGGTACAAACTCATTTTCATCTTGCGTACCACCACCATCAATATCTCTAAAGAAGTATTCTGATTTGTGTGTACCATTCAATACAAATGTGTATTTATCAGATGTAGTATAAGATACTGATAAGTTAGTTAAGTGTTTTGGTCTTTCTCCTAAGAAGAACTCAGTTCCATCTTTCTTAGTAGCTTCAGTTTCTAAGTATTGGTAAGAACCATCTAATCTTAATCCACCTTTCTGATACAATCCTTCAAATTCAATTCCTCTGAATGTTGCTTCTGATATATTAGTATATCCAAACAATGCAGTTTGATTAATAAAACTTCCTACAAATACTGATTCAATCAAATCGTTTGTATTTGTTTGAAATACATTTACACCAATCTTACTTCGTTTGTTTAACTTATATGAAATACCAAAATCATATGATATAGAAGTTTCAGAACTCAATGATGTAATATCTTCCAATGGATATACCAAAAATGCTATTTGATTGTTTGATTGATAGAAATTGATTTCATCCTCTATAATATCAGAACCTAAAACGTAGAAACCTTGTGTGTATCCACCTAAACTAAGATATAATGTTCTGAAATCAGGTACTCTAAATCCACCACCAACAGATGCATTGATTGAGAATTTATTTAAATTGTATTTAGCAGATACCTTTGGTGAAAAGTTAGAACCAAACTCAGAGTAACTATCAAATCTACCACCAGCTATAATACTTAATTTATCTAAGTTAAGATAATGTTGTATATAACCAAATGATGAGTTTAGATTTCGTTCACCACCATATCTCTCAGTATCATAACTATATCCCCTATATCCAAATCCTAATGTAGTCTGATTCTTTTCATTCCAATTATAAGAATTAATCATCTCAGGTTGAAATATGTTTTGAGTACTCTCATCCAAACGTTCAACTGGTTGTCCAAAGAATTCAAATGATGCTTTGTTGGAATTACTAAAAGATGAGTTTGATAATTTGATTTCACTCACATACTTACCATACGTTCTTTTATAGTTCAAATCTAAAATAAGGTTATCAGATTTATTCTCTTCAATAGTTTCAATTTGCTGACCTGATGTATTAGTTTCAGTTATTGTGTTTCCCTTCGATTCTTTATTGAAGTAACTAGCTCCTAATGAGAATGAATTCACACCATCATTATATGTACTTCTATTTGTTATGTTCAATAAAGAAAATGGTAGAACGTTTTTACCATATGTATCTGGGTCTATATCAAATCCATCTGAGTTTCCTAATGTTACTTTAGATACATTCTTAAATTTATCCTTTCCAAACGTACCACTTAAACCTAATAAGGATGTGTTGTTAGTACCATACTGAGTATTTACACTTAAAGATGGTTTACCACCTTTCTTAGTAATGATATTAATCACACCACCAATTGCATGGTTACCCCATAAGGATGACATTGAACCTTTTACGATTTCAACTCTTTCTACATTTGCTAAATTGATGTTTGATACATCTAATGCACCACTCTCTCTTCCAGTAATAGGAACTCCATCAATCATTACCAATACATACTCAGATGAAAGACCTCTTAATTGAAATCCACCACTTTTCATTGGTGCTACTTGAATACCTTTAGCTTGTAAAAGGTCTTGCATTGTAATTAGATTCAATTGTTCGATTTCTTTCTTTCCAATTACTTCAGTAGGAATGGGAGAATCTTCTAACGATATCTCACTACGAGTTGCTGTGATAACAACCTCTTCTAATTCAGTTGTTTTCTCAGTTTGTTGAGAGAATACTGATGTACTCAATCCCAACATTACTAATAATAGTATTTTTTTCATGTTGACTTATTTTTATTTATGTTTACTAATATACGAATTTATTTTTACTTATACAAATATTTCCAATCATTAAATTTATCATCGTTTAGTTTTTGTCTTACTCTTTCAGTCGAAATACCAAATTGTTCAGCAGCTTCTTTTAAAGAATAGAACTCAGTATCATCGCATTTAATTATAGGATACTCCATTACAATCTCATTTTTCCACATAGATTCCATCTCGTCATAGGTAATATCCCAACCATCTACTTTCTTCCAATGACGATATATTGGATTATTTGATTCAAATTTATTTCTACAATCTGATTCAGATAACCCATATACCTTACTGACCTGAATTGGTGATTCAAACGGAATACAACCTACTTCATACTTAATTTTGGGTTTGGTTTCCTCACCAATTACTTGCCAATCTTTATACGATGATTTGGTACTCCTACATCTTCTCTCTACTTCAGAAGATACTAACTTATCAGCATCAATATCAATTGCAGCATGTCTGAAAGTCAAGTATTTTGTACCATTTACTTGACATTTAAACTCACCACCTTCCATTTCTATGGTAGCGATATCAGGGTTTCCCTTTACGAATACCAATACATTCTGATGTACTGATGGAATCTTTCGGTTTCTATCGAAGTAAGTTTTACCGATACGAGATGCTTGGTGTTGTGAATTGAATAGAACCATATCATTATAGAATGATAAACCACTACCTTCTAACATATCTATGGTTTTACTAACCAACCTTCTATACTTACCAATTGAATAACTACCAGTCTTAGATGGTTCTCTTACTTCAGATACCACAATAGCAAAGAATCTATTGTTCTTTAACTTCTTAACTGATTTTTGTAGAATTTCGTTGTAGATTGTATCAAACTGATTTACATTCATATTTGATATATCATTGGGATTATCAGTATAAACCTCTAAATCATAATAAGGTGGACATGTAAATATAAAATCATGCGATTCATCAGCTACCTTATTTAAAGCAGTGTTTGAATCTTCACATATCCATAAAGGTTTCTTTGATTGTTTTTTGTTTGCTTGGATTTGTTCTAAGTTAATATCATAACCTAAATATCTTCTATCCATTTCTTCAGCTACGATTCCTCTCACACTACCACCAGCGAATGGGTCTAATACCATTCCACCTTTAGGTGAGAACCAATCATACATTAGTTCACATAATACCGGGTCAAATATAGAAACGTTTGTAGATGGAGTATCCCAAAATATTGTTTTACTCTGAGTATCCTCTCTACCTAATTCCGATTGAATTCCATAATTGGTAATCCAATGTTCCTTACGTTGCTTCCATTCTTTTGTACGGGTATCTAATACCGAAAACGGGGTGATTGCCATATAACTTTTTGTTAGTAACTACTAATATACAAAAAAAGCTTGGATAAACCAAGCTTTTCTTTAATTATTTTTATGTGATTGAGTATTACTCACCACCTTCAGGAGCTGGGTCAACAGGAGCTTCAGGAGTTACCTCTGATGAACCAGATGTTTCACTCCAAGGTAAATCATTTGATTGAACCTCTAATTGAGCGTATTCCTTTTCATCAATTTGCTTTTCAATTTGTTCGTTGATATGGTCCATATAGTTTGTAGATGAACTACCACTTACGATATTTTGAATCCAACCTAATACTTGAGTTTCAGTTAAATCAGCGTAAGGAACGTATCCTTCTTCATCTGCGTCTGGAATATCCAATGGAGTAGCTCCACTAAACTTTCCAAAAACACCAGCTTCGTTGGTACCTTTCAGTTCCCATCTAGTACCAATTACCAAATCGTTTAAATCAGCTGTATCTCTCTTCTTTAAACCAGTTAATTTCCATTCGTATGTTAATGCCATAATAAATTTGTTCTTTGTTATTAATTATAAATATATATTTTTTTTCTTTTGTAACTACAAATATACGATAAAATATCGAGTATTCAAAGTTTTTCTTTAATTTTAGTTATCATTAGTTGTAATCCACACAAATATAGCTAGAATCACAAATAAAACTACTCCAGTCATAAGTATAAGTATTTTATTGTTTTAGTAAACATAACTACTCATTAATATGATAATCCTGCCAATCAGTACCTTTGGTATCTGAATTAGGGAATATGAACGTTTCCACTCTACCATCCCACATAATCATTTTTTTAAAACCAGAAGGAATTGTTGCTCCACTTGGTAGAACTTCACAATGACCTTCAAATAGAACTTCAATCCTAACCTTTACCTCATAGAAGTTGGCAAGATTCCTTTCAAATCCCTCTAACCGATTCCATATACCTCTATTCAAAGATTCATGTTGTAATGATGAGTTTAGATATGAGAATGTTTTCTTTAACATTTCTTTTGAACAATTAAATGCAGCTGCTGGAGCAAGATGACCTTTATCCCATATGTTATTAGAGTAATCATCATCATCTGAAGTGTGAACTCCTTTAGGTTCCCAAAAATCTAAACCCTTTCTTGATGCATCTCCATTTGGACATTTAATCGTATATTCAACCCACATTGGTTGTTCTAAAACTTCATTGTATTCTACTTTGAATATCTCAGTTTGTATAATTACTGATTCTCTTTTATCCTGTCCTGCAATAGTTGTACCTAATGCTAATATAATAAACGTTACTAATAATTGTTTCATCTTATTCTTTTTCTAAAAATTCTATTTTCATTCTTAAAGCAGCAACTTCTGCTTTCAACTCCGATAGTTCATCTATACAACTATCTTTATCGTTTTCTAATTTCTCTACTCTCTTTCTCAAATCATCTCTATACACATTATGTTGGTCAATGGTTTCAGTTCGTTGGTTAGCTTTAGTCTTAACCAAATATGTATAGAACTTCCAAGCACCTGCTCCAAATAAACAGGTCAATAGTGTTGTTATAATTGTAGTCCAGTCCATCATTTCAAACTTTGATATAATTCTTTTTTCTTCATTTGGAATAGAATCCAAATCCAAACAAACATCCAAAACATTTGTCTCAACATATCAAATGTGTACCAATATTGGTTTATCCAAAACATCGGGTCGGTGTATATCATTTGAATACCACCTTGGTGAATAAGATAAAATACAGATTGTAAGGTATGGAATGTTACCAACCTAACTAACCACTTTGAGTTATTGATTAATAGAAAAATAAGAATAGCGGATGCCCAATACAATACCGGCATCCAATCGTATAATCTATACACATCAAAGCTTTGGAATGTATTACAATTCCACTCATCGGGCAAAAATAGAGTATTACTTAACTGAATAATATCGAATAGAGCCACAAAGAATATAAGTGGTTCGTAATCGTAGTAGGTTAGTATATCCTTTATCCTTTTAAAGTAACCTTTCATTTTTCTTTACAATTTTATTGGTCTACCAATTGGTTTACTACCCCTACGATTAGTAGTTGAGGTAGAACGTTTTATTGGTGTTGTAGTTCTAACCGGCCTTGTATTTGTATTTGGTCTGTTATAATTTCTAATAGGTGTAGTATTGGTATTCCTTCTAATATTATTAGAATTTCTATTATTCTCAGGTCTATTATAATTTCTAACAGGAGTACTCCTATTGTTTCTAATATTATTAGGAACGTTGTTTGGATTTTCGTAAACTCTTATGTTGTTGTTATTTCTTCTAAGTTTGATAACTTCTTTATCAACAGCAAGTCTAGGTTTATTTTTATTAATAATAACTCTATCTTTTATTACGTTAGTTCTTCCACCAACTACAACACCATTAGAAGTTCTTCTAGCAGTATGATAAGCTACATTAGTACCTCTATATCTATTATAGAATCCATTGTTCCAACCATAGTAGTTGTTCCATCCATAAGGATTACCCCATCGATTAGATGACCATCTTCTATTATTCCAACTATAAGACCATCCCATACCATAGTTATTAAATCCAAATGGGTCCCAATGATTAAATCCATAATTGAAATGAGAATTACTTGCCCAATTCCACCAATATGCTTGTGAGTTCCAATAAAAATCAGATGGAGAAGCAAATGGTCCTCTTCTATACATTCTATTATTCCAATAGAAATCGTAGTTCCATCTATAATCTTGTCTCATAGCGTATTGAGCAAAATTCCATCGGAATGTATCATCGAATCTAAGTTTTCTACTTAGTTCCATTTCGTTATCAATCATATCTACTCTAACATCACCAATATACTCTGGTTCGTGATTAAGTGTAGATAATTGATAACTACTACCGCAGCTCGTTAGTAACATTAGTAATACCGAAAATAATATTAGTTTTTCTTTCATAGTTTTATTGTTTTAAATTATTGTTTCATCCATATCAGGCCAAGGAAATGGACCATCTATACCATATGGGTCAGCATCCACATCAGTTACCTCTATCCAATTACTTCTATCTTCATTCGATTCATCATCTACCCAATCTGTTACTGAATCACGATCCACCCAAGATTGTAAATAAGAATGAGGATAATCAGGTCCACCACTTATTATTACTTGAGAATAATCAAAACTCCACATAGGAAGTTCTACTTGGGCTTGATTGGAATATGATTCTGATGTTATTAAGTAATTCATATTTTATTTTTATGGATATGCTGCATATCCGATTAAACTTCCTTGTAATGTTGTAGTAAATCCTTTTGGGTCATATACTTGTGTTATTAAATCACTTTCAAATCCCTGTGAGTATCTTAAAGAGGTTGTAACAGAATCTTGAATCATTTGATTCCCATTATCAATGATAGTTCCCAATTCATTAGGTTCAATAGCGGTGATAAAGAATGAAAAACTATCTGCATCTCCTTGAAATATACTTTTGTTATCACCCAAATAATGTGCGTTTCTAAATGCAAGAAATCCAACTAAAATATTTATTTGGGTTGATGTTGAGAGATTGTTAACCGAAGCAGGTAGTTCATCTCCATTCCAAAATAACTTTAAGCTTGTATAACTGTTACTACCATCCCAGGTTACAGCTATATTACACATATTTAATCCATTTGTTGGTGAGTTTCCTTTTTGGGTTCTACACCATCCCGTTGTTGAATTAGAAACACCAGTTATATTCCTATTATTTGCATCATGTAATGGGTACTCTCTTCGGATTCTTTTTTGACCAAATCTATCCCATACTATCACAATAATCCTATTCAGACTTGCGTTGTATTGACATGAAACGGCTCCTCTTGGAGGATTTCTATTTGTAGAACCACATGAAAATAACCAAGTATTCCTTTTACTAGCTGAGTTAATATCAAACCACCCACTCATAGTACAACCCATAGCTATATCAACTGGTTCTTTAGCTCCTCTATTATTAGCTAACCAACCCGATTTACCAGATGTATAAAAATCATTTGATAATAAAGAGAACCCATAGAAATCACTCATTGCAATTGGGTTAGAGAAACCTGCTATATTACCTTCCTTTCCTAAAGTTATATCGGAAGTAGCTTTACCAACCTCGGCAGATATATCATACCTTAAAGAAAGTTGTCCCGATGTTTTTATTGCCATACTAATTTTAGTTTTATACCCTTACTAATAAATATATAAATTAGAAGTAATCATTAAAAAGTAAAAATGTCGATGAGAAAATTTGGTTTGTTACCCAACTCAACGTATAATGATTTTATCTAATTCTTCAGGGTTTTCAAATCAAACTACCCTTTTATTAGTTTTATATCGTTTGGGGTTTTGGTGGAGTTAGTAGGGGAAGAATCCGTTTTTACGAGCGTTGTAAATATTGATACTAACTTCTAATAGAAATTTAATGAATCTTTTTTTAAAGGAACTTAATCTATCCATCCCTTTAGATATTGTATTCGGTTGTAATATAATTCTCTACAACAATTATAAGAACACTTATTGGAATCTTGCCAACGCTTGTAGGTTTGTAAATGAAAATCGGTTTGAAGTAAATCTCTTTCCCATTTAGGATGTATTCCCAATGAGGAGGTTATTTCAAATAAGGCTTTATTAAGATTCTTTCCCATTTTTTAGTTGAAGCTAAATATTTAGTACTCTACTATAAATAGAAAAAAAATGAAAACTATCAAAAAAAATCAAGGTTCCGACTCTCCCCCCACCAAAAATCGGTTTAAAGGGGTTTAAATGAGTTAGTAATCATACTCATCATCGTTATATTCTTTTGGTACTTTAATAGGTCTTTCATCAATACCATCTACATAGGTACTTTCATCATCCCCTTCATCGTTATTGGTGGTGGGTTCGTTCCACTCATCATTGAAATACATCCAAGCCCATTCTTTCTTTACCATACTTAATATAAGTTTATTACAATTCTTGCTATTTGATTTTGTGATACCTGAATAGGTACTATGGTATCTCCGGTAATTGGATTGATTAACATTCTCCCACTTTCCAAATATTTATTTTGAGCAGGTGTTAACTTACTCAATATTTCTTTTGTAATTATTGGGTCTTGCACTTCACCACCACCTAAGAATCCATACATTCTAATACTTAACCTCTACTGTTAATACACATTCGGATAATCCCTCATGCTTTGATTTCTCTGGTTTGATTCCTTTGATAACCCATTGTAATCCACTATGTGAAACGTGTCCACCTACGGATAAACAAGGACCTCCTTCGAAATCAAACATTGTTACTTCTCCTGCTTCATTTTGTGATTGTCTCACAAACTGGGATTCACCCATTACTCTAATACGATTACTGTCAATCTTTTCGATTGTACGTTCTAATCCATATCTGCTTTTAATAACTTCCATAACTTTCAAAAATTAGTTATTTATTTATACTATTTAATTTATTATTATAATCTTTCATAAGCTCATCATAACGAGCTCTGTCTTTATACATATTGTTAAAGTTATTTATTAACCTTAATACACTACCATTAGTCATATGATTGTAGTTACAAGTTCGTATGGTGTTCCATACTTTCATATATGCTTTCATCATTTTAATCCCTTCGTTGTTGTCCTACCCAATGCTATTGCTATCTCTGATGGTGTTGTTCCCATCTTACATTGTTTCTTATACCACCAATACATATCTTCAGTAGTACCTTTTCCTCTTTGCTTTTCCAAACACTTATCCCACAAATCTTTTCCGAACTCAGATTCTAATTCTTTTCGTAATTGATGTAATCTAGTTTGTTCTTCAACGATACCAACTTCCATCAACTTATTTGCTTTGATTCGTTTCATCTTAGCAACTTGATGAGCTTCGTGCTTTTTATCATTGATATCATTAAGTTTAGAAGTTTCCATAAACTCATTGTACATTTTATCATACAATTTAGTATTATCATCTGCTTCTCTAAAGTAAGGTGAGTATTCAAAATCACCATTCCTAATCTTCAATAGAAGTGGGAACTTTGATTTTAAAGGTCTCTTTCTATACTTACCTTCGGTAAAATATCGGAATGGATTGTAAGACATAGTTTATTTTTTAGTTAGTTTACAAACTAATAGTTTGTTTATTTATATAAATATACGAAATATTTTTCGAATATCCTAATCTCTATCTAAAATCTTTTTGATTTGAGATTCTTTTAGAATCTTAGGTTGTTTCTTAGATTCGTTTTCTTCAGCTGGAATACGATAGTTTTCAACTAGCTTCTCCATCCAATCTTTAGTGTGTTTACTCATTACTTTATATTTAATTGTTTTTCTAATTTTTCGAAAGCTGGTTCTACTACCTCATCCCAAAAGTATTCCGAATCAACATACTCCAATGAATAATCATCAAGAGTTACATACTGACCAGAATCAGTAATTTTAATTACACCAATTGGGTCATATGCCTCATCCCAATAACGTGCGGTAAATATAACATCAGAATCCATAGAAACCAACTGTTGGTGCATCTCTTTCAGTAAATCTGAAGGTGGATACCATGCCGATTCAAAGTTGATTACAAATTCCGTATCATCATCACTATAATAGTCGCATATATTAATCCATTTTGAACCAACCTTATCGATAAATAATTCAGCATCAGCTCCGAATACATCTACAATATGAGGAGTATCTTTTTCATTTGGATACCTACCATCATTCATATTTTCAAAGGTATTCCACAAGAAATCAATAACTTCTTTGGTTGAAGTAATTTGAATAATAGTTGTATTAGTATTAGCCATTATTTAAATATAAAAGTTAGTATCGAATGTTTAACCATATCCCACTTAGTAGCATTACTCCATAGTATTGAATCTTCAATATCCATTAGTTCATTTAAAAGTGGTGTTCTGAGGAATAAGAAATCTCCACTAAATGTGAATTTCTTATCTGCTCCATTGGGTAATACCCAAATCATCTTTAGAAGAGAACCTTCTTTAAGATTGTATTTAACATTTAACAAATCAAATCCCCAACCTTCCCATGTGTTATTTATGAAAATAATAAGTGGTGATAATGTTATATGTGTTTTTCTAAATTTCCAATTTATCTTTTTTAACATTTAATAGGTTTTAAATTAAATGAGATTTAGGGGAGTTGAGAGCTCCCCTATTTCTCTGCGTAATTGATTAACCTTAAAACATCGGAATCTCATCTTCCGAATTCGTTTCGGTTTCCTGCTCATTGAAGAGAGCTTCACCCTCATCCTTCACATACTTCTGAACTAATTGTTTAACATAAGTTCGTTCAGAATCAACTCCACCATCGTTAGAGAAGAATGGGAAGATTGAAATCTCAGCGGATTCGAATAAATCGAAACCATCATAAATCAATCCAG
>Ga0209603_1001906_pt1 | contig 20508 bp, 27 predicted proteins | sample COGITO_mtgs_1206_FD_184812 | JGI IMG/M metagenome (GOLD analysis project Ga0209603, IMG submission 184812) | Pelagic marine microbial communities from North Sea - COGITO_mtgs_120607 (SPAdes) (version 2) | ecosystem: Environmental > Aquatic > Marine > Epipelagic ... | reverse complement strand
TTATCAGCAAAGTAGTTATTGGTATTTTTATCTTTAAAGTGTAATATTAAAGGTATTTTATAGTCTAATACTCTACGCTCTTCAAAACCACAGCAGTTACACTTTTCAGCTAAATATCCTTCTTGGATTAATCTATATTTTAACTTTTGGGGATTAAATGATGCTGCTGATACTCTACCTTCGATTATATCTATTAAAGCAGGTTCTTTAGAACTATGATTTAGAAACTTAGGTATACCCTTACCACTTTGGTTTTTATGAAGTTCAAATAGAGATTCACCTGATTCCTCATCAATATATTGTTTAGCCCAACTTTTGTAGTGGGTATAACTACATCTAGAATACCTTGCTGCTGCCCTATTCGACTTGGTGTTAGCCATAGCGGTTTCGATTACGGCACGACTTAATGGCTTAGCTAATGGCATTTATTCTATTCCAAATTCAACAATATGTTCATCTTCATCTAAAGTCTGTTCGAGTGTGGGGTGGTGTTGATCGTAAGTAGACTGATTTACTATTACTGTTTCAGTCCACGTATGGTCACCTGAACCATAAGTTACAGGCATACCTGCTTTACGTTGTACTGTGCCTCTAGCACACTCGATACAGATTTTAACGTTTGGTAGAGCTTTAACCCTTAGTGGGTTAATCTCATTATTACATCTTACACAATTCATTTTGTATTTCATTTAACTGATTTATTTCAATCAGTATATTACCTAATTTTGATTTACCTATCTGACCACTATTTTTAATAATATCCCCCATTTGTTGTAAGAACTGGAAATCTTGGTTATTAAACGTAGAGCCGTCAATGTTTATAAGTATGTCATTTTTAGGTTTTTCATCAATGGGTTTGATTTTTTCAAATAAATCGTCAATAGTATTGTCTTTTTCCTGTGCTATATAATCATAGTAATCACAATCAACGTAAACGTTATGTGACCATGGTTCCAACGCTGTTAACAGTTGGGTATTACAGTTTTTCACTACAATAGCCGTATTATATATAGGTGAGATTATGGGTTCCATTAACGCAGTATGTTTAACTGATGATTTCCACTTACGAATATACTCTCTAGTTGAGTTTTCCATCTGCACCTTCCATGCTTCGTGTCTTGCTTTATCTTCACTAAACGAACCTGCGCCTCTACCTGTAAAGTGGTATACTAGTGAATTCCAAGGTTGTATAAACTTATAACCTGCCAATGACATTCTATTGAATATATCACTATCTTCTCTACATGAATGCATTCTTGGATCGTGTCCACCTATGTTTTTGTGATCTGATTTATACATCATCCAAGGTGCAAATATACCGTTTGTGGTTTTATCTATATTAGCATTTCCAGCTACAAATTCATTAAATAATTTTTCATTAAACTCTTCAGGATACATCCCAAATGCCTCTAATATTTTTTCACCTCCATTAGGGTGTAATGGTGGTTCAATTCGAGTTGATGCTACGATAGTACCTTCCTCTAAGTGATTATATGCTAATAAATCTGCGTTATGACCTAAAATCATATCCGCATGGAATATCATAAACACATCTGTAGTTGATTTTTCAATACAAGCATCATATGCTCTACCGATACCATATATTGTACCATACTTTAACATAGGATTAACTATCCATGTTAAGTTATATTTGTCTTTATTTTCCTCTAACCAATCAATAGTACCATCTTCATCTTGGTCTACAAATATTACGATTTCATGATCTGATCTAGATGCGTTATTTCTAATACTTGGAATACAAGTTTTTAGATAGCGTAGATTCGATTTACTCGGTATACAAAATGTTATTTTTTCCATTCTAAGTCTTTATAGTAACTATTAGTATTCTTAAATATAATATCAATATCTCTAGTAACCAAGATATCTTTGATTAGTGGTCCTAAAGTTTGATATGATAGTTTAAATCCTTCATACCCATGAGCGTTAGTTGTATATGCTCTTGGATTATCATAATCCCCGAAACCAGTGCATATTATTTTCTTTAAGTTAGTAAAATAGTGTATTGCTAGTGGTAAAACATAACTTGTAAACTTGTCTGTATTTTTACCATATTCAGGATGTTTAACTACAGGACATAAATCACCTCCGTTTAATAAACTATAATCCTCTATTACTGGTTTTGATTTTATTGATATTGATTCTTTAAGGTATTGTTTTAGTAAAGGAAAATAATAACCACCAAATCGTTCTCTATTCCATTGTGGTCCTTGACTTGTAGTAAATCCTTCATCATAAAACTTATCAGTACCTTGAAAATCATTATATAATAGGGTGGTATGTTCTTTCATACCCAAAAACCAAGGATGACGTTCTGTATGTTTTTCTATATGTTTTAAAAATACTTCAACTGTAAATGGGTCTATAAAACACCAATAACTTGGATAAATATTATTATCATAAAACCAATCCATGGTACCTGAGAAGTTAAGTGTTGGATTATCACCTATTTCCTTAGGGTTAAAATCCTGTATAGAACCACCTGGTCCTATTAGGTATAATACCTCTGAGTCCATCATATTAGTTCATTTGTTTTTTCTGGTCCTATATTAAATAGGGCATCTATTATTCCTATATAGGGAACAAAACCACCATTGACTTGTTCGTACACTGGATGTTTATACTCATGCCATAGTAAATCTATATTATTAGTCTCAAATAGGTTTTCACCATCTAAAATATAATCCATAGATCCTTTAACTGATAAGTACTTATTTACACCTAACTCTTTACACATAGATATAAGTGCATGATCTTTTTTACCAGTATAGTTTATGTCTGACGATAATACCATTTTAGTATCTATATTTAACAAATCAACTATATCTAATATTAAACCATAGGTTATATCAGTTAATAACTTATGAGTACCACTAAGATGATATTCGATTAGTGGAAATATATTTTCAAAATATGGTGTTTTAGAATATGCTTGTTTTATAGATGCTAGATGTTTAGTATTCCACTTATTATCATATAATACCTCAGCTTTTCCTATCATTAAGTTATCTCTATTAGCTGTTTTTTTAACAGGTATACTTAAAAACGTTTCACCTTGTGCTGTTTTTATCTTATTTCTAACTTGCCAACTACGTTTTTGTAGTTGAGTTGTTGTATAAACTACAAATACATCACTTTGTTTTATTAAGTTAAAATAACCCAACCAAGGATAATACGTTGGTTGCATTAACGACATTATTTTATTGTTTGACTGCATATCCAATACCATTTTCTCCATAGTTATTACCATTGTACATCATAAATGTACGATCCTTATGTTTAAAAACATAGCTGTATTCGACCATCTCAGAGTCCCATCCACTTTCAGATACTGATAGACAATTGTCTGAATCCAAATGGCGATTAAATACTATCCCATTTGTTGATGTAGCGTATCCTATTCTATATCCTATAGCAGGATCTTTATATGAAAAATACATATGGAATAAAAAATCACCCCTAAATACACAAGGTCTTGCTAACGCCGTTTCTCCCTCTTCAAGGTGTAAAGAAGTAATACCATCCCTATTCCAAGTATAACCATCTCGTGATGTAGCATACTTAATATCGTATTTAGGTAAATCTTTATCTATCCATCCGTTACCAGATACATACCACATCTTATATACATTTCCATCTTTTATTACATATGGGGCTGTACAAATACCAAATGGCTCTTTATTAGTTTTTGGCATTAAAGGTGCTCGTGATACACGTTCATAAACCCCACTTGTTTCCTTGGCCATACCCATAATCAAAGACATACGAGTTGTAGTTGTACCTGAGTTCCAACCTATATAATACATTTTTTGACCTTGTATTGATGATGGTGTTACACCGTTATCATCAAAACACCCTCGTTCACCAGGTGATATAATAGGTTCATCTGACTTAGATATTTCAGTTATAATATCATCTTTTACTTCAATAATAGAATAACCAATATGGGATACATTATCTTTATCTCGTCCTGAATAAAATACCTTGTATTGGTCACCTTCTAGGTGTTGTACTGTAGGTAACATCCCATGTGATTGATTCCACCATAGGTTTTTATCTGGTTCTATTACTAATCCTTTCTTATTCCACATTTTTATTTTCTTAGGTTAGGTAAAATAACATTCCATCTTGTCCCCTTAATAACTTTATCTACTTCATGCTCACACCCATAATTAAATAAAATTAAATCTCCTACATCTTGTATATGTTTAGTATTGATTTCTTCTCCTTTACTATTCCATACAGTAGTTCCTGATTTTAAATCTTCAATATTTTCATCGTAACTTGATAAATTTAGTATCATTCCATATTTTTGATTATCATAACCATGACGATGTTTTCCAAAATAATCTCCTATATTATAACGAATAAAACTTAACCTTAGATTAAAATCATAACTAGAAGGGGTTAAGAAATCAGTTTCTATACCACTTAAGGATAAATAGAAGTTTTTATAAAATTGTAAATCAGGGAATATATCATCCCTATCAAAACTAAAACTAGTATAACTTCCAGCACATGCCGGAGGTGAATATTCAGGCATTTCACCTACTTTAAGACTATTCCATTGGGGTAAACCTGTTTGTTTCCATACAATTATATTTTCCTCTTTTTTATGGTGTTGAGATAGTTTTATTAAATTATCACATTGAGGTTTTGATAAAACATCTTTAACACATACAATATCCTCATTATCTAGGATATTTCTTATTTTTTCCAATAAATCCTTATTTTTTAAGTCTTCTATGGAATTTATTTTTATGGTTTCACATCTCATATATTAAAATATTTACGTTTAAGTTTTTTATTTACTATATTATCTGATTCAAATAAATCAGTTGATGTAACTGTTGAATCGTTTGGAATATCTCTAGTTACATTAGCACCCATAGTTACAAATGTATCTGATCCTATATTAATAAAATCTTTAAATGCTACGTTTACTCCTATAAACGAACGTTCACCTATTACTACATGTCCTGATATTGTAATACCTGATGCTAGGTAAGCATGATCTTTTATTTCACAGTTATGACCTAAGTGATTACTACTCCAAATCATAACATTGTCTCCGATCTTCACAGTTGGTTGTATATTATTCTTCTCTAATATAAAACAATTCTCACCCATATCCAAATCAGGCCATGTAACTGTTCCTTTAGAACAAACATAACTAACTAATTCATAACCTAACTCTTTCATAGTATTAAACTTTTCTTGTTTAACTTGATTAAGTTTAGAATAAGATAGAGCAACGTGGGCCGAGAATCTATTAGGTGGGAATATTTTAGTTAGGTTAGATAGTTTCACTAGTGGTAAACCTCTAAACGTATCTTCCTTTACATATTCATCATCTGCTACAAAACCAACTACTTCAAAATCACACTCAGGATCGTTCTCAAAATAATAGTGAGCTAACTCCGCGTATTCTCCTGTTCCAAATATTACTACTTCTTTCATTAAAATTTGTTTTTATTATTATACAATATTTCAGTCATATCAAAATGCCACTTTTCATCTATATCAAACGTTTCCTTCTCATGTACTGTGTATAGTTCAGGATAGTTTGTTGTAAAATCACCTAAGTATACGTTGTTTGATAAATCTTCTTTACTACCAGCATACAAAACATGGGCACCAGAGTATGTTGTGTCAACTAGTTTAGAATCTAACGATCCAGGATATTTAGTTATCATATTTCCTTTACTATCCCAAAAGAAGTTATTATTACTATGAACCGAAAATAAACTTCTATGTTCTGATTCTAGATAATATTTTACGAAACTTTCTATAGTTTCTACCTTTAATAATGGTGCACATGCGTTAACAGTAACAAACCACTTATGTGGTAATTTATGACCCCACTCCGATACAACTCTAGGTTCTTTTGATTCACTAACTGAGTCTTCTGATCTATGAAATATATTTACTGGGTATTTACTTGCTATATCTTTTAGTTCTTGATCATATAACGCAAGGTAAATATTCCTATTGGGTATAGATTTACAATCTACTAGTTTTTGGATTGCTATTTCAAATAGATTAGATCCACCAAAGGGTAATAACATTTTTCCAGGTAGTCTCTTAGAGTCTAACCTAGCTTGTATCATAAACGATATATCATTAATGTTTTTCATTCTCTGCTATTTGTTTTGATTTATCTCTTATTTGTTTATCACACTCTTTTATTTTATAGAAGATATCTTGCGCTCGTTTTTCATCTAACTCAAAACATAAACGAACAACATCCATCCAGTTTTTATTATTATCTGCTCTGATTACTTCTATATCATCTAGAAGTTGTAAGTTGGTTTTCTTTGTTGGCATATGTAATAAATCACTTAGTTCAATAACTTGACTATCAAGTTGTTGTATTTTATTTAGTTGTTCTTTAGCCTTTTTTTCATCTAATTCAGTAAGTAGATTCAAAAACAACATTGTACTGAAGTTTTGATTATCTCTTATATCTTTAATATCCTGTATAAGGTTTTGGTTCATAATAATCCTTTATATCTGATTTGTTAATAACATTATCTGCTTCAATATACGAATTTATTTTGGAGCCTACAACATTATAGTAATCTATTGCTGGAGCTGATTCTTCAAAATATGGTCGTTTAGTTGTAATCATATCTTTAGTTAATATGTCGCCTGGTTTTAAATCTACTTTTGATACTATAGATCTTCTACCACTTATAAATCCTTTTTCTGATTTAGTATAAACATTACTCTGGCTATTTTGAGTTTTTTCTGCTAATCTTATTAACTTAACCATCTCATTTAACTGATGTGGTTCCATGGCAAAGGGGTGATCAGGTCCAGGTAATCTTCTAGATAGTGTTATATGTTTTTCGATACATGTAGCACCTCTCGCTACTGCTAATGCTGGTGTTAATGGGGACATAGTATGATCAGACAATCCTATTTCATCTACTTGAGGCAAACCACTTAAACTATCCATAGATGGTAAACAAATATCTTCTATTGGAGTTGGGTATGCATTATTACAATGTAATAGTGTTAAATGATTACCATATTTTTCAAATATATCACTAAATGGTCTCCATGGTACTGAGTTAAAGCCAATACCTGCTGACATAATAATAGGTAAACCTGTTGATGCTACTGCTTCTACAAATCTAGGGTCGGTACTTTCAAACCCTGATATCTTCATTCGTTTAACACCTATATCTACTAACTCTTGAATAGCATCTTCATCAAATGGGGTTGACATAAACTCAATACCCTTTTCATCACTATATGCTTTTAAATCTTTTTGCCAATCCCTATCTATTTCTATACTTTTAAATAGACCTCTAACATCAGCTATACCATTTATTACTTTGGTTTGTTTGGCAAATATTTTATGTGATGTATATGTTTGAAACTTACACACATCAGATCCTGATTCAACGGCTACATCTATTAATGCTTTAGCTTGATCAAAGTTTTGATTAAAGTTAGCTCCTATTTCTGCTATTACTAAAGTTTTACTCATATGCTTCTGGGTTATATAAGGGTAAATTAACTAATTTAGGATAAAAATCTTCTGTGTTAGGTAATATTTCTATATCTTCATCTATATAATATGGTTGTTTATGTAGTGGTGGGTATAAACGCGAGTTAACGTATTTATCACGATATAACTGCGCTGTCTTCTTATTTTCAGCGATTAGTGTGGCTATGTAATATGATGAGTTTAAATCGTGCTCTATTAATCTCCCTTTTAGGTTTAGTGATTTTAACTTATTGAATGCTTCCTTACGTTGCTCTAACTTTTCGTTATAAACTTCTAACTGAGTTAAAGCTATTGTAGCATTTAGATTATTCATATAAAACTTAAATCCTGATCCCACTATTTCATATCCTTTTGGTGTGTTTTGTCTACCAAAGTTTCTATACGATTGGATATATTCTGATATGTCTTTGTTGTTAGTTGACACCATACCACCATCTGATGATGCTATAGGTTTATATGGGTGGAAACTAAAAAACGTAGCATCTGATTTCATTTTAGGTGTGACGCAGTGAGCTGAATCTAATATTACTATTTCCCTAAACCCATCTTGATCTAACGTTTTAGTAAGATTAGGGATTGTAGATACACCTCCATACAACACAGGCATTACTATGGGTTTTACATTACCATCAGAATAACGCTCACATCTTTGTCTACGTTTCCATCTATAATCATCTATATCAAATAACATATTGTCATCTACATCCACAAATATTAAATCGTGTCCGTGATGTTTAGCAGCCCATGCTACAGATGTAAAACCAAACGATGGAGTGTATACATCACACTTACCATATTTTTCTTTATAATAGGCAAATAAAATAAATGCTGCTGCGGAGGCAGAGTTAGTGGCAACATTATATTTATTACCACTATATTCCGCAAACTTCGATTCGAATACACCTACATTTGGTCCGAAACCCATATCTCCGCTTTCGATAACCTTAGCTATATCGTTTTGCGAGTAATATGGTGATATCTTTGTTTCAAATAACTTCATATATTAACATTTAAGTCCTTGATTGATTAGGGATACTAAACTTTCTTTATCATTTTTAACCCATAGCTCCGAGTTAAAGTGAGGCCCATCATATTTTGGAAACTCTTGATAATCATTGTTATCTGCATTACATGGTCTAACTTGTAGTAAGTTAATACCTGGTATTTTATATGTACGTGGTAATTCTGTTTTTTCAAGCATATCTTCGTGTAACTTTTCCCCTGGTCTTAAACCTGATATTGTGGTTTGAGGTTTCTTACCTGCTATAACACCTACAGCATCTATTAGTGATGGTAGTGTATATGAACTTATTTGTGGGATGAATACTTCACCACCCCATGCATGTTCCAAAGAATATAACACTGTGTCAACCGCATTATCTAATGTGAAGAAAAAACGAGTCATTTCAGTAGATGTGACTTGTATAGTTTTATCTTGATTTATTAAATCTAAAAATAAGGGGATGGCTGATCCTCTAGATGCTATTACATTACCATATCTAACTGATGCTAATACTGTCCCATCTTGTTTACTATTCTCAGATGTAAAAATACCTTCTGCTAATGATTTACCCTTACCATAGTTATTTACGGGTAGACACGCTTTATCTGTTGATACTAATATACACTTATCAGCTCCGATCTCTATTGCGGCTTTTGCTACGTTACGAGAGCCGTTAACGTTTGTTTTAGTAAACTCACTTTCGTTTGATTCACCATCATCAATACGTTTTAATGCGCCAGCATGTATAATATAATCTGGCTCCACCATAGTAAACACTTCTAGCATACGTTCATAATCACGTACACAACCAATATATGTTTTAATATTTGGAAACTCTTGACGTAAAAATGCTTGTTTACCCTCATCTCTAGAATAAACTGATATAATAGCACCTTCCTTAGTTAAACGTTTTATTAATGCCTTACCAAGTGAACCTGTTCCACCTGTTATTAAAAACTTTGTATTTTTATAACTCATTTTGTATATAGTTTATTATGCGTTTTGATGCTTGACCGTCATTATAATCATCGAATAATGTAAGTAATATTTCTGGGTTATCCAAGTTATCCCATACTTTGTTATTAGTTTTTTCGATTTTATCTCTAAAACTGTCTGGTAATAGTGCTTTGAGTTGACTATCGTTAGTAAACCCAAAACTATTCATCCACATCGATTTATTATTTTCTAAACCAGGCCCTCCTGTTTGAAATACACCTGAGAAATCTAAGTATTTTTCTGGTAGGCCTAAATCTAAACTATGGTCTATATATTTTTTACCTTTTAATAGTGTAGCGTGAACTATTGAACTTAAAACACCTACGTGTGTATCACATATCTCAAACATACCCCAAATATGTTTTTCATCTAATATTGGGAGTGTATTATCTAAAAAAAACTGTGGGTTGTATTCACTAGCAAACTTATTATCAAATGGTTCACCTGGGTATGGTTTATAAAAATATCTTTTAGATGTATCCTTAGTATATTGTTTAAATATATTATTTATTTTATCTCTATGCCCATTTACTAAACTAAATAGTAAAACGTTTTCCTTATCTTGAGGTGAGTTATATAGTTTTCGTAGTTGGTCTATTTGTTCTTGTGTTACGTTTGTGTTTAAATCGTATTTAGGATTACCTACAGGTACCATATTACCCTCAAAACCTGCTGTTTTTTGTTGTAATATACCATGTTTAGAACCCATAAAAAATACATCAATATCTTTAACGTATCTATTTCTAGAATATGTTTCTAATCTAGATTCAGCACCATTTAATATCCAAGCATTAGGTTCTACTAGTGCTACTTTACTTTTAAACTTAGTTTTAAACTCACTAATAATACCTGATTCTGGATCCCATCGTTCTCTATTTACAATAAGTAAATCTGGTTTGAAAGGTAAATCAACACCCAAACTATCACTATGTACTACTTTTTTACGATCAACGTTACATAGTATTTGATAGTGGTTTTGTTGGTATTTAGGATGTCTAAGTTGTGTAGAGTGAGTCACCATAGCAAATAAACGTATACCTTGTTTACCTGCCTCTTGAATAACACTATTAAGTGAACTTAATCCTTTAGCATCTGATGCGAATATTACTACATTCATATTAGTTTGAAGAACCCGTATTAAATGACCCTGTTGTTAAAGATCCGGTTATAAAATCTTCAGCAGTACACCCTATAGATAAACTCCCTGCTATAACTGTAAGTGTTTTTAAAAATCCTAGTCTATTCATATTAAATCTTTTACTAATCTTGTAAATGTTGTGTTTTCGTTTTTTATTTTTTCGATTGTCATTTCATCTAGGTATTTTTTACCTGATGATTCCCATAAATGGTGTGAATATGCATTTGGGAAACTAATATCTTGTTCAAATAACATCTCAATATGATCTTGATGGTATAGGGGTAAGAAAAACGCATCGTGGTTTATAATAGTAATACCATGTTGCATCTGTTGAGATAACCATCTTGGATAACTTACTGAGTGTGTACACCAAGTATCTGAACCTGGAGGACCACCACCAAACGTATCCTTAAATCCTGCTAACCACTGTTTAGCAAACTTAGAATCTTTAGCACCTAACATAGTAGCAGGACATAAACCCTCACACCCATCTACTCCTTGTTGACCCATAACAAACTCATTTTTTAATAGATCTGTAAGTGGTTTAACAAATATAACATCTGTGTCAGCATAGATACCACCTTCTTGTATTAATACTTGTAAACGTATTACATCACTTTTATGTGCTGGTTGTGTAATAGGTTTACCAAATATTTCAGTTGGTGCCTTAACTTTATTAACTGTAACTAGTGGTTTGGTTTTATCCCACCATTCACCATCTGGTTCTTCATCTAACCATATCTTTACAGAATCCGCCTTTGCTTTAACTAGGGCGGATTTGACTGCTAAGTAATGGTGTAGTTTCCAAGGACGTTCTTTTATGTATACAAAGTGTACTATATTTGGAATCATAGGGTATCGTAATAATCGTTTTGTTTTCGTTGACGTTTTATATCTTTTGGGTGGTATAAACAATAGTTTTCGGATTGAGGTAACATGGCATAGGTATTATAACCATCTAAACGTTCATGGACTTTATTTTTCCATACTATACTACTACTCTTTTTATAAATCCTCATTTGGGGGTCTGGAAAGTTAACCCATCCTTTATCATTTACTTTCCAATGCCATTTATTAATATCATCTTCGGTTAAACCCTCAACTGTATTAATACGAGGAACCCAATATACCTCGTTTTCATCGTTTGATTCTATTATAGATGGGATATTTGTTAATAGTGATTCATGAGGCATTTCATCAGCATCTATTTGGAATATATAATCTCCCTTACAATAATCAGTGAGTTTATTTTTCCACTCCGCAAAGTCATCATCGAAATACCCTCTCCAAAACTGGAAGTTTGGGTATTTACTAAACGTTGTTAAGTAATCTGCTACTCTTTGATCTCCATTCTTTTGGTCGAATAGAACTACTATCTCATCTTGTTCGCGTTTATTTTCCTTTAAAAACGGTATTAATCGTTGGATTTCATCGTATTCATTACATACGGTAACTGCTAGTGATAGTTTCATATAACGTTGTTTTTATTATGGTAATAGACCTATATAACTTAAAGCATCCATAAAATCACGTTCATCAAAATGTTTGATCGTTTTCATATCTGGTTTATGTGTTGCTCCTTTTAGTAGTTCCTTTTCTCCTTCATTTACTTCCTTTGCTAATACTCCAGCCCATTTCCAATTTGTTGTATCAGACCCATCAGCAAATACCATACCCTTTTCCATTATATTAATAGTATTGGGTAACCATATTAAATCAGTTTTAGGATCGGTCCATGCTAAATCTTTATATAACTCAGGAAGTGTTTGTAATTGTTCGTTATAAAATTCAGAACCTTCTTTCATCAAACTATTAGTCCAAAAACCACAAGATAAACTAAAAAAGTTAGTTATATCTTTTGTTACTTCTGTTTTATAACATAAATCCCCACCTGATTTAGGGCAATCTATTATTTTGTCAAAATCCATATTAATCTATTTTTTCTAAGGTTGGTAATTGTAATTTTACTTCTTCTGGTACTTTTACATACTTATCTAAATAAGTTCCTAATAATTCAGTCATCTTATCAAACGAGAAGTTAGTTCTACTATAGTGTCCTTGTTGTTTTCCTTTTACTACATAGTTTTTGTAGTTTTTAAACATATCCTTTAATACACTACCTATTATGTTAAGATCTGGTTTAAACCATTTAGATTCTTTTAATATCCACTTATTAGCAGCAGATTCGTGTACTTGTTCTAATTCACCACCTAATAAAAACGTTTTTTCAGGGTGTAGAAAATCAACTTGACCTGACCATCCTGATGCTATAATGGGTTTACCTATTGATGAAAACTCTAATAACGGTCTACCAAATCCTTCACCTTTAGTTAAACTAACCATAGCTTTAACTTTGGGGTGGTTGTATAGTTCGTTTATTTCTTGATCACTTAAATCACCATTCATAACATATATGTTAGGTAGATTTGATGAGTTTACTGTTTTTTTCAACGCGCTAATTCGTTTTAATAAAGCTTCTCTAGATACATATGAACTTGACCCAATAGATGCTTTAAGAATAAGTGCTGGTTTGTTCTTTTGGTTTTTAAACGTTTCTAAAAACGACTTAACTAATAAACCTACGTTTTTGCGATCATGACCATAACTCCCATTCATCCAATGACCTACAAATAGATAACAAAACGATTCTTTGATTTGGGATAGATCTAAACTTACTTCTTTAGATGAAAGTTTTTTATAGGTATCTAAGTTTAAACCTTCAAATAAAACCTCAACTGGTTTTTCTAATTTAATGTGACCTACTGTCTTTTCTTTATCCTTTTTCTCAAACTGAGTTATTTCAAATACCTTTTTTGAATGTTGTGATGATACTAAATTCATATCCATTCTATTCATACCCTCAATCCAATCACCTGCACAAACTGTAGTTTCAATACCTGCTGTTACACCAATATTATATTTACCTACTGGTTGGAACTCATTTGGAATAGTTATTTGACTCCAAATATCGGGTTTACCTTGTAGTTTATTATCTGGTAATAGGTAATCTTTTAAAAACGCCCACTCTGGTTCGTTATCACAAAAACCCCAAGCCGTTTCACCCCATCTTTGTGACATCAGTTTAACGTCATATTTATCTAACTCTATAACTGATTTGATATAATCACGTGATCTAGCTCCATATCCTGAATAAGTATCATGTGGGGAACTGATTACATATGTTAATCTTTTACTCATAACTTAATATATTAATTTGTGATTTAAATGTCTTCCTGTAAATGTTGTTGCATTGGTTATATCAAACGCTTCTCTACCTTTCCAAGTATCGAATAATGTAGTAAATGCTTCTATAACACGTTCGGCCTGATGTTCAGTTGTAAACCCTGCTTCATCACTTTTAGCCCACTCCATTCCTTTTAACCCTTTTGCTTTACGTTCTATTGGATCCAAATCATATATTGTTCTGATTTGTTTAGCAGCGTCTTCAAACGAACATCTATCATCAAATATATAAGGTGTTGTTATAGAACCTTGTGCTGATCTAGATGTTGGGTAAACTGGGAATGCCCATTCACCATGTCTTTTATAAGTACCTCTATGGTTTGAAGGGAAATCAGCATCAAAATCAATCCATCTATCATACCCATCAGAAAATCTCATCTGATCTTGCATACCACCTGTTACGTTAGCAATAATAGGATTACCAACTAATAATGATTCAGTTAATGTTAAACCCCAACCTTCGTTTGATGTTAGTAATATTTGAGCATCAGCACAATTGTAAAGTAGGTTTAACTGGTCTTGTGGGTATTTTGTTGTAGAAAAAATGATATTATCCTTACAATCTTTACCAAATAGGTATTCAACAACCGCTTCTAAATCTGTACCATGTTCAGAACGTGGTTCAGTGTGTAAAATAAAATGACATTTTTCTGCTTTTTCTTTAGGTAGTCCATCTAAAAATACTCTAAATGCTAATAACGCATCAGGTATTTGTTTACGTCTAATATTACGTGAGTTAAAGAATAAAGTAAAATCAGATTTACGTCCTTTTAAGATATTCTTCTTAAAATTAACTAATTTTTCATCTTTAGGATCTACTGGGTGGAATAGTTTTGTATTTAACCCATGAGGTATGTAACGTAATATTTTATCCTTTGCTGTTTCCTCTAGTACTAGTTTATTAATATTAACTGTTTGCTTAGATATACCCATCATCAAATCACATGATTCATAAAATGGTCTATTAAACATAGGTGCTGGGTAATCATCCCAAATATTAAGGTATGTAATAGGACATTGTTTACGGATTTCGTTTTCCATCTTAAATACCCATTCAAAATAACGTGGATCAGTGATTAACATTAAGGCATCTGGTTTTTCGTTCCTTAATATTTCTCTTAATAATGATGGATCCCCATAACCATCTGTTGGAATAACATGGACATGACTATCTGATATATTAATTTCTTTGTTGATAGAATCAGATAAATCTAATCGTTTACCTTTTTCTGGGTGTTTAATAGCGCCTGCTAAGTTAACCCAATTAAAGTGGTGGGCAGTACCCATCACTATTTCTTTCGCTACTGTGGCAACACCACTATGGACTCTAATATCATCACAAATTAATAGAATCTTTTTACGTTGTGCCTTAGGAATATGTTTGTAACTGCTTATCATGAACTTTTATTTGTTGTAATATAATAACTTTTTGTTGCTTATACACTATGGTTTGTAACTTTTCTTCTAAAATCTTCATCCTTCATATACAAATCGATTGCTCGTTCTGATAGTTTTTGGAATGAAAACTTACGTTTAATACATTCGATTTTAAATAAATCCCACAATTCAGGATCTATTTTTACACTAGTTAGTTTCTTTTTTTGGTTATCTGTACTCATAATATTTTATTTTAATAATATATCAATATTTTTTTTTTATCATATATACATACGTCATAAATCCTAAAGATGCATCCCAGCACCACATAACTCAGCATCTTGTGAAAAAGCGCAAAAAGAACAATTCCACTTACTTGGTCGTTTATCAAATGATCGTTCTTTATATTCGCCTGTTGTGGTAAAACATTCGTTAATAAACCCATTAATTGCTCTATTTGCTCTTGATAATTTTATTTTACCAGCAGCAGGTTTAAACGATTGGATTCGTTTTTGAGCAAAGTCTAAATTTTCGTATAACTTACGTTTTAATATTAGGAATTCAATTTCAATGTTTTCGATTGGGATATTGTACTGTTTGGAGAAAAATTCTTTATATAACAATAGTTGGTATTGTTTTTCTTCATCCTTTTTATCTTTATCTTTCCAACCTCTAGTTGAAGTTTTAAGATCAATAATAGTAAACTTGTCTGTATTTTCATTATATAATACTACATCTAAGTATCCCATATACAAAGTATTTTGGAATGCTGGGTTAGGTGGGATTAGTATAGGTAACTCACAACCAACTAAATGTGTTTTACGTTTAGAGAAATAAGCACCGCGTTTAGATTTAAAATAGTTTAAAATAGTAATCCCATCATCATAAAACTCTCTCATTTCAACTGCTGATGAGAAATGTTCGTTATTGTTGGTTTTTAATGCTTTTTTATATTCTTTAACATAAACTTCATTAAAATACTCATCTAAATCAATTCTATCTGCTGCTGCTACTGACTTATCATACATTACATCTAAATAATGTTGGATAGCTTCGTGCATGGAAGTACCAAAAACTAAATGAATAGAGGGGTTATAACGTTTATTACCTTCTTTGTATTGTGTAGCCCATTGATGAGGACACTTTCTATACATGGACATTTGAGAATATGATATGTTTTTTTGAAAACCATAGTTTATCTCAGGTATTGTTATGTTTTGTAAATCTCTAACTATTTTTGGTAACTTCATTTTTATAACTTTTCCTTATCTAAACCTCGTTCTTTAACAACATCCATGATTTTTTCTAAATATAGTGTCAGGTCCATCGCTTCCTCTTGGGCGTGTTTTAACCAACCTAATAAATCAACATCTTTACGTTCTAATGTTGTATTATATTTTTTAATACCTGTTTGTGAACGTTGTTCGAAGTTTTCCTTTACTCGTTGGACATATTTATCCTTTTTGGGTGTAAAGGTAGTATCAGGATAAAGGGGGGTTGTATCTGTGATAGTAATATCTCCTGGGTATAACCTACGACCTAAACCCTCATTGTATTTTTTAACTGAATCACCCATTGAGTTGGATTGAATTTTTAAAATATTTATCTAAAGCGGAGATTTTATCATCAGCATCTACTAACATTACTAGTGCCTCTGTTGCGTTTTTGTAAAAATCTTCAGTACTATGATCACCAATACCCACAGCATGATTACCTAATAAGTCTAGTGATAATAAGGCTTTTTGTTTTTCTGCTTCAGCCTCTGTTTTAAGCATTTTGTATAGTTCAGCTTTCATTTTAATAACTTTTTAATGGTTTTATCATCATTTCCTCTATGTGTCAATATACGAACGATATCTGACTTAGCCAACAAAGATCGGTATTCTGTTGCTTCTTTTTGTGAGCACTGATAATATGAGGAGAGTTCTAATAGTAAATCGGAGTTAACCTTTTTAGTTTTAGATTTTACATATTTACTCCACTTATTATTTTTAGGAATAAACTCTTTGTAAAACTCATATATTTTACGTTTTTCGGTTGGGTGAAACTTTTGTGCTTCGTTTGCTACAATCAGATGATTAGGGTTCATACTAATCAATCTATGTACTACATAAGCATTAAACATATCCCAATCTGCGGTTGAAAACTTATCAACCGCGGTTTTATATTGGTTTATGTGTTTACCCCAATCAAATACGTTTTTACAATAATTCATCTTTATATTCTTCTCTTAAGTCGTTAGGTACTGAGTCTTCTACTAACTTACCAGTTGCAGCATCATAAAATACTGGGATTGGCATAAGTGCATCTGAGTCTGTACCTGCTACAAACTTAGATACTTTACGTAAAATAACTCCTTGTAAAAATACAGATGTACCTTCACTGTTCTTAACAGCAGAAGTGTTTTTTAAATCGATTGGTGGTGGTCCGGGTTGTTGTGGATTCATAATTATTTGTTATTTATTAAATTTTGGATTAAACTCATAGCATTGATCTCTTTATCTATGCGAAAGTTTGATTGATATTGATGTTCATTTATAAGCATAGCAACTGTACCTTGTTTATTGGGTAGGTATTTATCTGAATTATCATATAGAAAACGATATAACTCATCAAAATCACTTACACCAGCATCAGCGATCACCTGCCTAATATTGGTAAAGTTGGGTTTATCTAACGCTAACTCCTTCAATACATCACTCATATATGAAGTTGATACTAACGTTGATTTATCTAGATTAAGCGTATTTTTTATGGTGGATGCTTGGATTGTATTAAGCATCTTACGAATATCTGGGTAATATTGGTTAACTAACGATTTGATTTGTTCTAAGTCAAAACTCGTTTTTTCTGTCTCCAAAATATTAACCAAATGTTTAGCTACATCAGATTTAGTTGGTGCTTGTATTTTAAACGTTTGGCACCTTGATTGGATAGGATCAATAATACGTTCAATAAAGTTACAAGTTAATATAAAACGTGTTGATTTAGAATATGTTTCGATTACGTTTCTTAACGATGCTTGTGCTTGGATAGTTAAGAAATCAGCCTCATCAAGTATTACAACCTTTAAGGGTTTAAAACTTGCTACACTAGCAAAACCTACAACTTTATCTCTAATAGTTTCAATACCGCGCTCATCACTTGCGTTAATATAAAGTGACTCACAATCCAGATTATTAATCACGATTTTAGCTAAGGTAGTTTTACCTGTTCCTGCTTGACCATGAAATAAATAGTTCTGAATATCGTTTTGTTCTAGATATTTAGCTATTGTTGTTTTAAGTTGTTCGTTACCAACGTAACCGTCCAATGTTGTAGGACGGTAACGTTCATTTAGTAACGTATGTTTATTGTTGCTCGTTAGTCTGACTGAGTTCGCCATATAAACTAAATGTTTTAATTGGTTCTGGTTTAACTTCTACTTGTTCTTCACGTATAACATACAACTTAGAATCTAGGGGGTCAAGCCTGAATGAAACTTGTTCTTGATTAACACTAAACCAAGCCTCTAGAGCATCAGTTAGTGATTTATGAACTACTCTTTCACCTACTAATGTCCACCTATCTCCTGGTTTAACACGTTCTGCTATTAAGTCGTATTGTGTTTCTATCTCTGTTCTTACCATTACATGAATTGTGTTGGATCAACACCTCCTGCTGAGTTATCATCTGATTCTTCGTCTACCACTACAGCTTCTGTTAATAAAATAGTACCTGCGATTGATGCTGCGTTTTGTAATGCAGTACGTGTTACTTTAGTTGGATCTATAATACCAGCAACGTAGAAATCAATAATCTCATTTGTTTTCAGATCGTATGATTTAGATAAATCACCGTTTTCAACTTCGTTTGCAATGATATGAGCATCTGTTTTTTCAATACCTGCGTTTTGTAGAATTTGAATAAATGGTTTAACACATGCTTGAGATACTATTTTACCACCTGTTGTGTCTGAATTTGTAATAGCTGATTTAGCCTCCAATAATGCTCTACCACCACCTGGTACTATACCTTCTTCAATAGCAGCTTTAGTTGCGTGTAATGCATCATCAACTCTATCCTTTCTTTCTTTCATTTCGGTTTCAGTCTGACCTCCAACATGAATAATCGCTACTCCACCTACAAATTTAGCTAAACGATCTTGTAGTTTTTCAATCTCATATGGTGTTGTAGATTTATCGATTTGTGCTTGTAACTCTTCAATACGTAATTTAATAGTATCAGCATCACCTTGACCATCAACAATCGTAGTTTCTTCTTTTGAAATAGTTGCTGTACGAGATGAACCGAACCACTGAGTGTCAAAACGATCCCATTTCATACCCTTGTCTTTACTAAATACTGTACCGCCTGTTGTAATAGCAATATCTTCTAATACTAACTTACGACGATCTCCAAACTCTGGTGCTTGAACAGCACAAACGTTGATGATACCTCTCATCTTATTAACGATTAGTGTAGCTAGTGCTTCTTGTTCAATATCATCTGCGATGATTAATAATGAACGTGATTGAGCTGATACTCCCTCTAAGATAGGTAATAAGTCTTTAACTGCTGTTAGTTTACCATCAACTATTAGAATAAATGGATTATCTAAAACAGTTGACATAGTATTATTATCAGTAACGAAATAAGGTGATTTATATCCTTTATCGAACTGTAAACCTTCTACTGTCTCTAAATATGTTTCCCCAGTACGAGATTCTTCAATATGTACAACTCCTTCTAATCCTACTTTTTCAATAGATGTAGCGATTAACTTTCCAGTTTCAGAATCGTTATTAGCTGATACTGTTGCTACTTGTTCTAACTGACCTTCAGCTGATATATCTTGACTAACTTTATAACGAAGTGATTCTACTACATCCTTAACTGCTACATCAATATCCCTTTTGATTTGAACAGCGTTTTCATTATTATTTAACGCTGTTAACCCATCTTTAACCATTTCACGAGCGAGTAGAGTAGATGTTGTAGTACCATCACCTGCTTTATCTGCTGTTTGTTCAGCTGCTTGTTTTACTAGTTGAACACCTAGTTCTTGGATTGGGTCTTTTAATGTAATAGATTTAGCAACTGTAACTCCATCCTTTGTGGATTGTGGAGATTCAGGTCCTGCTATAACTACATTTCTACCATGTGGTCCTAATGTTGATACTACTGCATCTGCTAATGTGTCAATACCTTGTACTAACTGTTTTCTAGCTTCTG
>Ga0209603_1001903_pt1 | contig 20548 bp, 22 predicted proteins | sample COGITO_mtgs_1206_FD_184812 | JGI IMG/M metagenome (GOLD analysis project Ga0209603, IMG submission 184812) | Pelagic marine microbial communities from North Sea - COGITO_mtgs_120607 (SPAdes) (version 2) | ecosystem: Environmental > Aquatic > Marine > Epipelagic ... | reverse complement strand
AAGGGTTTATTACAAACTGATACAAATATACAAAATATTTTTGATATATCCAATTATAACTTCTTTGAAGATGGTAAAATTATACCCGATGAGGTACAATCTCAACCATTTATCTCACATTATAACCGAATGGGTATAAGAGATGGTTTAGGAAAGATAGCACCTTTAATGAAATGGGGAGAATATCTAAAATCATTTGTTGATAGTATAAGTAGTACAATTCCTCCTCCCGATTTATCTCCTAAAAGTTGGATTGATGATACGATGATTCCTCTCTTATCTCAGATTGAACGATATGGGGTTCGGGTCGATGGGGAAAAATTTTTTGATAGATATCCTCAAGCCACAAAACACCTATCCGATAACATCCTATACACCGAATACAATCCATACACCATTACGTCCCGTCCATCCAACCGATTTGGTGGAATCAACTTTTCTGCATTGAACAAAAAGGATGGAACGAGAGAAGTGTTTGTACCAAAGGAGAATCACATATTCCTACAAATGGATTATGATGCCTATCACCCACGAATCATTGGAAAGTTGATTGATTATGAATTACCAAAAACATCCGTACACCAATGGTTAGCGGAACAATATGGAGTTTCTTATGAAGAATCCAAAGGAATCACCTTCCAATTACTTTATGGGGGAATACCCGAAGAGTTTGACTCTATTCCTTATTATAGGGGGGTTAGGGAGTACATTGAGAAGTTATGGGAGAATGCACAATCCAAAGGTTATGTATCTACACACCACCGAAACATCCCACTATCATCCATAGAAGATGTGAACCCACAAAAGGTATTCAATTACTTACTCCAAGCAACGGAAACTGAATTGAATATGAGAACGATGGAAAGAGTGTTGGAGTTTATTAAACAAACCGATATCGAGTTAACTCTATACACTTATGATTCGTTCTTATTTTCATATCCTGCGGATGCCGATACATCTCAAGCTAAAAAGTTGAAAGAACTCATAGAAATGGGTGGGTTTCCTATAAAAGCAAGTTGGGGTTCGGATTACTCAAAACTTTAATATTTATAAGATATAGGAATAATTTACTTATGGTAGAATTTAAAGAATTTATTAGCGATTTAATAACGGAAGTTTCTTATAGAAGTAAGGAAGGAATTACGGATTTCAAAAATCCAGAACATATCAGTATCTTATCTGAGGTATTGGATGAGATGGGATTGTGGGAAATCAAAAGTGAATTGATTGGAAATCTATTAGAAGCTGAGGAAAAATCTGATGAGGATTCTAAATACAAAGGTATTGGTGGACAGCCACCTATGTATGTAAGAGCAAATGATTACCAAAAATGGCAATCAAATCCTAATGGATTTACGGGTGAGAAATTCAAAAAAACAGAAACGGGTAAATATCTACCTATTGATTCTGCTGGTGATGGTGGGGATGGTGAAGAATCTAAACCAAGTATTTTTAAACAAAATTATGATGCACCCGATTTAAAAAAAGATACTCCCATAACTAATAATACAGAAAAATTAGATAAAATATCTGAAGATAATCTAAAAACTCAAAATGGGTTTATTAAGGGTGGATACAAAAAGGGAGCAGCTCCTGGTAATGCTGGTTCTATGTATAATGAGATTATGAGTAGTAAAGTTTCTGAATACTTTTTAGATAATCCTATGGCAAGTGAAGAAGATGCTTATAATCATATTAAAGAGTTGGAGGCTGGTGGTGAATTAGCACAACAAAATAATAAATCAAAAAATAGACCAGGTAGAATTAACTCTAATGATACCAAACCATATGAAGGTGGTGGTGAGAGTAATGAGTTAATCTCAAAACGATTGATAGCTATTCGTTCTGCTAAAAGAAAAGCTGAAAAGGTTAAAATAGCAAACGAAAAATTAAATTGGGAAAATACTAAAACTTTAAATTTCTTTGGTGATTCTAAGGGATTAAAAGCAATGGCAGATGTGGTTGAATCTACAAATGGTATTGTTGACCAGAATGGAAATTCAATTTCAAAAGATGAGGCATTGGAATTAGTTGCAACTTCTGGTGGTGGTGAAAATCCATCTGATACTGGTACTGTTATAATTAATAATTCAACTGGTGTAGCTACTATATTATTCCATTCCGATAAAGATTCTACAGCGGCATTAATTGCACAATCTAGTTTTGTAGCTGAGATTGAACAAAGTGAAAAAAATATTGATGGATTAGTTTCTGATAACAAAATAACACCAGAACAAGCTCAAACTATAAAGAATACAAGAAAAGAATACTCAAACAGAGTCAAACAAACTGAAGATAAGTTAAATGATGTAACTTCATCACCTGCTAAATTTTTGAGAGAGGGTATCGGTAATACAATCCAAACATCGCAAGCTGTAAATTTAATAAAAAACGCTTCGGCTGGAGCTGACCCTCAAAAATATTGGAAATCTCAAGTTGAAAAACGATTCTCAAATCCAAACTTACTACTTCCTCCAAAAGATAGCGAACCTCGTAAAAGAGTATCTGATTATTTTCCTGAAGGTATAAGTGAACCTACTGATGAACAAATGGTGGAAGCATATATCAATTGGTGTGCTGATGATAGTTGGTCTAAATCCGAAGATTCTTTACCAAAAAATGACCAAAAGTTAATTAACGATTTAAACAACAACTTTGGTGGACCTGATGTATTGGTGGAAATTGATAATATTCGTAGAGAAACCATTGAAATCCAAGAACAAATGATTGATGAGTTAGATAACCAAACTCAGATTGATATCAATGGTAGACAAGTTGGATTGGGTACTTACTTAGAAGCTCAGAATATTTGGGAAAAAGGACACTTTACCGCTATTAACGCTGAGAAAGGTGTGTTCAAATACGAAGGAATGTTTGAGGTAAATAATGGTGGTGTACCAATTGGACCTGATGAATTGAAAAATTGTGCTAACATCGAAGATGAAGATGATTTTATATCAAACTTTGAAGTTGGAGCAGTAGAGGAAGTTGAAGGTAAAGGTGGTGGTGTAACTGGCTCTAAGAAGTTGGTTTATGCAATCACTAAAAAAGGTAAACGAATTCCAATTATGGAAAAAAGACAACGTTCTAAAAATGGTATATTAGGTAGATTAAATTCTGTATATGGGTGGAGTAAAGATATGCAAAATTGCTTTGATTCTAAATCCTAACGAAATCCTACCCCTAAAAAAATAATCTGATATTTATAGGTGATTATATAATAGAGAAAAAAAAATTATGAAAACACAATTATTGTGTACATTTACTTCAAAAGATGGGTTACAAAAGACTCTGCAGGATATCAGAGAGACTTATGTGATAGTATATAATTACATCTATATACTACAAAACAAATCAAATTTGGATGAACTCTATGTTACCTATAACATAAATACTGAGTTCAAACCACCCCAACCATTAGAAGATACAATACTAATACACAGAAAAAAAGAATCAAATACTCTATACACCATCAATGCACTAAATCAATTAGTGAGAGAAGAAAATGGTGGAGTATTAGATAAAACATTCGTAATAGATTGGCAAAAATTTAGAAATTCAATAATACTTACAAATACTGAAGGTACGAAACGTATTCAGACTCGTATCTTTGAGGTTATCGAATTTAATCAAAAATAAAATATACACATAATATGCTATTAAAAGTAGGTTCAAGAGGAGAGGATGTTAAAGCGGTTCAACAATTCTTAGGATTAACTGCAGATGGAATCTTCGGAAAAGGTACGGAACAAGCCGTAAGAGATTTTCAAAAGTTAAATGGATTAGGTGCCGATGGATTGGTTGGAAAAGGAACATGGGCAGCAATGGGATTAAATGATACTGATGCAACTGGACAAGAAGAATCAGATGCACCGGATATTTACTCAAAAAACAAAGTAACTAAAGGTGATTTGGAGTATGTAGAATACTTTATGCCTGAAGATGAATACAAACATGGACCTGTAAATTATGAATACCTTTTCTTACACCATACCGCTGGATGGCATAATCCCTACAAATGTGTTGAGTATTGGGATAGAGATGGTGGAACTATTGCAACTGAATGGGTAATGGGTGGGCCATCGGTAAAAGGAAACGATGAAAAATATGATGGTGAATTACTACAATGTTTCCCAGAAGGTAATTACGCATGGCACTTAGGTAAGAATGGTTCACAACATATGCACGTACATTCGGTAGGAATTGAGATTTGTAACTTTGGATATGTAGTAAACGGAAAAACTTATGCCGGTACTCAAGTAGCAGATTCACAAATTGTAACTCTAAAAGAAGAATTTAGAGGACACAAAACTTGGCATAGATATTCTGATAAACAAATCGAACAATTAGAAAAATGGATGAAGTTCATTGGAGATAGAGATGGAATTGATATCAGAGCTGGATTACCTGCGTTAATCAAAGAAAAAGGTGCAGCTGCATTTGAGTTCAACGAAGATGCCTACTATGGTAAAGTAAAAGGAACTTGGACACATACCAACACTCGTAAAGACAAATTTGATTTATTTCCACAACAAGAGTTGTTGGATATGTTAGTATCATTGTAAATGGCAAGTATATTATATAGATTGGTAAACACTGGTTTAGTTGGTGAACCGGAGAACATAGCACTTCAATCATTGGATAATAGTTCGATAATAGAAATATCTAATATCGATAAAGTAATGGAAGATGGTATTAGGGAATGGGATTCTGCCTTAGATTTTAACAGAATGATACAAACTCCACAAAAACACTTCAATGTGCATACCATTAATGGTGAACTTATCTTAGAAATTTAAAAAAAATCCAAATTAATTTGGTAATTCCAAAATAATTCCGTATATTTGTATTCACAAATGAGGGAATCTCAGCACTTCAAAAAAAAATTAAAAAACATTTGGAATTGTTGAAAACTTTTCGTATATTTGTATCAAATAAACTTCAAAATTCCACTAAAAACCAGGTATTTTGATATTTATATAAGGTGTAGGAAAGACACCATAATAAAACCATTAAATAAATAAAACTTTAAAATTTAAACAATTATGGCACTAGATTTAAGCGCAATCAGAGGTAGACTGAACAAACTACAAAACACTTCCAACAGAACATCTAATCTGTGGAAACCCACACCGGGTAAACATCAAGTAAGAATCGTTCCTTACAAATTCGCTCCTGAAAATCCTTTCATTGAGTTATTCTTTCACTACAACATCAACAACAAAACGTACTTGTCTCCATCTTCATTTGGTAGACCAGACCCAATCGTTGAGTTTGCTGAAAAGTTGAAGAGAATGGGTGATAAAGAAGATTGGAAAGCAGCGAAGAAAATGGAGCCAAAATTAAGAACTTTTGTACCTGTACTTGTAAGAGGAGAGGAATCAGAAGGAGTTAAGTTTTGGGGATTTGGAAAAACTGTTTATCAAGAAATCTTAGGTTACATTGCTGACCCAGACTATGGTGATATTACTGACCCTAACAATGGTAGAGATATCACTATTGAGTACACATCAGCAGAAGATGCAGGAACTTCTTATCCTGTAACTACTATCCGTGTTAAACCAAATGTAACTCCATTAGGAGAAGATGCAACGGCAAATCAAAACTTTATGGAATCTCAGAGTAACATTACCGATATCTATTCAGAGTTATCTTACGATGAATTGAAATCAGTATTGGAAGGTTGGTTAAATCCAACGGCTGAAGAAGCTGAAGAGAGTGTTTCACAACAAACTCTATCAACTCCATCAGCACCGAAAGCCGAAGCTACTCCAGCACCTGCTGCAGCACCTTCAAATTCGGTAACTACTGAAGAGAAAAAGAAAATGGATGATGTTGCATCAGCATTTGATGATTTATTTAACGGATAATTTACACTAAATGGCAAAAAAAGAAATGGATTTAGCGGCGGAACTAGCTTCCGAGCTAAACAAAACAAACAAAGACCAGAAGGTTGCCTTCTTCTTAGGAGAGGATGATGCACCCACAAATGTGGATGGATGGATATCAACTGGCTGTGCTATGTTGGATGTTGCCATTTCGAATCGCCCTTATGGTGGACTTCCTGTTGGAAGAATTACCGAAGTAACTGGTTTAGAACAAAGTGGAAAATCATTAGTATCTGCACACCTCCTTGCTGAAACACAAAGGCAAGGTGGTGTTGCGGTTCTAATCGATACTGAAACTGCGGTAAGTAGAGAATTCTTAGAAGCAATTGGTGTAGATGTAGCAAAACTACTTTATGTATCAGCTGATTCGGTAGAACAAATTTTCGAATTTACTGAAACAATCATTGAAAAGGTAAGAACCACACAAAAGGATAAGTTAGTAACAATAGTAGTAGATTCAGTTGCAGCAGCTTCAACTAAGAATGAGTTGGCAGCTGATTATGGTAAGGATGGATACGCTACCGATAAAGCTATTATTATCTCAAAGGCGATGAGAAAGATTACCAATTTAATTGGTAGGCAAAAAATTACCTTAGTATTCACTAATCAATTAAGGCAAAAGATGAATGCTATGTTTGGTGACCCGTGGACTACTTCTGGAGGAAAAGCTCTTGCGTTTCACGCATCGGTTAGACTTCGTTTGAAGAATATGGGGCAAATCAAACAAAAAGTGAATGGTAATGATAAGACAATTGGTATGAAAGTACGTTGTCAGGTTATCAAAAACCGAATGGGACCACCACTTCGAGCAGCTGATTTCGAAATATTCTTTGATAGGGGAATCGATAACTTTGGTTCTTGGTTAGGAGTAATGAAAGAAAATAAGTTGGTAAAGCAAGCTGGTGCATGGTACACTTACATTGATACGGAAACTGGAGAGGAAATAAAATTCCAATCTAAAGATTTCATTGATTTGATGGAAGAAAGAGAAGATGTTAAAGAACAAATCTACAAAAAGATTTGTGAAGCAACTATCTTACAATACAAATCAGATTCTAAAGATATCGAAGCACATCAGTTAGATACTGAAGGTGCTGAGGTAGTAGATTAAATAAATAATAAGTTATGAGCAAGTTAAAAGAAATGTTAAAAGCATCTGCGCAAGCAGATAAAGCAAAAGCACTCCTTACTTTGGAGTTGTTGGAAACGCATCCTGCTGGAATTGGAGACCATTCAACTGGTGATTTCTATGAGAACGCAGAATCAGCATTACAAATGTTGGTAGATGCAAATGATAGATTAACAACCATTGAAGAATACTTTGGTGGTGAAGGTATCACTTATACAACAACAACTACATAATGAAAGACCTCTACAAAAACATTCTAAACGAAGTTGAAGAAGAAAGAGAAATCAATCACCTTCGTGAAAGAAATAGTAGGGTTTTGATTATTGATGGACTAAACACCTTCATCCGAAGCTGGACAACCAACCCCACAATGAATGAGGATGGTGACCATACGGGTGGGGTGATTGGCTCCCTCAAATCTATTGGATACCAAATTAGAGAATTCAATCCAACCCGATGTATCGTAACCTTTGATGGTAAAGATGGTTCTCAATCCAGAAAGAAAATCCACGAAGGATATAAAGCTGGTAGAGAAAAGAACCGATTTAGAGTAAACCGTCAATATCAAGGTATGATGGATGAGGAAGAGGAGAGATTATCTATGAAACAACAATTTATTTGGTTAAATGATGTATTGGATTATCTTCCTGTTCAAACTATGATTTATGATGGGATTGAAGCAGATGATACAATTGCATATCTAACCAAACATACTGAATCAGATTTGGGAAATGAAGTTGTTATCGTTTCAACTGATAAAGATTTTCTTCAATTGGTTTCTGATAAGGTTAAAGTGTTTTCACCTACTAAAAAGAAACTATACGATAGGCAAATGGTTTATGATGAGTTTGGTATTTGGCCTGAAAACCTTCTATTATATAGAACATTGGATGGTGATAAATCAGATAACATACCTGGCATCAGAGGATGTGGTATAAAAACGCTTTTAAAGAGGTTTCCTGAACTTTCAGAGGATAGAACCATAACACATGAGGAATTCTTTCAGATGTGTGAGGAAAAGCATGGTAAGATAAAGTTATATGATGATATCTTAAAAGCAAAAGACCAACTCCTTATGAATAAAAGATTAATGGAGTTAGACCAACCACATATTCCAACAAATCAAAAGTTAAAAATCTTAGATAGGTTCAATGAGACTGATATTGAATTTAAAAAGTTGGATTTTCTTAGGGTAGGACAGAAATATAAAATCCTTCAAAACTGGAGGGATATTAACGATTGGTTACATTCAACCTTTCATAATATTATTAGAAAATAAATTAGGTTTATTCAAATATTTTTCTTATATTTGTAAATCAAATTAGGTTATAGATGCAAAACATAGATACTCTTTCCAAATACGGACAATCATTTCAAACGAAGGTACTTTCTTCATTGATAACAGATGTTCGTTTATTGGATACTCTTAGTGAGATTATACATCCAAAGTTTTTTGAAGCTGAGGCTAATAAATGGATAGCAGAAGAGATTGTTTCTTATTACGATGAGTTTAAGAAATCTCCAACGTTAGATGTTTTTAAATCCGAAGTTTCAAAGTTAGAGGATAGAGGTTTTCAGAAAAGTGTAGTGGAGCAACTAAAATCAGTATTTACCAAAGTTGGTGATTCTGATTTAGATTATGTAAAGAAAGAGTTTTCTTCGTTTTGTATCAACCAAAACTTAAAACAAGCTATTGTTAGTTCAGTTGATTTACTAAAAGCTGGTAACTATGATAGAATCAAAGATTTAGTAGATAAAGCAATGAAGGTAGGAGTGGATTCAGATATGGGACACGATTACCTTTTAGATTTTGAAGAAAGAACTAACGAAGTTGATAGAAGTACAGTTCCAACTGGTTGGGATTGTATTAATGAATTGATGGATGGTGGTTTGGGACCTGGCGAATTAGGAGTAGCAGTAGCACCTTCTGGTGTTGGTAAAACTTGGGTACTATGTGCATTAGGAGCAGCAGCTGTTAAGCAAGGATTAAATGTAGTACATTACTCTTTAGAATTATCAGAACATTATGTGGGACAGAGATACGATACTGTATTTACACAAATCCCATCAGCTGATGTGAAAGATAAAAAAGAAGTAGTATTAGAGAAAATCAATAGATTAAGTGGAAAACTTCTTATTAAGTATTTCCCACCAAAGGGTATATCTGCTAAGAAATTAGAATCCCATATTGAGAAGATGACAGCAGCAGGAAATAAACCTGATTTGATAATTATTGATTATGCTGATTTGTTACTTTCTCACACTAATAAATCTGATTCAACTTATGGTGAACAAGGTGGAGTTTACATTGAGTTAAGAGGTATTAGTGGTGAATTGGGTATTCCTATTTGGACAGCATCCCAAACTAATCGTTCAGCAATTGATTCAGAAGTTATCGAAGCGGATAAGGTAGCAGATTCTTACGCTAAGGTAATGAACGCAGATTTTATTATGAGTATTAGTAGAAAAGCAAAGGATAAACTCAACAATACTGCAAGGTTTCATATTATGAAAAACCGATTTGGGCCTGATGGAATTACATTTCCATCTAAGATGGATACCAATACTGGATTCATTGAGGTTTATGATGGTAACTCATCAGATGGAATCATTACACAAAAAGAATCTGCAAACGGAGAACAAATGGAGAAAAAGTTATTGCATAAGAAGTATGTTGAGAATTTTGGATAACTATCAAAATTTGTACAAAATATCAAAAAGAGAAAAAGTAAAAATTTAACTTTAAAAACCATTTTGTTTTCTAATATATACAATAGTTATAAACACCTTCCACACTAAAGTGGAAATTTAAAAATTAAAATTTATATGGCAACATCACAAGAATTATTCGAACAAATCAAAGAACTCTTCGCTGAATTTGAAGAGAATCACAACGGAACTACAAAAGCTTCAAAATCAAGAGCTAGAAAAGCAATTGGTGAGGTAAAAAAATTAGTAACCGATTATAGAAAAGCTTCAGTAGAAGAAGCAAAATAATTATAATGGATATAATTGAGTATCTTCAACATTGTGTCAAAACGGATATAGCACCTTCTCCAATACATGGAATTGGTACATTCGCTTTGAGAGATATTGAAGTTGGGGAAACTCTTTTCGAAGTGTGGAAAGGTGATACTCGAATTTATACTATTGAAAAGGATAAATTTGAGGAATTACCCCACTACACTAAAAAGTTAATCCTAAAAGGATATCTGAATAAAACTGAATACCCAGTTTATTGGTTTAGATTATTTAACGATTGTTATTGGAATTTGGCTAATCCAATAATGCATACAAACACAGCTGAAAAAAATGGTAACTTTGATTCAATAACTAAAAAAGTTATTAAACCAATTAAAGTTGGTGAAGAAATTTTAGGGACCTACAATTTAAAGGATACAATATTAAAATGACATTTGATGAACTAATTCATAACATCACCCAATGGGCTGATGATAAGGGAATACTTTCGCGTGAAAATGCTCCAAAACAATCTATGAAGGTTATGGAAGAGTTAGGTGAAACAATGGGAGCAATCTTAAAAGATAAAAAAACAAGTGATGTTGTCGATGGTATTGGTGATATCTTAGTTACAGTTATTATTTTAGCAAAACAATTAGGTTTAGAACCTACCGAATGTTTGGAATCAGCTTGGAATGAAATCAAAGATAGGAAGGGAAAGACCGTAAATGGTACATTTATCAAAGAAGAAGAACTATGAGTATATTTGTAGATACTACAGCGGAAAATGTTCACTTCGTAACCAAACGAGGTGGAGAAAAAGAGAGTTTTAAATTAGAAAAAATTCAAAATTCTATCCTAAAAGCAATGGAATCCATTGATAGGGTAGATGCGGAAGTAGCAGAAAAGGTTGCAAGAACTGTGGAAAGAGGTTTGTTTAAATACGAACACATCACTACTGTAACAGTAGATGAAATTGGTGATGTTGTAGAAAACAAACTTATGGATGTTGGATTAAACAATGTAGCAAAAGAATACATTCTATATCGCTCAAAAAACAAACCTGATATTTTTAAGAAAAGAGTAAATCTTAAACCTTATGAATATCCACAATTAGTGGAATATGTTGATGCTATTAGACACTCTTATTGGGTTCATACTGAGTTCAACTTTACTTCAGATATCCAAGACTTTAAAGTACATCTGAATGAAAAAGAAAGAACTGCGGTGGAAAGAGCTATGTTAGCAATCTCACAAATTGAAATCGCTGTTAAATCATTTTGGGGAGATATCTACAAAAAAATGCCAAAACCTGAAATTGGAAATGTTGGTGCAACTTTCGCTGAATCGGAAGTTAGACATGCTGATGCATATTCGAACCTAATTCAGGTTTTAGGATTAAACAATGAGTTTGAGAACTTGATGGAAGTACCTGCGATTCGTAGAAGAATCAAATATTTAGAGAAATCTATTAGTGGAGCTCGTTCTACTGAAAATAGAGACTATTTTGAATCAGTAATCCTTTTCTCTATGTTTATTGAGAATGTATCTTTATTCTCACAATTTTTAGTTATGTTATCTTTCAACAAACATAAAAATGTATTGAAAGGTATTAGTAACGCTGTTGAAGCAACATCAAAAGAAGAAAACATTCATGCTGAATTTGGATTTGATTTGGTTAACACAATCAAAGCTGAGAATCCTGATTGGTGGACTGATGATTTAGTTGAAGATATTATTGATGCAACTTTAGATGCATACGATGCTGAGGCTGAAATCGTAGATTGGATGTTTGAAAAGGGAAATTTAGATTTCCTAACCAAAGAACAAACCTTAGAATTTATTAAAGATAGATTCAACAGGTCATTAAAATCAATTGGTATCGATAGTGTTTTCAGTATTGATGAATCTTTATTAGAAACAACTGAGTGGTTTGATGATGAAATCCTTACCACAAAACACACCGATTTCTTTAACAAAAGAAGTATAAATTATAGTAAAAAACAAAAATCGATTACAGAAGATGATTTATTTTAAAAAGTTACAATTATGAGCGATAGAAAATTATTTGATTGGATTAACGAAGAATCCATTACCTTTTTAAGAAGAGGGTATTTAAGTGAAGGTGAAGAACCTTTAGATAGAATTAAAACAATTGCAAACCATGCAGAAAAACTATTAGAAATCGAAGGATTTGCTGATAAGTTTATTGATTATATGGGTAGAGGGTGGTATTCACTCTCATCACCTGTATGGGCAAACTTTGGTAAAAAGAGAGGTTTACCAGTTTCTTGTTTTGGTTCAAATGTTGCAGACAACATTGAATCAATTCTATATACTCAAGCCGAAGTTGGTGAAATGAGTAAAATGGGAGGTGGAACTTCTGGTTACTTTGGTAACATCAGAGGTAGAGGTGCTGAAATTACTGATAATGGACATGCACCTGGTGCTGTTCACTTTATGAATCTCTTTCAAAGTGTAGTAGATAATATTTCTCAAGGTTCAACTCGTAGAGGTAGATTCTCACCATACTTACCAATCGAACATCCAGATATTATGGAGTTCTTAGAAATTGGAACTGAAGGTGCAACTATTCAAGACCTTACACATGCGGTAACTGTTTCTGATGAGTTTATGGAAGAAATGATTGGAGGTGATACTGAAAAAAGAGCTGCTTGGGCAAAAGTAATCCAAAGAAGAGGTGAAATCGGATATCCATATATTATGTTCTCAGATACGATGAACAAAAATACTGTGGATGTTTATAAAGATAAAAACGCTAAAATCTATAACTCTAATCTATGTTCTGAAATCGCTCTTCATAACTCAGAGGAAGAATCATTTGTTTGTGTACTTTCATCTATGAATGTTCTACACTATGATGAGTGGAAAGATACTGATGCAGTTGAAACGATGACTTACTTCTTAGATGCAGTTGTAACCGAATTCCTTACTAAGATTGAAGATATTAGAGATAATGGTACAATTGAAGGTAAGAGAGCATTCTTCTACTTAGAAAAAGCATACAACTTCGCTAAAAGACAAAGAGCATTGGGTTTAGGTGTTTTAGGATGGCACTCATTTATTCAATCAAAGGGATTGCCATTTGATAGTAGAGATGCGGCAAGATTAAATGTTGAAGTATTTAAACTAATCAAAGAAAAATCATATAAAGCATCTGAAGAGATGGCTGAAAAATATGGTGAACCTGAATACCTAAAAGGATATGGTAGAAGAAATGTAACTTTGAACGCTATTGCACCTACCACATCTTCAGCATTTATCTTAGGACAGGTATCACAATCAATTGAACCAATTTGGTCAAATTGTTATGTAAAAGATGTTGCTAAAATGAAAGTAACAATCAAAAACCCAATCTTAGAAAAATTACTTGAGGAGTTGGGTAAAAATGATAAAGAAACTTGGAATAGTATTAAACAAAATGATGGTTCGGTTCAGCATTTAGAGTTCTTAACTCCTATACAAAAAGAAGTATTCAGAACTTTCGCTGAAATCAACCAATCAACTATTATCAACCAAGCTGCTATCAGACAGGATTACATCGACCAATCTCAATCATTGAACTTAATGATTGCACCTGATATGCCAACTAAGGATGTAAACAAACTCCTTATTGATGCTTGGAAGTTAGGAGTAAAAACACTTTACTACCAACACTCAATGAACTCAGCACAAGCTTTTGCTAGAAAGAAATTGGGATTGAATGACCTAACCTGCGTAGCATGTGAAGGTTAAATTAAATTAAATTATAAAGTTATGATAGAAATCAAAAAATTCGAAGCAGATTGGTGTGGTCCTTGTAGGATGCTAAAACCAACATTTCAAAAATTAGAAGAATCATTTGGAAATTCAGTAAAATTTTCGTATATTAACGTAGATGAAAACCAAGATGAAGCAGCTAAGTATTCAGTTCGTTCAATTCCAACCGTTGTTATTGAAAAAAACGGAGAATTGGTAGAAAGATTTACAGGTGCACAATCAGAGTTAGCATATAAGAATGCGTTAAACGAAGTTTTATAGAGAATGCCAATACTAAGAGGTCAGACTCATCCATCAGCAAAGTTGACAGATGAGCAAGTTATACAAATAAGAAGGTTATGGAAAATGGGACACCGAAATGTAAGAGTGATAGCTCGAAACAATAAGGTATCCCCAGCCAATATCATTAAGATTGTCAAAAATAAAACTTGGACACACCTAAATGAATTTTGGTCTGGTAGTTTATGAAAGAGGAGAAAACATATTGTGATACTTCTAAACTTTCCATTCGTCTTATAACTAAATCGGTAGCGAAGGATATCATAGTTAACAACCATTATAGTGGATTGTGGACTAAGGTATCTTACGCAATTGGTTTATTTACCTCAGATGTAGAAGAACATCCCTTTTTCAATAATGTAGAAGATAAACTAATTGGTGTAGCTTGTTATGGAGACCCGATTGGTAGAAGTGCTGGACAATCTATCTCACCTCTATTAGAACGAACAGAGGTGTTAGAATTAACAAGACTATTTGTATTTGATGATTATGGTTCAAATATAGAGAGTTGGTTCTTAGGTCAAACATTTAATTGGTTAAGAGAAAATGTACCACACATCAAAGCACTTATTTCATACTCAGACCCCAAAGAGGGACATTGTGGAACTATTTACCAAGCAACTAATTGGTTGTATCAAGGTAACAAACTAAGGTTTAACGATAGTTGGGATTTCAGATGGGAAGAAGGTGGTGAATGGCACCACGGAAGAACTTCCTATGTAAAATTTGGAACAAATAATCCCAAAGAAATACAAAAAATGACATCATCTACATTTTGGATAAAGAAAAATCCAAGAAAGCATAGGTATGTTTACATCTTAGCAAAAGGTGGGGAACGAAGAAAGTTAATGAAGAACATCAAACACCCCACATTCCCCTATCCAAAAGAAAATGAAGAATTTGTGGAAGAAATTCATAGAATGGACCCAATAAATTTGGAAATTACAAAATAATTTTGTATATTTGTAAAAATTAGTAATATTATGACAGAATCTGAAGAAATTGAAGAAATTTTACACGAAGCTCATGCATATGGTATGAGAGGTGAAGTAATGGAGTGGGCAAATAAAGAACTAAAGGAAAATCCGAAGTTAAGAAAAGTAGATGCTTACCATTTGGCATTTCACGAATGGTGTAAATAAAGTAAATGAAAGAAGAAGGAAAACATTATGTAGATGCAACTAAGGTAAGTGTAGCTCCTATTGCTAAATCTATCGCTAAAGATATGATTATCAAAAAGCACTATACTCACGCTTGGACTGCTTGTAGATATGCATTGGGTATCTATCATACGATGGATGAAAAGGATGTATTTGGAAATGACCAAGAATTGGTAGGAGTAGCTGTATATGGTTTCCCAGTTGGAGCTAAAGCATCCACTTCAGTTTGTGAAGGTTTAACAAAGGATAACATCTTAGAACTTACTCGTTTATATGTAGATGATGGATATGGTTCAAATATTGAGAGTTGTGCTTTGGGTAAAACATTCCAATGGTTAAAGGATAACGATAAAAACATCAAAGTACTTCTATCTTACGCTAACAATGGACAAGGACACGTTGGTGGTATCTATAAAGCTACCAATTGGATTTATCAGGGGTTGAACACCGATATCGCCTTGATGCCAAATTGGGGTATCTCATTATCTAATGACCCATATGATTGGATTCACTCTCGAACTGTATTCAATAATTGGGGAAGTGGTAACTTAGAACACTTACGAAGAGAAATTGGAAAAGAAGGATACAAAGAATTTTGGAGAAGAGAAGAACCACCAAAACATAGATACATTCAGATTCTAGCTCAGAACAAAAAAGAGAAAAAAGATTTGATGAAACGATTGAAGCATGAGATTAGACCTTATCCAAAAGATTTAAATGATTATAATACTGAAGTGGTACATCATACAACATATCCACCAGAGGAATCCAACGAAATAAACTTTTGGTAAAAAAAAGTGAAAAAATATTTGGATAATTAAAAAATTATTCTTATATTAGTATCATAAAAATTGGGAATGAGTCCTAATTTAGTAATAATAAATTTTTAAGTATATTAAAATGAAAAAAGTTTCAGAAGTTCCTATGACCGGGAGATTAAAGAAAGGTTACAATTCAGAAATCAGTACAAAATTAATATTTCGTATTGATAATTATCAAACAGTTTCTTATCCATCTATTCTTAATAGGTTACCAAATGGTAATTCAAAAATAGAATTACAAAAAGTTGGAGATATGGAATGTGGTGGTAGAAGTCGTTCTACTAACATTAATGATTGGAGTGAAGATGAGAAAAAAACCATTTACTCATATTTTCCAAATGCACATATAGACTATTTGGGCAATGTATATCCTTCCAAAAAAGAAATGAGAGAAGGGGTATCTCCCTATATCAGTAATAGAGTTTTTGCTAAATTCCAACAACTGACAGAAATGTTAGAATGGGAATCTAATTGTTACACATTTGATGATGCATGTAATGATGGAATAATCGGAAATCCTTTGGATAATTCAAAAAATAATCGTATATTTGTAAACTCATAAACCTTAAAAGACATGAAATTAAAAGAAGCATTAGAATATGTAGGTGAAAACAAACACAAACCAGCCATCTTTGTAAGAAAAATGGATAGTGTTACATTTGCGGAATGTAGAGAACTTATCAATGAAGGTAAGATTGATAACGAAGGTAATCGTGATGAAGATTTAGATACTAAGATGAAGTATTACGGAAAAGTTCATCACCTTATTCGTTATATGAGTGGTATTTCGGAAAAAGGACAGTTATTGATTTCCATCTTAAAAGATAGTCCATCTCCAACAGGATATATCAGAGATAATGGTACTATGTTCTCATTAACTTTTGGTAAGTATTATGATAACAAAGTATTGACTGGAAATGATTGGTTGATTATGTGTGATGATATTGTTGATAATTATGATATCAATAATGAAGGTGATAAATATCTAATTAATCTTATTCGTAACTTCTTTAATTCCAAAAAAGAAGAACAACTAGCATTTGAATATTCATTGGAAGAAGTTGTAAACTCATCAAATGAGTTCAAAGAATTCTATGATAATAGTAAAATTGGTTATGTAGTTAGTTTACATAATATCAGACAGTTTGAAAAGGATATGATGAATTGTAACCGTCAACCAAATCCTTGGATAGCTTACAACTACTATATGACTCCGCTTAAACGAACTGAAGAGTATAAGACTCACTATTGTGGTGATAAATTGTTAGAGTACTTTACCGATAAAGAAGGTACTGATATCTTCACTAGAGGAAAGTTAATGTATGGGCATCAGAGTTACGCTGAAAGAAGTAAAGTAGCTAAGATGATTCCAGTTCTTCAAGCTTACATTGGTTCTCATTATTGTGAAACTGTTGAGGATTTCAACCAATTCAACGAAATGGTTGTTACTTTTGAACGAGGTTCTGATGATGGTGTTCAAACTGAATATTGGAGAAAGATGTTCAAACGAGTAATCAGAGAAGCGGGTTATTCGGCAATTGTTGATTGGTATGAAAAGCAATATAAACCTGTTTTCAAATCTGAAGATTGGGATGGTATTACTACCACCATCAACAAAATGGTTAGTGATAAAGATAAGTTGAATGGTTCTAAAGTTACCGCAATGGATGACCTTCATATTAAGAAGTATCACACTGGTATTCTTATGTTATCTTATGTTTTGTATTTCAAAAGAAAAAACAAAAAGATAGGATTATCAAAACTAACAAATCAGGTTGTTAGTGAATATGTTAGATTACTTAATGGTGATGTTAAATATGAAAATACCAAAGAAGGTATTACTGAATCTTTACCTGTCTGGGTTTACTTTGGTACTAGAAGTAGTACTATTAAATCTACTAGTTCAAATCACCGTTGGAAGCAACTATTCAAATATGTTTTTCAAAATGTAGAATCTGATATTCAGAATCGTTCAAACGATAGAGATAGACAAGCTGAATATCGTAGCAATGTATTGGGTAGAACCTCTACTTTCTTTGAAAATGAGGGAATGAACTCTCGATTAAAATTGTTCCCATTGAGTACCGATACATTGTGTGTGGTTAACTTTAAGAATGGTGATGGACTTCATTGGTTACATAAAAATCCACATAGTAAGGGTGGTGATGCTAAAGATGGTTTCTTAGGAATGATTGATGATAATTTGGATTCATCAACTAAATTCAAAAATTGGGATTGTACTCCAAATGAATATTGGATAATGGTTGCTGAACGAAATGAAGCAATGTTAGATACTCTAAGTGGTATTGAACGAAAGTTGGTAGAAACTTCAATCAACAGTATTTATCAATTAATGGAAATAGATTTAGCAGCATAATATATGAGAGTATTAGTTATACCAAATTACACAAACTTTGGACAAGTAAAAGACATCAATAGGGATTCGTTCCTATTGGTGTTTAAGTCCTTTTTAGATAACACAAAAATTGGTAAGGAATGGGAATGGGTTCTACCTTATCCAGGTGGTGGAATGCATAATCATCCGGGAATCATAAATACCTTTGAATATCCCAATGTAACAATGTTACAAATGGACCCGATAGATTGTTTTCCAGCTAAAATGCGAGTTGATTATCCTCATAAATTCTTTGAAAAAACTATTGAAAAATACGAAGGTGAATTTAATTTAGTTTGGAGTCATTTACCTGAATGGACAAACTTATATAAGATATCAAGAATCTACAATAAGTTACAACCAATAATTGGATACTGTCATTGGAGTGAAATACCTGAAAATGGTGCGAGAACTGAAAACTCATTTTGGACAAACATTAGAGGTATTTTACAAATGGAAGTTTGTGGTGTAAACTCTGAATATCAAAAAAGTGTTATTCTTAAAAACGCAGCTTTAGATTTTAAACCACATATTGTTGAAAAGTTAGATAAGATTATTCAACCTTGGTATTTAGGATGTGATTCAGCTACTCCTTCAAATGGATATGATGATAAAACAATCGTATTCAATCATAGAGAAGGTGTTTATACTGGTTCTAAGTGGTTCTTTGAAACTATGGATGAGTTGTGGAAAGAAAGACAGGATTTCAAAGTTTATACTACCTTAAAAGAAATGGGTAAACCTTATACAAAGTATATTGGAGCAGCTGATAGAAAAGTTTATTTAAATCAATTATCAAAAGCACATTTTGGTGTTGGTACTTTCCAAGGTTATTCAGCTTGGAGTATGAGTACAACTGATGGATTTTCAGTAGGTGTACCATATTTATTACCAAATGATTTTTGTTATCCTGAAATGGTAGGTGATGATTATCCACTTCTTTATAATGGTAAGAAAGAATTTAAAGAAATGGTAATTAAGTTATTGGATGGTGATATTGAAAGACCTGATGTAACTCACCTTGCTCAATCTCTCTTATGGGAATCTCAAATTGAGAAATATTGGAATGTAGAAAAAAACTTTATTAATACTGCTAGAAAAGAATTTAATGTATAAAAATTGTTACTACCAACGAGAAAAAAATCTCGTTCATATTTGGGATGATAAGCAAGGGTATAGAGCATTCCCTTATACTCGATACGCTTATGAAAAATCAGCAAGAGGCGAATATGAAACTCTTTATGGAGATAGAGTAAGTAAGATTTACAAATTCAAAAAGGATGACCCGGATTTGTTTGAATCTGATGTACCTGAAACTACGAGAGTTTTAGTAGATACTTATACTGATTCGGATTTACCATCAGAAGGACATGTAATTCTTACATACGATATTGAGTGTGAGATGGAAAGTGGTTTACCTAATCCAGAAGAGGCAGAGAATGAATTAACTTCAATCGCTCTCCACGATTCTGCTACAAACCAATATTGGGTATTGGTTATGGATAAAGATGGTATCTTAGAAGAAAAAACAACCGATACAGCAATTGTACTTCCATTCAGAACCGAAGAGGATATGTTAATGAAGTATTTGGAATTGTATGAGATGATTAATCCATCAATTGTAACTGGTTGGAATATTGATTACTTTGATACACCTATGTTGTACAATCGTATTAAACGATTATTAGGTAAAAGACACGCTAATAGATTATCACCAATTGGTGAGTGTTTCTGGTCTCCTTATCGTAAAAGGTATTTTATGGCTGGTGTATCTTATTTAGATTATCTTTCACTTTATAAAAACTTCACATATTCGGAATTAGATTCGTATCGATTAGATTCGATTGCTCAAAAAGAGTTGGGTAGAGGTAAGATTGAATATGATGGAAACTTAGATATTCTTTTCAAAGAAGATATTGAAAAGTTTATTGAATATAACTTAGTAGATGTTGAGTTAGTAGTTGAATTTGATAGAAAACTTCAATTTATTGATACCGCACGAGGTATCTGCCACGCTGGACATGTTCCTTATGAAGATTTCGTTTATTCATCAAAATACTTAGAAGGAGCACTTCTAACTTATTTGAAAAGAAAAAGTATTATAGCACCTAACAAACCTGCTGATAGAAGAGAAC
>Ga0209603_1001902_pt1 | contig 20549 bp, 12 predicted proteins | sample COGITO_mtgs_1206_FD_184812 | JGI IMG/M metagenome (GOLD analysis project Ga0209603, IMG submission 184812) | Pelagic marine microbial communities from North Sea - COGITO_mtgs_120607 (SPAdes) (version 2) | ecosystem: Environmental > Aquatic > Marine > Epipelagic ... | reverse complement strand
AAAGGGCGACGGTCCCATAAGGGAGGTGTTGGTGGCCACCTGCAACCGCACAAAGGTTTCCAGCGCAAACTGCGACGGTCGAAAATCCATGTCGCTGTCCACAATCCACACGTGCGTGAAGCCGGCAGTGGCGCCGGGGCCCAGCAATCGCGCCCACCACAACAGCTTCAAGCCTGGCACCGTTGCGATCGTGGCGCACGGCGGCCGCAACGGAAATGGCATGCTTTGGGGCGCATCGAGGACGTTGATCGTTGCACGCACCCAGGCGTGCGTTTCGCAGTCTCCACGACGGCCTGCATGACGCGCCCGAGATGTTGCCGCGTCACCCCAATGGCGAGAAGCAGTCGGAACGACATTGGTCTATGTTTGTGATAAAACAAGTCCACAAAACACGCACCCCCCCCCCTTAGCGGCGAGGGTTCGCGCAACAACTTTTTCGCCGCGCTGGGGAAGGCAATTCAATGATTTGCGTGAACGCATGGCCGCGCGCGACTGCCGCGCACCGCCCTGTCATTCGCCCTTCACCGCCACCTTTGTTGTCGGCCGAATTAGCCCAACCGAGGGTGCCCATTGAGTGAGTGAGTGCGTGGGCGGCTTGCGGTGTGCGTGCGCCGACAAAGCGCACGCACGCACACACACAAAGCGGCAGCATGAGCGGCAGCATGAGCGGCAGCGGAAGCGGCAGCGGAAGCGGTAGCGGAAGCGGCAGCGGAAGCGACGACGGCTCTGACGACTCGGACGATTCGGAAACTCGTCTGTTAAAAAGGGCGGCCGCGCTCGTGCGCGAGGGACAAGCGAAGAGCAGTGAAAATGCTCAAGCGCTGGCTAATCAGCAGCAGAGTGCGGTTGACCTGGTGGAACCTGAGCCTACCAACCCCAATGAGCGGAACGAGCGACGTGCAACCATTTTGGGCCCAGTGGTTCGTCGCGAGTTGTTGCCACCCTGGGAGTCTGACGAGCCGACCCAGCAAGAAAAAGATGCGGAAGAGAAAATACGGGAGATTGTTCTAACCAGTTACAACGCATCCATCAAGGAAAGCGACCAGTACACCCCCTACGACGCAGACGAGGCGTTCAATGGTAACGAGGCCGCGTCCCCTGCCTCCAAGGATTTGTGGGCGCTCTGGGACGAGCGTGTTCGTCAGATGCGTCGTAGAGATTGGGCCACGTTCATTGGCAAGGTGCAGCATCACGAGGACTTGACCTACGGCCCAAGGGACGTTGGTCGAATTTGGAGTCACGGGTTTGAGCGCGACGAGCGCGGACAAATCCAGTGGGACTACTGGATGACAAGCCATCTGCAGGGCCGGCCACTGTCCAACACAAAGCACCGTAACCAGACGGCAGAAGAGGTCATGCGTGCATTGGAGGAGAACCATGGTCGTGGGGTCGCCTTTCGTCCGTGCCGAAAGCGCAAGAAAAACCAAGAGTTGCGGCTCATGCGTCGGCTACGCGGTTCCTTTTCAACGGACCGGAACACGCCACAAGCGTATTACGGCGGCGCGAGTCGCAACAAGTTTGATTCCGAAACCAAGCAGCTCATGGAAGACCCCGACAACCCGGGCTACGTGCTCACGGAGCCCGTCGAGGAGCTGCTGCAGCAGCACCAGCAGTACGTGCGCGACGAAGAGAATCGCATCAAGTACGATCCGAGTGGCATCCCGTTGCTCAAGGTGCGCGAGCGCAACGTCAACCCCTCGGTTGCCAAGGTGCGCTTACAGATTCTCTCCATTCGGCTTAACGCGCATCACTGGGAGTGGATCTACTCGCGCAACTTGCGCAACGACGAGATGTTCGACACGCCGAGCATGACGCCGTATCTGCACAACAGGGAGTTTGCGGAAAAATTGGGCAAGGCGCGTTTTGGGGCGCACGCGAGCGACGCGGCCGTGCCGCTGCTCACGCGGGGCACCCTCGGGTTTCAGGGCGTCAAGTTCAACGTTGCTAACACCGCTCTCGCCGGCGTCAGGCCCAAGATGGCAATCGCTGACATCCATGTGATGGAGGCAGAGTGGACCGCAGAGAGGATGCGCGGGCTGCCGCGCATCCGCGAGACGAGTGCCGTGAATGCACAGAGTGTCATGCGCAAGCTCAACGATAAAGAAGCAGAACGAACCATCACGCTCTTAGGCGGCCAGGAAGTCGACATCTTGTTCCTCGGCCAACACCAAGCGCTGTGCTGGGCCTCCGTCTTTCGCATTCCAGGGGCGGCCCCGGAATACTACGCAAACGCCTACACGGTGAACACCACCGACGTGGAGCGGGTCCTCAATGTGCGTGGCTACGACTCGTGGTGCGACGGGGCTGGGCCGGCCGCCGTCTTGGCCTCGACCGATGCCGAAAAGGCGGACGATCGCCTCAAGCAGGCCTTCCAGGGCCTTCCCCTCTTCTTCAGCGGCGTTGCAAAGGAAGACGCGTTTGAAAATGTAAACGGGACGACGTGTGGTGCGTTTTACGACGCGCGCATCCACGTCAGGGACCAGAGCGCTTCTGCGATAGGCGCCGAAGGCACGGGCGCCAACAAGTTCTACTCCGAGGTCTACCGCGAGCTCATGTTTGCGCCCATGCCCGTGCGCCACGTGGAGACGCTGCCCGTCGCACACGCACCCGGCGTGGCCGAGCCAACTACGTTTCGAGCATCGAGCGAGCTGTCGACAGCTACCCCAGGAAACACGACGCTACCAACGCTGCAGATGCCCAAGTACCTGAACCTGACCACGAACTTTTCCGACAACAAGGTCGCGGGCCACAGTGACGCTCTCTTGTCGGGGACGGCGAGGAAGAAGGCCCAACAGGCGTACGTTCCGGAGGAGCATCATGAAGGGGGCGCAAACCTTGGCGGCGTGCAGGAGTGCAAGGAGCTACCCGAATTGGATGGCAGGAAGAATGACGCGAACATTGCGCTTCAGCAGCACTACCCCGAGGTGCTCCTGAACTGGGCTGGCAATACGGAGGAGCTTATCGTGCAGGTTAAGAAGGTCCAACAGAAGCTGGCCGAGGGCAAAACGAGCGCCGATAAGCAGAAGAGGCAAGTCGGAGCAATCCGTGGTTTGGGTCAGAAGTATCCGTGGCTCAAGAACTTGGAAAAGATGACCCATGAGGAGGTGCGTGACGCACTAAAGCTCGGTAAAGAGGACCAGCCCACCGATCTGAAGGCGCTGGCGCCCACCACCCTGCTCGGCGCCATGGCGCGCTACACGAACGAGAACGGCCACGCGCTCGCCTACTACTGCAAGGAGAGGGACGAAGACGACACGCCAATGCGCGACGCGGGTGGCAATCCCAAGCGCAAACCGATCGACACCTCCCCCGAGATGGTGCAGAAGGAGGGGGGCATCTACTACTCGTGTCGCATCGACACGGGCACGGGAGTCAACGAGGGAGGGCTCGACACGATGCTGCCCTTGCACATGGAAGCGACGGTTTACGACCTTGCCGACGTCAACCTCGCGCGCGGCGTGCACGAGTACGTCTACACGCAACCCGTCGGGTTTGACGACCCCGCATTCACGGCACGCGCCGGCCCGCCCCACTGGTGGGCGCAGGAGCAAGATAAGATACACGAAAACGTCGACGAGCGGCTGCGCGGCCGGAAGGACCCACACCCCTTTGACAAGGAGGCGTTCTACTACAATGCCGCTCACCCTCTACACCGAGTGCAGTCGATTTGGGCCGATGGTGTCCAGCGCGGGGTTGATGGGTGGCCGCAAGTAGCAAACCTGGGTGGTGGTCCCGACCCGTTTGTGCAGCTTGCGGGACTCAATCGCAACTCGTCTCGCGCGCTCTACGACACCCTCAACACGCCGCCGCCCGATTGGGACGAGACGCGGCGGACCCGCTTCTCCACCTGCCAGCTGCGCCGACTTGACACCGCCGAGGGCTTTCCGGAGCGTGGCGAAAAGGGAACCCCACAGCAACTTCCGGTAGGCTACCGCACGACGCTCTACAAGGCACTTAAAGACCATGTAAGCTTCGCAGGGCCGCAGCTACTTGCCAGTGGTTCCACCGGCCTTCTCAACCCCACGTCGGTGTTTGTCGCGAGCGAGGTGACGCGCACGTCCGGTAATCAGGGATACGTGACGGGAAAACCAGAGCTGACCTATTCGAGCCAAACCGTCATGTTCGACAACTTTTACCCGCATGCCTTCGACCCGCCAAGCGTTCAGGGAGATGGTGGGGGCAAACAGATTGTCGAGGCGCTGCCGCACCGCCACGACATGCGCGTGCCGTGCATGCCCATCTACCCAACGCGACTGCGCCTGAATTCGCGCAAAGAGGTGTGGAAACGCGTCTGTCTTCAGCAGGAGGCTCAGAGGAATGGCCGAGATCCGGACGTGGTTGATGCGGACCGCGCCAAAGCACTCGAGGCAGAACGAGCCGCGGCCGGTGATCAAGCGGCCGACCGGTACTTGCCAGAGGACGTGCAGTTTGCTGACCGCTCCGAGTACGCCAAACGGGGCGCGCGCAAAAAGGGCTACCACGCGACGCGATCGGACGCCTCACCGAGGGCGCAAAAGGGCGACACGGCGGGCGCGTTTGGGCGCGTCCTCGTGGTGCCACTCTACGTTGTCGCGCTGGAGTTTAACGACTTTAAGCGCGCCGTGCGGGTGACGGACGAGGAGTGGGGCGATTTCTTCAAAGAAAAGCAGAGCTACCTGGAGAAGAAGGACCAGTTTGAGGTGGTGGTGCGGCGGAAGGACGCGCATCTTTGGGAACAGTACCTCAATCCCGACCCGTCGTACAAGCTGCCAGCGGCCACATTTCCGGTGCGCACAGGGGGCGACTGGGCCACCCACGACGGCCCGTGGTACCACGACGACGAGAAGGAAACGATGGATCCGGCTCAGAAGGCCCGGCTCGAGCGCGCGCGGCGTCCCGCGACGCGCACGCGCGCCTCGTGGTTTGAGGACCGGTACGAGTTTGGTCGGCGCGGGGCTGGCCACCGCGAGGCGTTTCAGCAGAGAGTAAATGACTGGATGGACATGTACAACGAGTACCTTGCGATACAGCAGCAGTTGGTGAACCATGTCGCAGCCGACGATGCGATCAGGAAGCACAGCGACGTGCTGCAGCGCCACTCGCTGCGCGTGTGCTGGGGCTTGAGCCGTCTGAATCAGATGTCGGAAGATCCGGAACTCCTCTACGCGCGCGACGGGGACGCGAAGAATCTGCTGAGCGACTCGAACCTTGCGCGTCAGGCCATGCGCTGTTACGATGGGTGGCTCCCGGGTGAACCGAATTCCCAAACGGTCGTCCAACGGCGGCGCTACGCCCCGGAGTCTCGCGACGAGTGCGACAGGCTCGAGCGCAACGCGTTTGAGACGCTCGCCACGCGGCTGCCACTCGTCATCTTTTTCATCGACATGGTCGACCAGCTGGCAGGTGTGCGCGACGCGATCGCGTGGCTGGAAGCGCGACACTTTGGGCTCACGGGGAACGCGGAACTGATGCGCAATGCAGCGCGTGAGCGCAACATCCGGCACCGAGCCGGGCAGCTGTTGACGCACCTTGACTCGCTTAGCACCATTGCGCCACCCAGCTGGCCCACCGTGCAGCAGATCGACGACGTGTGCCAACCTGGCGCGACCGTGATCGGGCGCGTTATCCTCGCGCTCTGCGGTGACGACGCGACCAAGGGTGCCATCGTCAATAGGGCACAGCAGATCATCTCAAATGCACAGATGGCGCGTGGGGCCGACCCGCCCAACACTGCTCTTGTGGAGCGGTACGGGCTCCTTGATGACGGCAACCGCGCGTCAGATATGATCGAGCAGCTGCTGAGTGCGCTCGGTTCTGGCGATCCTAACTTGCACGCGCTGTCGATTTCGTGCAAGCACCTCATGCACCTCTTCCTGGACGCGTGGGCAGCGGTCATCATCGAGGGCCGTGTGGCGAATGTCATGGCGTCCTGGTCCGAGTACCTGAATGCCAAGGGCTTTGGCGTCTACCCCAACCCCTCACTTGACGACTTGAATCATGCGATCAGGCCGCTCAAGGAGGGATTCATCGACAACCCGAAGCCAAGGAGCAAGCGTGACGAGCTGTACGGCGAGAACGCCGACCTGCACGCGGCGGCCGTCCTCTTTGGTCTGTCCAAGATGAAGGCACACGATGGTGGAGGAGGCGGCGGCCCTGGCGGCGGCCCTGGCGGCGGCCCTGGCGGCGACTGGCCAGTTCCATTCGAAGATGGCCAGTCTGAGAACAATGCCGTCCAGTACGCGCGCGAGCTCAGGGTTGTGCAACGACTCATGCGCGCGCAGACGAGCATCATGATGGACGCGCAGCTCTTCCGCAGCCATCGTCCGGACGCAACAGGGGAGGACTATCAGGACGTGTACCAGATCCTGGCCTTCACCATGGACGCGTTCAAGTACATTTTTGTCGCCGTGACGGGTGCGCAAGGCGAGCTGAACAAGCTGCTCATGGATCTCCTCTCTGGCAATCTATCAACTGCACAAACGGGGGAGCTCAAAAAGCATCTCGCGGAGGCGAAGTCAAAGTACGAACGAGTCCCAAATCCTTCCCCCGATGACCCGCACAAGCCCGAGCTGCTGTCGCCGACTGGCAACCTTCCCGGCGATGTGCCTGACAATCTGTACGAGGCGTTTCAGATTACAGAGGCGGTGATGGACACGTACAATCCATTGGCGCAGCGGAGTGCCGTGAAGGCGGCCGAGCGGGAGGCTAAGGAGCTTCGCGAGCTTGACACGTGGTACAAAAAGGTGACAGCGGCGGCGAAACAGATGAGTGCCAACCTCGTAGGGGAGGAGCGGAAGCTGGGGGAGGCGACTGATCAGGCAGAGAAGGAGCGCATGGGCTCCAACGTCGACAAAATGAAGACGCAGCTGGGCAACCTAAATCTCATCATCACTCAGATTCATCTTGCAAAGGTCAGCAACATGCCGCGTCTCCTGCGCGGCATCCGTTCCATCTTCAGAAAGGCGCGGGCTGTGAACAATCGCAGTGAGGGTCGCCGGAGAGGAGGCAAGAAGCAGAAATCTCAGGTCGATGCGTTGGACGACGAGATTCCTGCAGAGTTGTTGGAAAGCGACAGCGAGGAAGACATCGAGGAAGACTTGAACAGCCTGCTGGCGGGAGGCATCGCGCCGGGAACCGACGAGGGCGGTGGGGTTGAGATTATCGACGCGTTGGACGAATTTGACACTGCCGCATTGGGTGCCATTCTCAGTGACATCCAGCGCGAGGCCCGTAAGCAGAGTGAAGAGGAGGAGGAGGTCCAGAAAAGGGTCGATGAACAGATGATGGCATTGCCCGACTCCGATCGCGCTTTCGTCGAGGTCGCAGTGAGACAGCTGCTGACCAACCAGCAAGTGGAGGCAGCGGAGGGGGCTGCAGGAGGTCCCTCAGCGCCACCAACCGGATCGCCGCCGCCGTCGCTGCCGCCCTCGCCGCCGTCCGACCCCGTGCTGGAGCCGATGCCCGTGGGCTTCTCGCCCCTATCCGAGCTCGAAAAGAAGATCGACGACAAGCGCAAAGCGTTCGAGCAAGAGGAGAAGGACGACATCCCCAAGGAACTCATCGCCTTGCTCGAATCGGATCTGGCCCTCGTGGGCGCGCACTACGCCGAGGCGGTGCGCGCCCACGACGCGCTGTTGCGCAAGCACGCCAAGCAGAAGCGCGCCATTGCGCAAGTGTCTGCTTACGCGCTCCGCGCCGAGCTGGACGCGGACACCCACGCGCGCCGCGCCGAGCAGCTGGCGCAGCTCAACGTCGGACTGCGCGACCTGTCGCCCCAGAGCAACGGTCTCGCCTACTCCGAGTACCGCGCGCGTCTCGAGGGCATCGGCATCCTCGATCCGGAGGCGTGCAACGACTCCAACGTCGACGACATCGACGCGAGCGAGGTGCACGGGTGGAAGGGCCAGTACCGCCTGCACGTGGGCCGCATGCTGCGCGTTCTGCCAAGGGGCGGGCCCGACGGAAGCCCGTGCTACCACCTCGACGCGCTCCCACCGACGCCGCGCCAGTGGCTCGAGAGCGAGGACGTGGTCTACGCGGCCGGCCCACCCTTGCCGTCGGCCATCGACGCCAGCGCCCAGATCGACGCGGCCATGCTGCAGGAGACCTCCCTCGAGTGGGCCGTCAATACCATCATGGGTCCCGAGAGCACGCGGGATCCTGGCCCGCGCGCCGAGGAGGAGGCCAACAAGACCAGGGCAACGCTCTCGGCCCTCTTGCAGGCGGACCGCAAGCGTCTGCTCAACGCCCGCCGGTCGCAGTTTGCGCCGTGGGGATTTGACTTTGACATGCTCGCCCCGTCGAGCGTCGTGTCGCAGTAGCGTGTGTGTGCGCGCGTGCGCGTGTTTTGGGCGTGCGTGTGCGTTTTGGGCCGCGCCTTGCGCCGTGCGCGGCGGGTTATTGAAATCCGTGGAATTTCAGGTTTGAACCCATTGTTCGGATCCCCGCGCCCGTCCCGCTAATAAGCGCGATGCTCCGCGACGCGCGGCGCGAGCCTCGGCCGCTGACGTCGCTGCGGTGGTCGGAGCAGGGCATGGGCACCGAAGCAACGTGGCTCGAGCGAGCCCTCGCGGCGGCGCATGCGCGCGTGCGCGAGCAGCCCAGCGACCACGGTGTGCTGTCGCGCGCCTACTTTGCCAAGGAGCAGCTGCAGCTCGTGCAAAAGTACCAGCGCATCGGCGCGCGGCTCGAGCGCCACGGCGCCGATCTGCTGACCAAGCAGACGCCGCTGGTGCCCGTGCACTTTCCGGTGACGCCGCTGCCAAACACGCGCGTCTCAATCGCCGAGGGCATCTCGCGCGCCTACGTGCTTTTTTGCCGCCAGCTGCACGAGGCCACCCTCGGCGTCGCGCCGGAGCGGCTCGCGCCCATCGCGCCCATGGCGATGGCCAAACTGGTCGGTTTTGTGCAGCGCGTGGCCGGCGCGCTGTGGGAGGCGACGCAGGCGGTCATGAAAGGCGATGCCACAAACCAAGCGGCCAGCGCGCGACTCGTGGTGCGGTTTGAGACGTTTTCCGACGAGTGCGTGCGCGAGGAGCGCGCGCGCCTCGGCGGCGCGCGTGCCGAGTGCGACGCCTTTGCGTGCGCGCTGCGCGATTTTTTGGACAAGCGGGCGCTGAGCGAGCGTCAGCTCAAGCGGCGCGGCAAGGGCGGGGGTGCCGCCAAGGCGGGCGTGGTGCGCACGTGGCTGCGCGGACTCGTCCGGCGCGGGCACGGCGGCGCGCTGCGCACGCTGCTGGACCGGCGCGCTCGCAACCTTCGGGAGCGGTGCTCGTGCAAGCTCACGATTGCGGGTCTTCGGTGCCTCGACGAGGGGTTTGAGCGCATGCGACGCGACACGGTGGAGGATCGCAAGCTCATAGAGGACGACGAATGGGCGGCGCAACTCTACGACGCGTTGCGCATGATGGGCAATGTGCTCCTGTACCATGCCGTGGCCGAGGGTGACGATCTGCGCTGGCTCGAGGAGCAGAACGTGGACGCGCGGTGCTGGTGCAGCACCGTCGTCGTGGAGGACGCGCCCGAAATCGCCATGACCAACCACGCGCCGTTGCTGCAGGCGCCCGGGCACCTGGCCGTGTTTGCCCACGGCCGGCTACGCCTGCTCGCGCCACCCGAAGACCCTCCCACGCGCCACGCGGAGCTGGCGGGCGTGCGCATGGCTCGGCTTCTCGTCGCGCTTCTGCGCAACGGGCACCTGCCATTGGATCGGTTGGGCAGCGACTATGCGAATCGCATCGTCGTCTGTGAGTACTGCAAGTACGAGCGCGCCGTGCTCAACATAGAGGCCGAGACGCTCGTGCCTTTTGGGCAGCTCGTGCGCGTGCCCTATAGGTCGGCAATCCCCGATCTTGCGACGGCGCGCAGTGCGCAGCGCCAGCCGCACTCGCCTTAGCCGGATAAGTGGTCTGCCGCTAACTCTCTGTCAGCACACCGCGTGTCATTGGGCGTGTAGTCCCGTTGTGAAGTTATGGGCTCCATTCCCGCCGGCAACGACCCCTTCATCGGGGGCAGCAAGACGCCCAATGCGCCTCCCCCGGCGCTGGGCGGCTCGATCGCCCCCGCACAGACCGGCGTCAGCAATCCCATCGCCGGCGTCAACCCGGGCGCGCCTTTTTTTGCCCGCAACAACCGGGGGAGTAACATTGGAATCCCGTACTCGAGGTACACCTCTCCCCAGTGCGCTTGTGGTGGGGGTCTCTTGCTACTAACTCCGCGCCTTGCTCCGCAGGCTCTGTCCTCTCGGCGGCGAGCGCGAAAAGATGGGGCTGGGCCGGCCGCCGGCGCCCAATGGCACCGATTCAAACCTGCAAAAGGTCGTCACCGAGACCGACGACCTGCGCGCCACCAAGCTGGCATTCATCCTCGGCCGCCGCTCCGCGGAGGTGGCGGGCATTGCGTCCCGCGGACTGGTCGATAGCAGCGGCGACCCCATCTCGGGCTCGAATCGCATCGATGCCGATGGTGGCATGTACGACTACGGCTTCCAGCTGGCCATCAACAATGGGTTTGCGCCCGGCGTGCCCGGCACGGAGCGCTTCCAGAAGCTGTGCTCCTTCGAGTACCTGGAGCGCTACTTTACCAATGTGCTGTGCAACAAGGGCATCAACCTCGGCGAGGCTGTCGATCGCACCACGCCGCTCTGGGACTCCGGGCTGATGCGCGCCACCAATGCGGCGGCGTTGGCGCGCGCCGAGCACCGCGGAAATGCCGTCGCCGGCGCGGACAATGTCGGCGCGGACATTGCCGCGGGCCTGGCGGGCAAGACGATGCTCGCCATGCCCGATCTGTGCACTCTTCTGGGCATGAAGGGCTCGGACGCCGCCGAGGAGCCCAAGCGGCTACAGGGCATCTTTGCGCGCGACCTAGGACCGTTTCTGCGCGGCAAGGGCGTCGAGACGAGCATCCTCAACGGCACTCCTGGGGGCAGCGGCGGCAGCGGTGCGCCGTTTGCAGTCAACGGTGCCAATGGCACCAAGCACATCGATCCCTTTCACGTCTCGCGCTGCGCGGGCGACGAGCTGGCCTTTGGGATCTTGGAGCGGCTCATGGAGCAAAAGGGACTCACCGACTGGCGTCCAGACGGCATCGTGCTCTCCCTCGGGGCCGACGACCCGAGCGACAAGCTCAGCGACGAGTATTTCAAGGCCAGAGACGCCCAGCTTTTCAACGTGCGCGTGCAGGGCCCGGCCATTGGCGCCTCGTGGACGGGCGACCCGGCGCTCGAGACCATGCCGCTCGACAAGGTCTTTGTCGTCATCGTCGCCGACTGCTGGTGGGGCACTCCTCCGGCTGGTGCCATTGCCACCTTTCTCAACAAGGTGGCACCGGTCGGAGGACAGGCGCCGGGGCAGCCCACGCTCGACCAGCTGAAAGGGTACCTCGCGGCGCGCAACGCGGAGCTTGACGGCGCCAACCTGGTGGACAAGGGCACCCTCGATGCATTCAACACCAACGCGGATGCGGCCATGGCGGGCACCGAGGATGCGCGCCTGTGCAACTTCCGCGTGCAGCTGGCCACCTCGTCGCAGATGATCAACTACTCGGGCCTGCGCTTTGGCCGCGACGACAAGCAGGTGCTCGGCAACGATCAGCAGACACGCGACGAGTTTGTGCGCGTGCCCAACCAGTCGCGCATGGGCCTGCGGCTGGGCAAGAATGGCGCCGAGTACATTGTCGGTGGATGGTGCATCGGCAACGTGCTCGACACGTCGGCCTCGCGCGGCAGCATGCCCGGCACGGGCTCGAGCATCGGCGTGCGGACGGCGCCCAACTCGATGGCGCTGAACATAAACGTGCAGATCGACTGGTGGGATCCGGACCGCATGTGGCGCTGCTTCATGAACAAGCGGGCAGAGGACGGCAAAGTGGCCAAGCCCAGCTTTGCGCCGCGGTACGCCAAGACCGTTCCCGATTCTGAGATCACGAGCATCAACAAGAAGTTCGCGTCGTCGGATGCGGCGCCGGCTGCGGCGCCGGCTGCGGCGCCGGCTGCGGCGGCGGCTGCGGCGGCGGCTGCCGCTTCATCCTAGATTGCCCCGTAGCCGTCCAACGAATCGGGAGACCAACGACGGGCGGTGAGAGGGGTCGGGCAGCGACGCCCGAGGGCGCGCACACACACACACACCAAAGGCGAGTGTGCGTGTGGTGGTGGACGTGTGTATTGGGCGCGTGTGTGTGTGTGCGTGTAAAAACGAGTCATGTACGCCTCCGCTTGGAGGGCCGCGCCGGCTGACGCGCGCGCGCGTTTCGACCGCCCCGTCGGCTGATGTTACCGACGGGGCGGTCGGATAAGGTGGTCCTCGTACGCATCGTAGCAGAGCGTGACTGGGCCCGTCCCGCTAACCTTCACCAGTCGCAGCCGCGTATACGCGCACGTACCAGAGGACCATGAGCAACATGAACGCGGGCATGGCTTTCTCTCAATTCCAGTCGGTGCAGGGGCCGGCCGACTCGCGCCTCAGGCACACGGAGCTGGAGGGCTACCAGCCCGTGTCGCGCATCGGGGAGGTGGTCATCAACTCCTTCGGTGCGCTCGGCGCGCTTAGAACATGGTCGCGGCATGGTCGCGGCATGGTCTCGGCATAGTAGTGCCGCGTTGGTGCCGCGCGCGACTCGCACGCAAGCATCGCATCGCAACCCACTTCACAAACCCGCACATCGTTTGCGTGCGCAGTCGACTCGTTCGAGTTTGCGCAGCTGCCGGAGGCGGTCGAGTCGACCGACCTGGATGGCTACGCAGCGACGACGGCCCCGCCGGGAGGGGCCCTCGTCGCGGAGGTCAAGCAGGTCGAGTTCAAGCCCCACTTTCACGAGTGGGCCACAGTGCTGCCGGGCATGATTTGCATCAGCCGCAAGGCGCGCAACGCCACCTTTCGCAACTATGTCGCCGCGGAGACCGCGACGCCCGTCATCGGCTGCTGCGCGTGCCTCACCAATGACGACGCCAAGAACTTCTACTTTGCCGGCGTGTGCCGATCCAAGACCGTCCGACCCATTGACGATGGTGTCGGCCCGCGGACGGACGAGTTCTTCACATTGGCCATCGGCGGCATGGTCACCATGCTCAACAACTCGAAGACGCCCGTCTTCCCCGGCGACATGCTCGAGTGGTGCTTCTACAACGAGAAGAACATGGATGGCAATCGCTCAGCCAAGCGGACCAAGGGCAACCCCCGGCGCATCGCCGTCAAGATTGCCTCGCCGACGTCGGAGCGCGTCATCGGCCGCTGCCTCAGCTTTGCAAAGCCCATGGACACCTTCGACCTGCTGCTCAAGTCGTGCTAGAGCAGCAGGACGCGCGGCGTGCGCAGCGGACGTGTGTGTGTGTGTGGGAAACCATGGGAGCGTGTTTGTGTGTTTTACAAGTTGTGAATCAAACACACTACTCGCGCTTCTTTGCCCCCGGCTTGCTGCTCGAGCCACTCGCCTCGTGCAGCAGCGAGATCTCCTTCGACTGCAGCGTGATGATCTTCATAATCTGCTCGGCGTTGCCCTTGTCCAGCGTGTGCACGCGGTTGCCATCGGAGTCCTCGTCCTCTTTGAGGAGCGACAGCTCGAGCGTCTTGCGCATGGCCGCGAGCGTGCGCATGTTCTCGTAGCGCTGCATCTTGACGTCCATGCGGTGCATCGTGTAGTGCGACCGAATGTCCTTCCACGCCCACACCTTTTAAGCAAACAGCACGCGTCACAGCGCTTGCGCAAGTGGGCGGTTTGAGTAAACTGCGGCGGCGTACCGGCACCGGCACCTGTTCGGCCTCGGCGGGATCGACGACCTTTTGAATGTAGACCAGCGCGGCCATCTTGAAGAGCGCGTCCTCCTTCATCTTGTCGCAGTTTGTGCGCACAAAGTCGTCAACCGGGCCCACCTTGGCGGGAAGCGCACACCCGACACAAGTCTCGTTGGGAATCGGAAACGCGCGGCAGTGTGCCTCGCGCGCGCGCGACGACGTCTCCGAGGCGCCGTCGTCCGTGTCCGACGCAATCGACAATGTGTGGCACGAATTCTTCTTTCCGCCGCCAAAGGCCGCGCCCGCCACAACGTCGGCGCCGCTCGCGGCGTCCGAGAGCGCGTCGTCGTCGTCTTCCTGTGGCTCGTCAAAGTCTTTCACGCGCTGCTTCTTCTTCCCCCGCGGCTCTTCGTCGTCCTCTTCGCGCTCGCGGCGCGGCGCATCTTTGGTGGTATGGCGCGCGTGCGCCGTGCGCGCGCCCACCGACGAGGCCCCGTCAAACTCGTTGCGCGCACGCTGCTCGAGCGCGGCCATCGAAATGGGGCAGAAGCGCCCCTGCGACGTGGCCTGGCCCGGGCCGCCGTGTTTGCCACCACCACCAGCACCACCACCTCCGCGGCCCGCGGCGCGCTCCCAGAGCGGGTGCTGCGCCGGCGGCGGCGGGTTGTTGTTTCCGGCCGCGCCCTGCGCCGCGGCCGCGGGCACCGCCTGACCAGCGGCGGCGGGCGGCACTGACTCGAGGTCGCTGAGCACGTCCTCGTCGTCCATGATGCCGCGGCGCGCATTGGAGGGGCCACCGCGGAAGCGGGCGGTTAGCGCGGCCGCGGCAAGCGCGCGTGTGAGTGTTTATGATTCGCATCAGTTACAAAAACAACAACAATAGCAACTGCGACAACTACGACCGCGCCGACCACACTTGCAACACGCCCAGCCCAATGCCCAGAAGCCCCACCGCCGTCGCCCACAGGTTGGACCGGTACCGCGGCGTAAACAGGAGCAGGGCCAGCACGAGCGGCACGGGCTGCGACGGGTCCGGTATGGCAACGGCGCAGATCAGCGCAATGGTGGCCACCGCGATTGGCCAGGGAGAGCCGCGGTAGGCGTAGCCGCTCGAACCCTCGGGCACGGCTCGCACGCCGTCGGGGCAGCTGTCGGAGCAGTAAGCGACGCCAAAGTTGAGCGAGGCGGCGTAGAGCAACCAGCCCGTGAGCAGGCCGTAGCCCGGCGCCACAAAGAGCATCGTGCCCAACTGCGGGCTCGGCAGCGTCCAGGCCTTTGTCTGCACGGTGGCCGCGAGCGCAAACGCCCACGCGACGCAGAGCATGACAAAGCCCACCCACAAAAAGGCGCTCTTGCCCTCCTCCAGCTCGGTGTGGTCCGGGTAGCGGTCGTGCACATCGACGCCGTTGGGGTCGCCCGCGAGCTTTTGGTCGATGCGAATGCGTTCAATTTCCAATTGAATTTCTCGCACCTGCTTTTCAGACTTGGAGTGAATGCGAACGATGGGAATCCACGCTGCGCAAATCACGAGCGCAAAGGTCGCGTAGATGGCCGCGTTGAGCTGTCCCTGCTCGCGAAAGTTTTCAATCGTGTCGGCGATGCCCGAAATCACCAAGAAGACGCCCGTCATAAACAGCCAGATGGTCAGAAATCCCCATGCGATCTTGTACACGACGCTAACGCCGCCCTCGTGCGTTTGCTTCTGGTGGTCGTGGATCGAGACGCCCAGCTTGCTCGGCGACCACGTGACGCGGTAACGCGACGCAATCTCGCGAATGGTCACGCGCGAGCCCAACAGGTCGGGCCTGCCACTATCCTTGTGCTCTCCGCGACCCATCCAGATGAAGACGGCCAAGATGGCCACACCGAGCATGAGCACAAACCCGGCAATGACGATGCGCATGGAGGTGGAAGTCACGTGCTCGCCGGGGTAGGCTGCAGCAGTGTCAAGCATTTCTGTTTTTAACGCACCGCACACTTCCTACGGGTGCACCACGGCCAAATCACGCGCGACTCAGGCGTTTGCTCAGTGGCAGCGCAGTGCGGCGGACGGCTCAAGGGACCACGGGCGACCGTGGGTTCCTTCGAGCTCCCCAATCGGCGGCGGCGGCGCACCCACTGTGATGCGCGGCGCCTTTGTCGCGTCCAGCTCGGCGGCGCAGAGCGGCGCGCTGCGCTCGCGCTTGTTCGTCTTTACACCGGCCCCCTTTTCCGTCTTCGTGGCCACGGAATTCCCGCTCGTGACGGCCGCGCACGCGCGCCGATACGCCTCCTGAACCTGGTGCTCGAGCAACACCACCTGCGGCAGCACGGACTCCGAGTCGGTGCGGTAGAGTTTGCACCGCTGCGCGTAGGCACGCCACTTGACGGCGCCCGCGTAGTGCCCAAAGGCGCGCTCCCACGACACCACCTCGGTGTCCCCCGTGGCGAGGATGGCCTCGGCGATCACATCCATTAAAATGAGATGCGCGAGCGTCATGGGTCGTAAGGCGTCGCGACGATACACGATGGACACGTCGAGCGCGTCGCCACCAAACTGCACGTAGCCGTGGTACAGGAAGGAGCCACGCGAGTGCCCGGCCGCCACGAGAAGGGCGTGCACCGCCGAGGACTGCGTCAGGCGATCGAGGCTCATGTACCGTCGCGCGCCCTCGGTGAGCGTGAGAACGCCGCCAAAAGCGCGACGCAGGCACACGTTGCGCCTTGTCAAGACGTCGTCGGAGCGATTGTTTAGGCTGAGGATGCCGTCGACGCAGGAGACGAAAAAGTCGTCCCAGTTTTTCAAAAACCACGGCTGCGCCACCTCGCGCTCGGTGGATCCAAAGGCCAAAAAGGTCAGGTAGGCCAGCAACTGCTTAAATTCGAGCTTGAGGCCAGGCCGCAGGGGGCCCTTGCGCGCCGCATCGTACAGCGCCACCGAAAAGGCGCGCGGCACCTCGGCCCACCGCAAGTCGTGCAGCATGTTGGCCAGCTCGTGCATGTCGTAGCCCTCGCCGTTGACAAAGGCGGTGGCGCACTTGCGGTACGCGTTAAACCTTACCAAATTGTAGGGTATGGTCTTTGGTGTCGACGCCATGGCACGTCGGGTGTGTCGGGCCGTGTGGGGGAGAGAACCCGCGGGTGGCGCACACGGTGGCCCATGCGCGCCGCAAGCGGAAACCGTGCCACCGCCGGGCACTTGCGGTGTGCGCGCCCTTTTTTCCACCGACACACACACACACACATGACCGACACGTTTGAGTCGGAGCTCTTCCAGGACCACATGAGCGACCAAGGCGCCGCGAAGACACTGCTGGTTCAATTCGGCAGCGAGCAGTGCGCGCTCTGCCCACAGGCCACGCACGCCATCGACGAGGCCCAAAAGGACTTTGAGTTTAAGTGGGTGTACCACGACGCGCTCACGTCGGCGCTCGCGGAGGAGCTCAACATCACGGCGCTGCCGGCCATCCTCTTCTTTAGAAGCGCCACCGACTACAAGGCGTACCAGAAGCTGCGCGGCACCGACGTCGCCGAGAAGATCAGGGTGCACTGCGACCAAAGGTTTCGGACCGACGAAGACTTTTAGGTGCTCGCTTTTCTAAAGGTGCCCACAAAAAGCACTTTCCATTTCTAAATCGAAGTGCTCTCCTTTTGTGGGCCCCCCAGAAAAAGAGAGAACGATTCACAAAAAGTGAGAACCAGTTAGAATTAGAATCGGCTTTTTCTGGCCACCTTTAGAAAAGCGAGCACCTGTAAGGGGCGTGACGGGCGTTTTCTTTCTTGCGTCAAGGTCATTTCAAGCACACGCTAAGACGACGGTGCGACGCGTACGTGCGCATTCCGTTTGTGGGTATGACACAACGCCCGTGTTCATGCTCATCCCACCGCACCTCAACGCCTGGAACGTGTCGCTTCTGTTCGTGCATGTTCCCAAAACGGGCGGCTCCGCCATCGAATCGGCACTGGCTTCACTCGAGGGAAAACCGGCGGGCGAGGCCTCCGCCCTCTGGCGCCGCGTGACGCGGTGCCGGATCGGCGATGGCCGCAGCTGGGGCGCAAACGTGCACACACCCGAGTCCGAAGCGCTCGAGGACGCGCGCGTGTGCAACCACGCACCGCCACCGATTCTCTCCTTTGCGGTCGTGCGCAACGCCACCGATGTGGCGCGCTCGGCGTGGGACTGGCTGTGTTTGGGACGATATATGCCCGCGCCGAGCTGCGCGGCCTTTGCGGCCAACGCGTACCGCGACCCCAAGGGCTCGCCCCACGCGTTTGCGTATCCTCAGCACGTCTTCCTCGGGCCATGCACCCTCGTCTTTGAGTACCGCCACGGACTCGTGTGGCCCTTTTTGCGCCTCCTCGTTCCGCGCATTCGCGCGTGGCCCGCGACGCGGGCGATCAATGCCGCGTCACCACGACGGGCACGGAAGTCGTCGTCGTGCACACGCCCGTCCAGTCCCACGGACGAGGCGCTGGTTGCGGCGGCCGCTGTCGCGGGGGTGCTCATTCCGCCGTGCGCGCCGCTCACGGCCGCTCAACGGACGTCCATCTGGACGCTGCCCCGTGCTCACCACCTTTAGAAGGTGCTCGCTTTTGGCGTCGGCTCCGCGTGACCACAGCAACAGTGCTCGCTTTTCTAAACCTGCCCATAAAAAGCCGATTCTAATTCTAACTGGTTCTCACTTTTTTTGAATCGTTCTCTCTTTTTCTGGGAGGCCCACAAAAGGAGAGCACTTCGATTTAGAAACGGAAAGTGCTTTTTATGCACACATTTAGAAAAGCGAGCACCATGTCACACCCTGCCCATTGGCAGCCTGAGCGCTGGCATGACCGCTGCGGCCATGGCCACGCCGCGGTTCATTTCGTCCACGATGCGCAAGTCGCGCTGCTGAAGCTGTTCCTTGGCGAGCACGTGCGGGTTGTGGTCGCTATGACGCGTGTTGTCCTTGTCGTCGTGGTCCCAGTTGGATCGACGACAGCACTCGATGCAGCACCAGAAATAGTAGTGAAAATTGCCGCGGTCGCCGTTGCCTGGTCGCTCGGACCTGTACCGCGTCCAGCAGAGGCAGCAGACGCAGACGATCAAGAGCACTAGCACAAGCACCGTCCACCCAACAATCATCACGGTGGGGTCGTCATCGGACGTCTCGGGAGGTGGCGAGTACCCGCCAGGCGGCGCGGGCGCGAGCGGCGGCGGCGGAGGGTACTTGCACCCACTCCAGTCGTCGCAGCCCGTCGAGGGGTGGAGATCACAGCTGCGACTCCAACTGCCGTCTTCGGACTGCTCGTCGCACGAATTTGTATAGTCGTTATCACAGCTGCGGCCCCCTTCGATGTAATTGCAACCCGCGTACGGGGGCGTGGTGGGTGGCGGCGACGGTGGAGACGGGGGTGTGGGCGGTGTCGACGGAGGGGGAGGGTGGTCGTGTGCGAGGCGACGCCCCCGTTCCAGGTCAAAGCCCAACACTGCGACACCGATGAGCCACGACATTCTAGCTGGCACCTACTATACCCCTGTGCACGCAGGGTGTTATCCTCGAGAGACTAGCGGTTTCCTAAAACTCGGTGGTCGACGCCTCGTAGCCATGCGTCTTGCGCGCGTGGCAGTTGCTGCACAGGAGCTGGCAGAGCGCCATCTCCGCGTCGAGCAGGTCGCGCACCGCGTCGAGCGCGGACGCATGGACGTGGTTGTTCACCAAGTTCGAGATGCCTCCGTGCACACCAAATAGCCCACCCTTGGACTTGGTCGACTCGTCGAGGTGGTCAAAGTCGAAGCCGGGCTCGGTTCCCGGCAGCACGGGCCGCGCGCAGGCCGCGCAGCAGCCAATGCGCCGCTTGGCGTCGTCGACGTATTGCTGCTTGGGGTGGCGAATGACTGCCACGCGCCGCGCGTAATACTGATTCTTCTCGAGTTTCGTGCCGCTGCGCTTGCCCGCAGGCATGGTCGTCAGGTCGGCGCGCCGGTTGCCCGAGGTGGACGTCGGCTCGAGCCTGTGGCACACGTGACAGATCCACTGTTTGATCTGCTCGGCCTCCTCGATCATCGCCGGCACGCCCCCGTGACCCGACCACTGCACGTAGTGGCTGAGGCAGAGCGGTTTGCCCGTGGTCTTGTGTTTGGCTTTTGGGTTGGTGCCGTGGTCGGCCGTGATGATGCGCCACACGTCGGGTCCGCGCTCTGGACAGTCCGGATTGGCGCAGCCGTCGTTGCGCGCGCACATTTCCTTTCGCTTGGAATCCCACCACTCCTTGCACGCGCGATCCGCCGGGCTCAGGTAGCCCGGATCGTGCCGGCACTTCGAGCAGATGTTGGTGCGCAGCTTGACGAGTACCTCGCAGTGCGCACGGCAGGCCTCATAATCCTGTAGCGCGTGTGCGGTCTTGTAGGCGTCGTAGGCCAACAGGAACTGCGTGTGCTTGGCCGCCGTGACGTGCGATCCGGCCCGGGGCGCAAACAACGCGTAATCGTGAAACTGGCGGATGCACAGATTGTAGCAGCCGCCCCGAAGCGTGCCGTCGGCATGCGAATAGACGGCGTACACCGAGCGCGGCTTGCCGTGTTTGAGCACCGTGACCTTCTTGCCGCGCTCGGCGTTGGACCCGAAGAGGCTTTTGCGTTCGGGCGCGGGCGCTGCGGGTGCGGGCGCGGGATTGAAATAATTGTTCAGCGTGTTCACGCGATCCGCATTCACTTGCGGACAGGGTGTGTCGGGCGTGCGCGCCCGCTTGGACATGGTTATTCACACGCACACTCGCCCACGCACCCCGCAAGCCACACTCCGAATTAACGCATGCTCGCGACGAGCTGCAGCACAACGTCACAAAAGCCGTCAAATCCTCTCAGCGAGCACAGGATCTTTG
>Ga0209603_1001901_pt1 | contig 20556 bp, 12 predicted proteins | sample COGITO_mtgs_1206_FD_184812 | JGI IMG/M metagenome (GOLD analysis project Ga0209603, IMG submission 184812) | Pelagic marine microbial communities from North Sea - COGITO_mtgs_120607 (SPAdes) (version 2) | ecosystem: Environmental > Aquatic > Marine > Epipelagic ... | reverse complement strand
CAATAAGGTGTACCCCTATCTTCACCTTTCTTTCTACCACAAGCCTTACCGGTTCTAACATCAACCCATTTCTCTTGAAACCAACGCTTAAGGTTTGCCCCTTCTTTTGTTTTTCTTACAGCCATTAATTTTTAGACTTATTGCCCCAATTAGCAGCACCAACCTTTCTACACTTAGCAATTGCACCACTAGCATAAGCTGATGGGAATACCCTGTATCTAGCTTTTACCTTACTGTAACAAGCGTCTTTTAATTTAAAAGGTGATTCTTCTCCTCCTTCTTTTTCTTTATTTTTCATTTTTTCTTGTCTTTATATGGGAACAATATGTTCAGAGCATCTCTTCTACCCTCACAACCGCAAGGTATGTTTAAGCCTTGAGAAACTTTATCTACCATAGTTTTTACACCGGTAGCCTTTGTAAATTTTTCTATACTATCTCCTAATCCTTTTGATTTCATAATATTAACATTTCCATCTTCTTCTTGCAGCACAAATTCTTTTGTCTGGTGTTTTAGAACAGTTTATGCTGTGCATTTTCATTTGACCTTTTGATCTAGCACAATAAGAATCTCTTCTTTTACCACCTTGAGGTTGAGGTGCTTTTAAATTACCTCCTGTTTCTCTTTTGTAAGCGGCTCTACCTGCAGCCGTCATTCCGGCACCCTCTTTTGATGTAAGGAAATGTCGACCCTTACCCTTTGTGGTCTTCCTTAATTTAGTGAATGGGGAATTTGTTTGAACGTACATATCTATTATTTACATGTGCAGTTACACTCGGTGCAACAATCGGTTATACTAATATTTACAATGTTAGATTCACTCATCTTCTGATAAAGTCTTTTAAATGCTGGTCCTGAACTACTTAAGTTATTGTTTTCATCAAATCTATTAGATTTAACGGCATCTGAAACGAGCAAACATCCATCAGTGTGATCATCATCATTTCCAATATGAATGTAAACGTACTGAAAATCAGGTACATCCTGCAACATAAAGTGATAATCGAACCAAGGATATTTACTTCTATACTTTTTAGTTAATCCACTAAGTACCTCACGCTTTTCTACTTTATAAGTACCTGCAGGTATTCTAGTTTCACCCTTTACTTTTTCTTCTCTGTATTCATCTTCCAGCGTAAAGCATTCAAACTCTCCATCAACAAATAGCAACCCTAAAGTTGTGTCACTTTGACTACTGAATCTTTTTAGTTCTAGTTTCATTATCTATCTTTTTTACTATAAAGATCTTTTTGTAAATCTTCTACGTGAGATCTAAGATCTTTAACATCTTGTTCTAAATCTTTGACATGATCTAACATCCAAGCATGATTTAAATCATACTCTGTTCTATCTATAGCAGCCGGTGGCATTGATTTAGCATCTTCAATATCCATCTGTAACTTTACATACATGCTACCTAATGTAAATACTGCAGCTATAATCAAACCTATTGATTTTAGAGTTAAGTGGAAATCAGGTTTACCATCTCCATCTACATCAACACCCATGTTTGTACTACTTCCTAATTCTGTTGCCATATTTTGTCTTCTTTTATATCTTTAGTATTACTTATTTTTGTAATTTTTTAATTAATCTCTTCTTAGTCTATCTCTAGATTTTTTTCTTCTTTCTTTTAAACTTTTACTCTCCCTGTTTTTCTTTCTAGTTTCAGCAGCTTTCTTATATCTTTTTTTGTCTCTAGCATCTTGAGCATTTATTTTTATTAATTCATGCTCTTGATTTTTAAGACCAAGACTCCAAGTACTCCAACCTAAAGCAAGCATGATTCTTTGCCAAGTTTTAAACTCATCCTCTTTAATTTGAGAAAAATTACTAATCTTGTTCATCACTCTATCTAAAGGTACATTTGTACCTGCTTCAATTACTTTAGCTCCAACTCTATATAAAGGCTGATCAATAGCAAATCCTCTATCTTCTATAACATCTTTATTATACTTTGTAGTCAGTATTGCACTATAAATATTTCTTAATTTAGATGAAATTGGAGGAGACACACTGGTTAATTGTATTAATGTGTGAGTGTGATCTGCAAGAAACTTTTTCTTCTCTTGTTTATGGTACTCCATAATAGCATTTTTTACTGTTGCTAAAGCAGCACCACCAACACCAGACCCTCTTAACAAACTGTCAACCATACTGTTAAGAGCCATAACTTCTTTTTCATTAATTTCATCTTCATCAGAATCATCATCAAACATCATAGCAAATAAAGCTGTCTGCATACTACTAAATATTATATTTTGTATTGCAGCATAATATGCTATCTTAGAAATATTAGTTTTCCAATCACCCCTATTATTTGCTAAATCTGATATTGCTTTCTTTGTTAATCTAGCATACTGTGCAGGTGTGTTAGCAAAAGCAAGTATAATACGACCTAAAGGTCCTGATTGTTGTTGTGATATTAAGCTAGGATCTGAAGACTGTTGTGTTTCTTCAGTTATAGCAGAAAAATCTTCAAATGCAGCTTTCTCCGCTTCTTTAAGCGACATACCTTGTTTTAAATTTGAGTTAACCCTATTTCTATACATAGAAGCACCACCAAAAGAAATAGCAAGACTATCCGCAATTTGTGTAGGTTTAAATCCTAATTTAATTAAGTAGTTAAATACATTTTTATAAGCATTTCCAGATCCTTCAGCAACACTTGAAAGTTCTGATTCACTAACACTAATTTTTGTACCTAACCTTCTTTGTTTAAGTTTATCAGACTTAAATATCATAGCAAAATCTGCTGCAAATTGTTTTGGATTTGCAAAAGTAGCGGCTGCATTTAAAGGATTGTTGTCATTCCAATTTAAATAGTTTACAAAAGATATTAACTGCAGACTAGCAGATTTCATATTTAAAAACATAATAGCACCTACAGATCCATTAATCCAGTTAAGCCACCTGTTAACTTGCTTGTTACTACCTGAAGGTCTGTTGCTACCAGTTTCCATTCTAGTCATAATATCTTCAAGTGCATCCCTAAAGTTACTTCCGTATATAGCTTCAATCTTGTTTAAATTATCTTTAGAAAATATTTGTTTTCTATTATCTACAAATTCTTTTAAGAATTTTTTTCTACCTATTTTATCTATAGCATTATTAAGATCACTAGCTATGTTTTCTGTTAACCAAAACTCTCCCGGTGGAGGGTATTGACCGTCTATACCTTGCATTGAACTTACATCATTAGCAAATTTTGATATACTTTGATCCAACTCAACTATTTTAACAAGATCAGCAATCTCTTTTTCATTTAACCCTATTCCAGATAAATCTGTACCTTGATTTTTCCATATATACATTCTTACAGCTTGATCGTAAGTGAATGGTTGACCCGGTACTTTTTTACTAAGTTTCTTTCTAGCTTCTGGATTGTTTTTTCTAGCTAATCTATAACCTTCATGTATTCTTTGTTTTGCAGATTCTAATGCAGCAACACCTCTTTTGTATGGGGCATTTAAATATGTTTCAAAAAATCGTTTTTGTCTTTCTCCAAGCTCTCCTTTACCTAAAAAAGAATATATAAGACCCATAAAGTCTTCAGCTGATGGAGGAATAAACGCAAACCTACCAGATTTTTTACCCATAAGTTTAGCCATGCTATCCGAATATCTTGTTTTAGCATCAACACCTTTTGTATCTTCTAGTATACCGTTAAATGCACCTTCAATATCCTCTCCTTCTTGTTCTGTTTTTGTTTCCTTACTTTTATTAACTGTTGATTTTTTAGATTCACTTAAGTTATCTGTTGATTTTTTTTCAGCTACTTTATCATAGGATTTATTTAAAGCTTTTTGATTTGTTATTGAAATAGGACTTGGTTTAAGAACTTTATTACTTGTATTTATCCCAAAAGAAACTCTTATTCTAGGTTTTACATTACCATCTAAAGTTGCTTTAGTTGGAGTGAGTCTAACTGTTATTTTTACTTGAATTATTCCCTGATTATTTAAATCAGGTGCACCAAATATATTTTTTGTTTGATCTTTACCTAAGAAAAACAATCCTTTTTTACCTATCTCTATATGATAATTTTCTTTATCATTGTAAAATTTTGCTATATCATCTATAGTAAAAGATAAATTATAGACCCCTTCTTTATCACTACGAAAAGTACCACCTATTTTTTTATCTGGATTTTTCTTTTCAAATTTTTTCCAATCTTGAAAAACTTGTTTTGGTATAGAATCAGCACCTTCACCTAAAACTCTGTTTGATTCTTTACCTGTTTTCTCTTCTACAAAATCAAAGAATGCATTTATTTTATTCCCAAGTGCAGCCTCAATAGCAGACAATATAAGTTCTTGATTACTCTGGTCTCCTGTTAGTTCATAAACCGGTTTACCGTTTACAATTTTTCTTTTTAATGTTCTAGAACCAAAATCAGCAGCTATATTCTTTTTTACCTCAACTAAAACTTTAGTTTTTTTACCTTTTTTATCTTTATAAACTAATTGTATGTCAGGTCTCGTAGAATCATAACCAGCACCACCTTCTTTTTTTATTGTAATTCTACCATTACCAGATTTTTTATTATCTTGCTCTGTTGCATTAATAACCCTTATTTCTTCTAAAACACCCCCATACCTTTCATACATATTCTTTAAAAATCCATTATCAATAAGTAGTTTTACAACTCTTTTTTGTAGTTCAGTATGAGTGTTATTATTTTTAGTTATTTCATTAAAAGCACCTAATGGATCTAGGTCACTTTTAATTATTTTTTGAGCAAGTGCACTTGTTTTTTCTGTGAAATCTTTGTTGTTTTCTAATTCTTTAAGTTGTTCATTTGTTATACCTCTTAAATCTAAAGTTTTAACTATTCTATTAAGATTAACAGAGCCTCTTTTTTCTTTTATTGCTTTAGGTATTTGTTTATCTGCAGATTTAGATATGTTTGATATTGCATTTTGTACAGTGTTAAGTTGTTTTTGATTTAAAGTTTTACCTTGCTTTTCTCTTTTCTCAAGAAAAGAAGATATTGGTTTACTTAACCTACCTTTTTCAATACTTTTATTGTACTCTCGCATGAAGTTGTAAACACCTTTACCTGTGTCAAAAGATATTTGACTAAACCCTGCGGCTCTTAGTATAGGTGCTATTAAATCACCAATTTTTGTAAAAACATTTTCATCAAACTTAACTACACCATCTACGACTGCGTCAGAAAAATTACTTAGATATTCTTCGTAATATTCTTGAGTATTATTTCCTTGCTCATCTATAGAAACATCATACCCTCTCTTAGACATGTAAGCTTCAATGTCATCTTTTTGTTTTGTAGAAATTTGATTTTTAAAATTATCGACTAAAACTTTTTGTTTTGAAGCATCTCCGACATGTTTAAATAAAATGCCATGTAGTACTTCATGTGCACCAACATTTTTCATTTTAGAAGCAACTTCTTTGTTTATGTAAACAACATTGTTAGCAGCGTTATAAAAACCACCAACCTCATCCATTGCTTTTCTGTCTTCTTTACTTATTTTTATTTTTTGACCTTTAGGTAATGTTTTGTTTAACTCATCTACATCTTTTAACACTTGTTCTGCATTGTCAAAAGATCTTTCTTGAGCACCAAAACTTTTTACAAACTCAGCATCTGCTGCTGCTCTTCTTGTAGCTGTAGCTTTTTCTATAGTATCCCTTTTAACTGCTTTGTCTACAATGTCTCTAGAGGCTTTTGGATCTACAGGTGGTGTTATTTCATTTAGAGTAACTTCACCTTTAGTTTTACCTTCTTTAGATGTAAATTCAACTTCAGCAGTATTACCTTTTTTACTTTCTTTTACTTTAAAAACTTTAGATACTTTATTACCTTTTGGTATAGATTCAGAATCTATGTTATATTTACTACGCAAAGCTACTTTAGGATCAACTCCATCTTTGTAAGTAGAAGTTCTAACTTTTTTAGTCTTGTCTACAACTTCTTCTTCAGCGTCTAAATATTTGTTGGTTATTTCATCTATAGACTTGTTAATTCTTTTTAGCTTGTTCTTAAAGTATGTAGTAGTTTTTCCTTCTGCTTCTTGTCTTTGTTGTTCTAAATTAAGAAGTTTTTTTCTATCACCTTCATCTGTGATTTTATCATCTATTCTAGCTTTTAATAATATTACATCTTGTTTTTGCCGAGCCATTTCAGCAATTTCAGGATCGTTTTTTATTTCAATATTTGCAGAAGCTATCTCTTCATCATTTGCTGTTTCTAAAAAGTCAACAACTTGTTTTCTGGTCATAGGTTGATCCCCAGTTTTAGACTTTTGAATATATTGACCACCTTTTCTTAATCCTCTAGCAAGAGTGACTGGAGTTGTTGTTGTGCCTGTTATAGCTTCAAATCCTATTTCAGCTACGTCCATTTCTTGACCTGCAGCTACCCTACCTAAGACTTCACCTAAACCTCCACCAGTAGATTCTACGGCTACGTTTGCACCTATAGCAGCAGCTGTTGAAGATCTCTTAGAAGATGATCTCAAAGCTGCACTAACACCTCTAGTAGCTTTTGAAGCAAACCCTGCGGTTAAGGCTTCTACCGCACCTATAGCTAAACCTCTACCTAAAGATCTGTTCATTATACTTTGCCGGACTTCATCGTTCTCAAGTATTTTTCTAATGTTTTCAGTGTTAAATTCTAATCCATCTTCATTTAACTTGTCTTGCAAAAGTTCACTGTAAGTTAATCCAGTTTCCATAGCTGTAGTAAGACCTGTGAAACCACCAATAGCTGTACCTATAATTGGTATTTGAGATCCTGCAGCAGCACCTAAAGCAGTAAATCCTGCAACTTCTTCAGAATCAAAAAAGGAACCACCTAAAGTGCCAAAAGAGCTAACTAACATTTGAGGTAAAATGCTAGGATTAGATGCTACTCCTTTAAAAAATCCAACTAAACTTTCACCTTCTTCTTCATATATTCTTTGAAAATCTTTCATTTCATCAGTGACATCTTGATTTTTAGCATATTCAACAGCACCTATGTATTTCTGAATAGCCTCATCTGTTAATTCTTTGTCCCCTGCTTCTTGAAACATGTCAAAAGACTCCCCAGTTGTTTCACCTGCAGCTACACCAGATGCACCTGATCTATATAAATCACCTAAAAAATCAGTTAAAGCATTTTTACCAAAAGTTCTTTCTATTAAAGTGTCTTTTTCTCCTGTTTCTTTTCCCTCTTCTTTTTCCTCTTCTTTTTCTTCAGCCTCTTCCGTATACTTATCATACCAGTTCCCCCCTTGTTGAGTTTGGTATTGTTGAGTTTGCGTAGATTGAGATTGAGGACTTACCTCTTCATCTTCCATGTACTTATCATACCAATTTCCACTGCTTCCGTTTGACATATTTTATAATCTACTTGAGTCAATTTCTTTTAACATTCTAATAACACCAGCCCCTGTTGCTGGATAAATAGCTCCTTCATCTTGGAAGTCTTGCTTTTCATTTTTATCATACAAAAAGAACTGATCAGTTTCTTTATCGTAATCAACGTAATAATCAGTGTAACGAAGCACCTGCATGTTTAAGTTTTTCTGTAAGTTTGCTTTTGCTATTGGAGCTTTGCTTTCATCTTTAACATCTATAAACAAAGTTTCAAACATTTTTGATTTTGAATTCAACACCTCCATTGATGTTGGTGGTTTTGCTTTGACAGGGTTTTTAGCATTGTAACCTGTCTGAGATTGAGAAATTAACGAGGTCTTGTATTTAGACAATAAATCATTTTCTAATTGTGTTCTAGCTTCAAGTGATACTGCAGGGTCATCACTATCTATTCTTTCAAATATTTCTTCACTACCATCATAAAGCTCAACGTTTGCCACTAAGTTATCTAAAGCTAAAGATTTTATAGAATCAATACCACCCTTCTCTATAACTTTCCTTATTTGACTCATTTTTAAGTTAACACTAGCCTCACTAAGCATAACCCCATCATCGTGAGCTTTAACTAATTCTTGTTCTATATACATAGCTTCTTCTGAAGCTTTTAAGAATGGTTGATCTATGTCATTTAAACTAAAAGATCCACCATCTCCTGTTAAAAAAGACAAGTCTCCACTATCAGATATAGAAGCATCAAGTTTATCAGTATACACTGAAGCTATTAACCCTAAATTATCTGAATTGTTGGCTAATGAATAATTACCACTACTTATATCTCCTAGATTTTCTTTCTTACCTTGACCAAAAGTATCCCATTGAGATTTTAAATTAGAGATTGATTGCAAAGCACCATTCATTAAATCTGTTTGTTCTTGATATTCATCAGTACCTGCTTTCATATTTACTCTAGAAGCAACTGCATCACTGTAAATCTTCTTTTGCTTAAAAGAAAACTCAGATATTGCAGACCTATATTTTTCTGGTATTTTTTCTAAAGGAATGTCTGGAGGATATTTGTCAATATAACTTTTAACCTCCTTTTGGATGTTTTCATCCTTTATTCTTTTTAATTGTTTACCTTTTGCAAGTCTTTGAGTAATATCAGTGATACCAATACTCTCTACTTCAGGAACAAAGTTTTGATATTCGTATGCTCTAGCTACACTTTTTACTAATGTTGGATCTATTGCCATAATTTTTTAATTTTTAATCACCTATTTACCACCAAAAGAACTTGCAGCACCTGCTAGATCTCCAAAAGCACCAACTAGATTTTGTCTTGCTTGTGCTCTAGCTTGGTCTGCAGCACCTTTTCTATTTGCAGCAAAAGACAACTGTGTACCTATTTGATCTAATTGCATTTGTTGCTGTTGTGCAGCACCTTGCGCTGAAAGTGCTTGACCTTCAAACCCCATAGTAGCACCAAACTGTTGATTAGATTGTGCTTGTTGTGCAGCAAGTATTTGATTTTGTTGTGCTATATCAACTCCAGCCATTTGATTTGCGCTACCCATTTGAGCCGAAAGTATCTGATTTTGTGAAGCTTGATCAATTGCTCTTGCTTGATTCATTGAAGATTCACCTGCAATCGCTTGTTGTATTTGTGCCCCTTGTTGTGCGGCTAACATTGCATTTGCAGACTCTTGTTGACCAATAGATGCTGATGCCGCTTGTAAGTTTTGGCTTTGTTGACCTGCTAAACTTTGTGCTAGAGCCGCTATTCCACTACTACCTGCAGCACCCCTCATACTACCTAAAGTATTTGCTAATCCTTGCTGTTGTTGTTGGGCTTGAAATTCTGCTTGCTGTGTATTTACGGTCAAATCTTCCGCAGTATTCTCCATTTGAGATGCAAAATTAGTAGCACCTACTGCGGTGTTTTGCATACCTGCAGCAAAATTAGTTAAATTAGCTGCTGGGTTTGATAAACTTGATGCTGGAGCAGATAGATTAGCCCCCGGATTTGTTAAGTTTGAATATGGATTAGTTATATCAAAGCTTGAATAAGCTTTCATTTGGGTGTTAAATGCATCACCAGCAGCCCTTTGCTCTGCTCTTCTTTTTTTACCCCCAGCTAAACCTGAAATTAATGATCCGGCTACACCTACTCCTGCCATTATTGCTCCTACCATAATATTTTTTATTTTATTTATTACTATAATTACATATTTTACTTACGACTTACTACTTTCAGATACATCTGAACCTATTTGATACAGTTCAACTTCACTTGTAGAGTCGTTCTTCATTTCTACCTCTGCATAGTAACCTACTAGCGAAGATAAGTTAGCTTTATTATCTTTTGCAAAAAAGTAGAACTTGTTTTCTAATCCAGAGGTACTCGCTGATGCATCTATACTACATGTTACAGTCGTATTCGTGTAAGCGGTTATACTACCAACTTCTGTTGGTGCATCCGTTACTCCGTTTGTTATTGTAGAATAATATACTACATCACCTATCTGAATTGTGTTGTTTACTGGATTTGCAAATGTTAATACTAATGATGTTGCCATGTTTTATAATTTATAGATAGGGATCTTGATCTTTGAAGCTAGGATCAGGAAAGTCAACACCTACACCACCACCTGCTCTTACACCTATTCCTCCGTCTGTATTGTTTGTGTTATCTTCAAAATTATTTTCCGCTCCATAACCAAATGTAGGGTGAACTCTACCTCCAACTTGAGATATTGTAACTTTAAAATTTAAAGCTAATCTAATATCATTTATGGTTAAGTCTCTTGATGTTTGACAAGAAAAATCCCATTGAAAAACATTTTGTGTAGCAACTCCTTGAGTATAAAGATGCTCTTTAATGTCTGAGTTTTCATAAACACCAGCTGTATTGCTTTCATTTCCAACACTAAAACTATCAAAAACATTGTTAGGTTTAGCTTCTATTTTTATTTTATAAAATCCACTGTAACTATCATCTTTGGGGAAGTTGAAGTTTAGAGTAAAATCAATTGTAGTGTTGTTTTCAGTTAAAACATTACTTGATGAGTTTGTATCTGGAACACCATTACCACTACTATCAGTTCCTTTTCCTACGTAAATAGGTGTATCACCAAACCCCGGTAAACTAATTTTAGCGATAGGGTGTTTTGTTTTTAAGTTAACACCTCCACTAGCTAATGAATCACTAGAAATATTGGTTTTTATACTTGTTAAAGCATAAGTACTTGCTTCATCGTTGTTATCTGATCCACCACTTGACACTAAAACCTTAACAAAATTATCAAATAAAAATTCGGAAGTTAAATTTTCAGTACCAAATTTATTTACTTGAGCAGTGCCTGATACTGTGTAAGTATCACCGTCATCTTCAAAAAACGTAAGTTCTTCACCTGCTTTTATATCTTTATTTCCAGATATTGTTAATGTCATAACTCCTGTACTTGCAACAGTATTTATTGCTGTAACAGTTACATCTTCAGGAACACTAGAACTTGATACAACCATACCTGTAGTAATTGTATTGTTTGCTTTTTCAAGAATAATTGAAGTTCCAGTAGTATCGTTTTTTGCAACAGCCACTGTACTAATAACCTCATTACTAGAACTGTCGGTCATTAATCCATTTAGTTTTATAAAAGCTAAATTATAAGTGTATGGAGCACTAAATGATATTTTATCTCCTTGTTGTATAGATTGAGATAAAACATTAAGATCTTTACTATCATGAGCTATAGTTAACTTGTTTAAATTAGACAAAGCAACAGGCTCTAATGATTTTAAATAAACACCATCAGGTAGGCTAGGATTAGATGAGTTCTTTTTTTCATGAGTTTTAACAACCATACCTGTAGTTGAACTACCTGTAACAAGAGCACTTTGAGTTGTAGTTCCTACAAATTCTATAACAGCAGTACATCCTGACCCAACATTTACAGCATCTGAAATACTTTTTACAGTTTTGATTATAGTAGCGTATTTAAAATCTTCAGGAGAAGGTTGTTTTATTTCTCTTAATTTTTTACCACTATCTGCAGTAATAGCAAAAGAAAAATCTAGATCTTCACTTTGATCGTTCTTACCTGCATTTTTAGTTATAGATAACTCATTAGTATTTCCTAAATTAGCTTCTGAAGAAGTAAAATTTTCTGTTGCTTTAACTTTAAATGTGACATCCGCAAACTGAAAAACAGTTGCAGGATTACTACCTTTTATTGGTAAGGCTAAAGTAGTAGGAGATACAGGTACAACTTCATAATTAAAAATTTTACTATTTTCAGATTTATCGTATTTTCTAGAAAAAGTTCTCACACCGTTTGAAGGAATTATAAGTGTTGTAGGTTTTTCTATATTAGTAATGTCTTGAGTAAAGCTCTCCCCATTATGCTCTACTCTAAATCTTAATACAGCGTTGTCAGGTATTGTAACATTTCTATCTATAGTGATAGCATTCCCAACATAAGACTTTACTTTACCTATTCCTGACCCTCCGTTAGTTACCGTCATCCCTGCTAAAATAGCATAGTTAGCTGAATCTAAAGACACAGAAGAAGAGTTGCTAACAGCACCGTTTACAGTTCCTTCTGTAAATTCTTTCAATATAAACTTAGCTCCTTGTCTTCCTACAACATGAATCTCTCTCGTGTCCCCATTTATTGGTATGTTTTGAGTGGATACTTGTAGTTCTGTTATTTGATCAGGTTTATCTAAAAAAGCTTTACCTGCTCTAGCTGTTAGTAATAATCTATCTTCAGTTGGATTGTTTGTGCTAAATACATAGTGTACCTTAAACACTACAACAGTAGGAGTAAAACTTAATTTTTCTCCAGAATTTATTAAAACATCTTTGTCTACGGCTATAGTTTTAGTTATTGAGTTTATAGAGACTACTTTTGTTGTTGTCACAATACCTTCACCAGTAACGAGCATTGTCGCAGAGATACCTGTTACACTATCTAAAACAAAAGTATTTGAAGCAGTTGTTGAAGAACCTACTTTACTTGCTGTTACAATAGTATGGTCGCTACTAGTAGAATATTCACTAATACTGTTTTCATCTTCTTTTATAACATCAAGAGTTGGATTTAAAGGGAAAGCGAAACCATTGTCTGCAGTAAAAGTTTTAGATATAATTTCTTTACCAAATTTTAACAAAGTATCATCAGGTATAGTCGCTTTATTTGATAAAGTTATTGTTGAACTGTTTATAGCAGATATAGTAGTACCTTTAGTTACTCCGGATCCGACTACAGTCATACCTACAGATAGTAAACTATTTGCTGAAGATAATGTTACTTTAGTGCTATTACTAACTAATCCATTTACTGTTGAGTGTAAAAAATAATTACCAGATCCACTATAACCAAAGTTGTATAAGGAAGAAGTTGATGTGTTTACTTCATCAGTATTATATACACCTGTAACTGTATATTGAGCTAAAGACAGGGTGCTTACTGTTATAGTAGGTGTTATTGTAGCTGTATTGTCAATGTCTTCATCAACCATAACAAATGTCACTTCAACCGTATTCCCTATAGTTCCTGCGGTTCCTGTATCTGCATTACTCACTGAAGCAATGTTACTCAAGTCTGAATTGCTAGAAACTTGACTAGCAGAAATAACATAACCATCACTAGGTGTGATTGTAAATACAGCTGTTTTTCCTGATCCAATAGTGTTAGTACCTGAAGCAGAAAATATAACACTACTACTTATTGTAAAATTACTTAATGATATGGATGGGGTTACTGTTAATATTTTATTGACAACACCAGATGTACTTATTGAGGAAGGTACACCTAACCCCTGTACAGACAGTTCTTTTGTGTCTATGTTAGATGATGTTGTAGTGTCACCTAATATTTTGTTAAACTTAAAGTTTTCCTTACTCTTAAAAAACTTAACACTACCTGTTTGCTGATCTGTAGATATAGAATTTGCATACCAACCTTTACTTGCTGTTTCTGTTAGTCCTGATATTTGAGTTGGTGTGTACCCTGATTTTTCTAAAACCTCTATGGTTGTTCCGGATCCTATTGTTGTAGCACCTATAGAACCACTGTAAGTATATTTTCTAGAATCACTACCTTCATAATTTAATGTTTTAAAACTTTTTACACTTGAAGATATATCGTTAAATAAAACATTAACTGAAGACTCATAATTTACATTATAAAAAGTATTTCTTGTAGTATTATCATGAGAGTACAAATCACCATCCTTAAACGTATAATATTTATTGTTTATAGATAAACCGGCTTCAGGTATAAAAGACTTAAAACTAGTCCAACCATCAACCCTTTCATCAAAGCTTAATGTTTTATTATTTAAAGTAATGTTGTACGATCCTTTATCCTCGTTATAAGTACCTATTATAGTGGAAGACACAGCTAAATTATCACCAAAAAAATCTGACATACCTTTTTCAGATATTGTAGTTAACCCATCTCTAGATAATCTTAACACTGAACCTCTAGCTTTATCTGCAAAATATATTCTAAAAGCATGAGAAATAAATGACTCTGGATTTTTAGATATACCATATTCTCCAACATACCCAATAGCTTGACCTAGTACATTTGTGCTTGCAGTTAAATTAACATTGCCATCAGCATTAAATAAAGCGTCTTTATTTGTAAGTATTTTTAATACTTTATCTTCACAAAAAGTAATTAAATCAGTTTCTCTAACATGCAGTTTTTGTATAGATCCGTATATAGGGTTAATGTCTTTAGTTATAGGTAAAGCTTGTATAAATTGATTAAGTTCATTAACTCCAGAAGTTGAGTTAAATATGCCTGAAAATATTAAACCACTTTCTTTTATTTCTTCTTTATACTCAGCGTCTAATGTGGTAGATACTACTACTCCTTTGTCTATAAAAGATGTATTAAAATCATCTTTTATTCTATTAGACTCAACTCCATTACCAAAACAAAAAGCATTAAAAAAGTTTAACTCTATGGGTTGACCATGAACTTGATTTGTAGCTAATGTAACAACTTTCTGACCTGAAGATATAGATGAACCATGTGTTGTAGCTGTGAAGCTGTATAAGTCGTTTTCATCTGTAAAAGTTAACACTGTATCTACAGGTATATCAGTAGCTACATTATTAAGCAAATTAAAGCTATCACCATCTTCAACAGAATTCACAAAGTTTACTGTGGAAAATGTTACAGCTAAAGCATTCGCATATTGTGAAGATTTAGTTAATGTAACAACTGCACCACTAACAGATTTTACAGTAGTATTCTTAGGTACACCAACACCTGTCATAAACATCCCCTCAGTGATACTGCTACTTAAATCTTCTGTTAAAGTAACTTGAGCAGCCGACACTTCAGAAGCTGTGGTTGCAGATATAGTAGTATTAATACCATCACCTGTAACTTTCATACCCGGCTTAATTATAGGTAATGAATTACTAGACTCATAGTAAATATCTAAACCTTCAAGACTAGTGGGTTCTGTTTCAAATATTGCAGGATCGTTAGAGGATATAGTTGCATCTTCTAAAGCAACATTTTCCTCCATTATAGATATTTGATTTATTCTACCATTTCCTGAAGTAGAATCTGTAGATATAGAATAATCAAAAACATCTGTATATGACTTTGCACCAGAAGTGTAATTGGTTACTTCTATAGTATAAAGTCTTCTTTTGCCGTAAGGTTTTTGTTGTATAGATAAATCTTCAGTTCTGTATTCTGAAATAAAACTACTACCTGATACTTGATATACATCTCCTTTAGTTCCAAATCCATTACTAAACTGTATTAAAGTACCTCTTTTAGTTATTTCACTAATAAAAAAATTTATATTTGATGTACCGTCATCTTCTAAACTGTCTTCATTTCCAATAGCAGACCAATAAAAAGAAAATTTATTTTTATCATTTGATGGATGTGTGTCTTTTATATCTTTTGAGGCTATGTCTCTTTGACTTTTTTGTATCTTTCTACCATCAAGCCTGTTAGATGAACTTGTGTTGTCTGTCCAAGCAGCATCTTGAGTGTATGTGTTTTCATTATTTTTATCGGAAGAGTGAGTGTAATCATTAGCCAACTCTTGCAAAAACTCTTGTTTTTCAATTTGTTCAAAAGTGCTCTTAATACCATTAAAAGAGTTAATAACGTTTTTATCTAAAATAAAATCTCTTTTTACCTTAACAAAAAATCTACCAAAGAACTCTGCTTTGTCTTGTATTTCTTTTGAGAATATAGTAATATTTACCTCACTATCAAAAGCTACATGGTTAGTTATTTTTTCAAATGTCAACTCTGTTCCTGCAGCTATTGTTTGTGCTGAAGACAAAGTTATGGTAGATGTGCTTATAGTAGAAACAGTAACCTCATCTGATGTTATACCAGATCCTTTAACTATCATTCCAGTTTCTATTAATGAATTTGAATCTGTTAACTTAACAGTAACAGAGTTAACAACCTCTTCTGCACTTACATTTTGTTTAGTAGTTGAAATTACTTCTTTAAAAACATTACTATCTTCTGGAGCTATAGGATCTTCAAGTATTACTTCGTATACGTTTTCATTACTAGAACCTCCAGATTTTATTGTATATCTTTTACTGTTGTTTTGATCAGAAAAAACACCATTAACATCTGTAGTAATTTGTATTTGATTTTGAGATTTAAATGCCGATGCAAAGTCAGGGTTTTCTTGAGGACTTGGACCTGAGAACTTAAAAAATACACTACCCACTGTAGGTGCATTACCTTTTATTTTACAAGAAGCTTTACCTGAAGCTATAGTTTCTGTTGAAATAAATTTAGGGGCTTCATTAGATATGTCTAAAACTTTATATCTAGCTTCTTCCACTACAGCTTCACTTTTATCATGTTTTTTCTTTAACAATAAAAAAGTTTCATCTGTAATTTTATTCCTTTCAGCAGAAGGGAAAGACAACCAAACATTACCATCTTTAGCAAAATAAAATCTATCAAGTGCTACATTGTAATACTCACTAGAAGTCTCTTTAGCAAAAAATTTAAAATGTGTTGCCCAGTCAGGTGATGTGTTTTTTAACTGACCTGTTAAAGTGTTTTTTGTATTGCTAAATGTTTTGTCTAAATATACTGAAGAGTTTATTGAAGAAAAAACTGGAGACTCTCTTCCAAAAGCATCTGAGTAAGTGGCTCCTAATTGGTAGTTTCTTAAAGACTTAACAGTTTCGCTATGTGTTTTTGTTTTAACAAATTTAAATAAAGTTTCCCCTGTTATTTTTTTCTCTTCAATTTTTTCAAATGTGTTCGTAGAAGCACTTATTTGTTTTGATATTTCTAATCTTTGATCAGATATAGATACTACAAACATGTTATCCTCTAATTGTATGACCCCATCATCTGAAGTAACCTTCATACCAACCTCTATTTTAGGATTAGTTTTTGTTAATGTAAAAACGTTATATTCACCTGTGCCTCTTGGGTTGACTTTAGATGTTGTTGTTATGTTTGTAGGTTTTTGCTCTGCACTAGCTTCTATTCTTGGTATATTCCCAACCAAAGTATCGTATCCTTGAGAATAATTTCCATAAACAACTCTACTAGCGGTAACTTCTTGCGATTTAGCTTTTTTTGGTACGTTATCGTAAGGTCTAAGTATTTGATTAGACTCAATAACTGACCTTATACTTTCATTTAAAACATTATAAAATGTTTCATTATTTCTTAATTTATCTACAACATAAACTGAATTTATGTTAGATTCTTTTAACAGTATTTCAACTTCTGATACATCGTGTGGTTTGCTGTCAAATCCAGAAACAGTTAATGTTCTCAAGTTGTTTGACATTCCACTATTGTATGAGTTTAGATTATTATAATTAAACTCACCGGGTAAAAAAGCAATTTTAGAGAAAGGTGAAAAAGCAGAGTATTGGTTGTCTTTATACTTCCATCTGTAAGCAAAACGCACAAACCGTTCTTCAAACATAGGTTTTTTCTCTTGTAATGTAGCTTTCCAAGTAACAGCCCCTAAGTCTGGTAAATTACTAGGTATTGATTGAATAACACAATCAGCACTATAAGTAGAAGCATCAATGCTATCCGATTGTATTACAGTTGAGTTTGTTAATGTTTTTACTTTTATAAATATTTCATATTTAGTTTTTGTAGCTCCATCTATGTTTTCATGTTGAAGCTTTAAAATATCATCTTTTATAAAATTACCTAAAGGATTAAAGTTTAAAGATACAGACGTACCTGAAGTTAAAATTTCATCTCCAGAATAAAAGTTGTTTTCTACAAAAACACTAGAACCCGAAGCTAATCCTCTATTACTTAACCTTCTTTCAGAAACACCCATTGTTAATGTAGGTGCTTTCAAAGGATGCATTCTTATTACTGTAATATCTTTTTCAATAAAATCAGTATTATTTATTTGAGTGTGATAATTGAAAGTGCTAGATCCAGCTTTAAAATCAGATATGATTACTTTCTTAGGCTCTGTTTGGTTATCTGTGAATAATAAGATCCCATTTAACACATTAGCACCTGTTATTAGATAACTACTGCTAAATTTAAGTATGTTATTTTTATCAACTAATAAAGGAGATACAACCCCCGTAGTGGTGTCGTATTCCGCAATACAACTTACGGTAGATTTAAAAGTTAATAAGGTGTTGTTTGTAACATAAACACCGTTAGAAGTAGATATTGTATTGCCGGTTACCCCTGTAACTATTGTCTTACCAAATATACCTCCACCACTAATAACCATATCTTCTTTTATGGTTCCAGATTGATTATCTAAAACAACTTCAGAGCCTCCATCATTTGCCGATGAATCATTAACTAAAGCTGTTAAGGTTTCTCCTGAAGATATAAACCAATATATTTTGTTGTTTTGTTCATCAACAACATAACCTATGCACTTAGGATTTGTTAAGTCTTTTATTGAGGAGGAGTTGCTCCCCCATAAAGTTAAAGCTTTTGAGTTTTCATCATAAGTTTTACCATCCTTTAAAACATTACCTAAAACATTTTGGACAGAACCAACACCAGATCCTTCAGAAGTAATTATCTCAATATTCTGCGCATCTCTATACTCACCATTAGGTACTAATCTTTCATCCAAGTCTTTATTCATGCGACCTGATCGAAAGTGATGTTTTATATCCGGCATACTTTAATGTTTAATATGTTTAGACTTACCCCTCATTACTTGAGACAACTCTTCTAACTTTATATTTGAAAGCCTTAATTTAGCTACTCTTGTGGCGGCAAACTTTTCTTTTTTAAATCTAGCTACTAAATACTCTGGAACATTTGATTTGGTTGCCAATATAGCGTGAGCTAAATGTTTATACATTGCTTCTTCAGCAAACTTATGTACAACCATTTCAGCATCTGTACCTAAACTATCACTTATATACTTTAGTATAACTGTTTGACCACTAACATTAGAGCTAAAATGTATATTACCCCTAAGTTCATCTATGTAGTAGAACCCATTTACTTGAGCCGTTTCTGCATCTAATCCATATCTTTGTCCTAACAAAGAGTTTGTTTGATCATCTATTACACTTGAATCATTTACATTACTTCCAGTGCTTACAGAATTGTTAGATTTATATTTACTCCAAGGTGTTGATTCAAAAGATTCAAGTAAAGCACCTGTTGTGCTATCAAATAAAAAATTATAATCACTATCTTGAATAATAGATCTAGGATTACTTGTTGTCCTTGTTGGATACAATATTCTTTCAACACCTGAGTCCTGCTCAACCCAACTTATTTTAACCCTATTAACGTAGTCTTGAGGTAAAGGTAAAAGAAGTGTTGGTGGTATTTCTACTTCAAATGTTTTTGTACATTTAAACGTATCATAACTAAATTCTTGTAAAGCTCTTTGAGCATGAAAAGCTACATCTGCTCTCCTGACTCTGTTTATTATTTTTTCAGTTCCAACGTAAGATATTATAAAATTACTAATAATATCATCAAGACTTACAAACTGATAGCTACCAAAAGACTCTGCAAATTGATTCTCTACTACTAAAACTACAGCACCAAGAGTTTGCCCTGAATCAAAAGTAATTGTACCTACTTGACTTGTTCCAGATCCTGAAACAGCATAAGAAGTTCCATCGTAAGAAGATTTACTTACCAAAGAACCATTAACAAACACATCAAACTGATCTACTGATGTTGGTATTGTAGGAAAAAATGTTTTTGTTAATATAAAAGCTGTCTGACCACTTGTAGCGGTAAAGGATTGACTTTGACTATAATAACTTTGTTCTGTTGTTGTTCCTAGTAATCCCATCTATTATACTTTTTCTTGTTGTAATTTTTTAACTTCTTCCGAAGATGCTATTTGATATAACTGAGGATCTTCTATAGATACACCGGCTAATGCTAATATCTTTAATACAAGTTCTGTTTCTTCAGATTCATGTAATTCAAAATCAACGGAGTTTGTAGAATTATATAACGCTTCACCATTAACCACTATGTAGTCAAAAGAAGCTGTTGTTGGTTTATCAACGTAATTACATCTTATACTACTTGAAGATGCTAATGTTGATGGATAGAGTTCTATTGTTGTTTTTGTTAATCTTATATAATAAGGTCTCGCGAGTGTTGCTCTTGTTAGTGGAGACTTCTCCAAATCCAACAAATCATTATGCCTAACCTCATCAATCTCTATTGGGTAGGTTGATCCAACATACATAACTGTACCCAATCTATAAACATCGCTAGGTAGCGTACCAATAGAAGCCCCACTTACAGATATGTCTTGTTTGTATTTTTGAAATATAGCTATTTTTTCATTTAATAAATCTAGCATGTTAGAGTATTCAGTATCGTTACCGGGTGCTCTGTTAAATTGATTTATATCATAAAAATATTGCTCAAAGATATCCATCTGAGCTTGATTAGCAAATAAGTTAAACTCTTGAGGTGTTATATAACCCCTTTGCTCTTTATTGGCAATAGCCAAAACTCTCTGATAAACTGTGTTTACACTTACTGCCATAATTAATTATTTAAAAATAATAGTGTGACTATTATATAATCACACTATTATTACATTTTTTACTTTATTTGTTTTTCTATGTTAGAATATATTTCCATTCCTTCATCTGTTTTAAACCAAGCTGCTAATGCAGAGTATGGATGTTCATCAAAAGGTATTGTCATTAATTTTCTATCATTAGATCCCCACTTAAATGTTCTTTGATCATTT